>JAAUYH010003454.1_pt1 | contig 10299 bp, 4 predicted proteins | sample 7278061 | NCBI WGS metagenome assembly JAAUYH01 (sample SAMN14350203, study PRJNA611818) | marine sediment metagenome | isolation source: surface marine sediment (0.6m) | place: French Polynesia: Moorea | collected 2018-08 | reverse complement strand
ATAAGCATCGTTCTCTAGCTTTCTCTCGCTACGTTTTCATTTCCAAGAAGGGGCCAATTACACGTTCTTTAGATATTGCACACCATACCATAAGGCTTAGGCTATTCGAAATAATAGAATTGTAATCCGTTGAGCGTTCTGTACACCGTATTTTCAAATTTTGCTAGTTCACAACACCATTAAGCCGAAGAATAGATTCATCAGAGAAAAAATGAAGGATAAGAGTTCACTCTATCCGAGTGAATGTGTATGACAAATCTTTGCAAATTCAACTCGCTTTTCTCGTCAATTTATAGCGAAGCTTTATGGTTTTGGAGTTTCTAAGGAAACAAAAAAGGAGTTTGGCATAAGACGCGATATATCTTTGCTGTCGATATGTCCAGGGCCTTCGAAGCCTTTCGAATACCTAGTTTTCGTTCATTTCCGAACTTATCTCTCACTTTTCGACGGTAATTTGATCTGTTCTTGGTCTTCTGTTACCTCTTCTGCACGCGACATTTTCTCTCTCTAAAATAGCTTGCTCCCCTCGTGATATATCATCACGAGATGGAGGAGATTTTTTCATAACTCGACGTACTCTGCGTTGTGCAGATATTATAGAGCGACTCCGATGAAATTCAGACAGAATCTGGGCTTTTTCTTGGACATTGAACGTCATTCTGTAGCTGTCAGGGAAAATCAAGGCAGTATTCTTTGAATTCTAGAAAATATGGTGATGAATGTTCAACCTATCGTTACATCAAGAATTTTATATGTACTACTAATGACAATAGTTGACAGCTTTAGTTCTTTTGACAAAACATTTAACTTCATTTGGCCCATGCCATGAAAATCAATCAAACCCTCATAATTTCAATCTACTACAACAATTATAAACCCGGTAAGCGGTAAAAAAAGCCGATTCAGGAGTGTTCAAAATTCATGTGTCCTTTTCTCGCATGATATATAATTTGTGTAATATAATGTTAAATTAAAAGTAATAGCAACTTTTAATTTTCATACTTTTTTGGTACACACTGTACAAACTGCACTAGAATCTGATTCAAAAATTAATATGAAGTTGAATCTTCTGCAATATTTTTTCAATACAGTATATTACTTCCAAATTAGTTTCGACTGTTCTACGGGATGCGAGACAAGAATCTTAGAGAACTTTCAATTGAAACACCTTTTAATACTGCTTTATGTTTGGTTATATCGAGCAAGAGAAAAATATTTACAAAATTGGCCGAATGAATGCTGTTCATTGTACGGTACTATTATGTACTATATGTTTAGATTGATTCTGGTGTCGTCTATTTGCCACCTGGTACTAGTGATTATTTAGAACACTACAGTACAGTACAATATAGTACAGTATAGTATTCCCTCTAGATAAGGTCGGTGAAGGAAAAATGTGGAATCGATGGAATCTACCTGTAAGCTGTAATGAATGTGCATTTATGAATTGCATTACGCTGCAATACACTGAAAGCACACTGAGGAAAACGACACCGACAGCCGTCCCTCACAAAATGTGTCCGACTAGCGATGTGCCCGCGAGCTCGCCTTTCGTGGAAAGACAAATATGAAATCCTCGTTGAATGCCTCGAGCGAGGAATAACGAAATGTTTCGAACAAATAAGAGGTGTTTGCGAATAAGCTGCGCAAAAATTTCAACTCAAAAGGGAACCGTCTTACCGTACTATAAAGCGAATACTAGATGACAAAGAACCTATTATTAATCGCTTAGAACAATGCAACGGCGACCGAAAGAAGCGAGTGAATTAGAAATATGTATGCGAGAATGGGTACTAGATATGTGGGACAGGCGAGTCTTTCCATGCGATGCGATTAATTAGGAGAAGGCCAGACGCGTTTAATGCTGCTTGAATCAGCCTCTGCAATTGCCGAACAAAATTTTATCCATTTTAGGAATGGTTGTCTCGACCGCTTTAAGAATAGGAATAAACTCAACTGTTCCAAGGCGTATGGAGAGAGCGCGGACGTAGAATACGCCGTAGCAGAAGCGAAGCTCCTGAGTTGCGGTGTCTCACCGCAACATATGGCGTGAACGACGTGTTTAATGCAGACGAGATGGGCCTCTTCTACAACACCCCGCCAACTGACACTATTGGACCCGCCCCTCTGCCAGGGCGGAAGAAGGTGAAGGACCAAATCACTGTCCTGCTCTGCACAAATGAGCATGGCACGGACAGGCTACCGCCTCTTATTTTGGAGCGGTCTCACCGCCCCAGGTGCTTCGGCGCGCTGACCGCCGCCGAGCAGGGCTTTGATTACGCAGTTAGTGGATGGGCAGGGATGAACTGGGATATATTCTTCGCTTGGTTGGCTCGTTTTGAGAAACATATTGAGAGGACGAATGGGCGTAGGGTTTTCTGCTTATTGACAATGCCTCATGTCACGAAAGGTCTGAAGATTGGCCGGGACTAACTAATGTTCGAATCCAACTACTGCTGAAGCGCACTACTTCCTTACTACAGCCATTAGACCTTGGAATTATAGCCTGTCTCAAACTGCGCTATCAGCACAAGTTATGTCTGTAGGCGGTAGACTTAATTAAAGGCGGGCACAACGAAAACAAGTATGATATCGATTTAAAGATCGCTATTACGTGGGCTTATGAAGTTTTATTTCGCATGGAGACCGACGTCATTCACAACTGCTGGAAATATTCTATTTTATTAAATAGACTGTCCGAAATAATGAATTACTCTCCTACTTTTGTCCTCTCATTCCTTGATGCTAGACAGCGTGTCGCTTGTGCTAGACATATTCGAATTCTTCCATAAGTTTGCACTGAAATTGGATCCCACTGTATATCTCTACGCTTTAGACATCGTTCATTAGCGCATTCAATTCAATTGCACTATATCGCGAGACTAACGTCACCGGTCTTATCTAGAGGGAACACAGTACAGTACAGTACAAAATCGGATCTTCAAACTCGCTGAGTGCCGTTTATACTTAGAGGTTTCTTAGCCAGTTTAGCAGTTCACAATGTACAGGTTCTGATGGATCATATGCATTCAAAAGGCGATAGTAATGCGTGTTCACAAAACGAAGTAAGTAGTAAACCAAGATATCATTTTACAACGTAAAGCAGAGATATGATATCATGAAACTGGGCCCAACGTTTGATTCACCTCTAAATCATGGAGCAAAAGCAGCTTTGACAAAAGTGACTTTATGATTTTCGACTGCTGATATTTTAAATCTACTCAGAAGGTATGGATATAGTTTCCGCAAATGATTACCTCAGTTATTTAATTGTTTTCAACGAACAGAACGCAGGATGCGAGCTGCATTCCATATTGCAGCGGCTGAACTTTAGAAACTTCAATATCAAAGAATCATAGAAAAAATGTTCTTACAACAATACTGAACGACTGCTGCTCTGTATTCTACAGTTTTTGGGTCTGCTCGAATGGGTTCATTATCTAAATTCATTCTTTCGTCATATAATGGAACAGTTGCGCTTTTGAAGAATATTCATAAAAGGTTAGGACATCATCTTACCTTCAGAATAGCAATCTATTATCTTCATTTCTTCTTGAGTGAAACTGCTTTATTTTGTCGAAACCCCGACTAAAGGTTGAGTCGCTGTGCTTGGGAAGGTTCTCAGGAGTCCCTGGTCCCGGAGCGATCGTGGCTCGAGACACAAGACAATGCTGATAATACTTCCAAGACTTGGTTCTCTTCCGAAGCAGAAAACACACCTTTATAGAGTTCTAACATTTACGACCAAGTAATCATTGAAAGTGCTCCATATGATGGTCCGTGAAACTGTCGCGAGTTACCGAGATCCATTTCGGTAATCACATGGAACAACTAGTTCAGAATGCCTTCTCGTAGTAGTAACTTTTATTCTTAAGTGTTCCAGGTTATGAACTGAGTTGAGAGTCATGGTAACCACAAGCTTATTACCTAGATGGAAACCATCTAGTAGACTGTATAAAGAGGGAGTTAATCATGGTCACGATGTCCAAATGATCGTGCCTAGTTCTGTTCTGTTTCTCGACATATTTCGCGATGATCTGTTAACTCTCTAACTTGTATTTTTTGATCAATAGGCGCACCACAAGAAAAAAAGTCAAGAATAAACGTTTTTACACGGAAATTTGATACGTTGCTTATTCCTACTGCTCGTTTCGGATCAAGAGTAGCTTGCCTTGCACTATGCAAGTTTTGTCGAAAAATGCATTAAATCGACGTTCCAGGTCTTCCGCATCATCGCCCATTATTCTGCACGCCATTTAGTCGAGAACTTTGTCTCTGTTATGTTGAAAGGTATCCATGAACCACTACGCAAGATAACTCACCCCATAGTTCTATGTGTGGCCATCGTCAGTAACTGTTGGCGCGTCTGCACTCAGCTTAAGGAAACGAGTAATTGGTGATTCTGTTGCCGGCAATTGATAGTGCATACGGGAACAGCACAACGCAGTCACCCGGGAGCTAACAATCGTACATTTACCTTACAACTGAAACGCCCCACGTCGCTCTGCTTCTCATACATGATACCATTGGCCAAACTTCAACCGGAGCACAACTCCCGAGGATCTGGAAAAGTATTAGGTTGTTTTATTCAGGTTGTTTGTAGGCTTCGAATTGCGGTACACGGTTGAACCATTGCTTTTTGGGCTGTGACCAACCGAATGCACCTACTGTGCAGCAGCTTCCTCCAGACGTGCGTCTTCCGAAATTCACCAGTTATCCACAATGGTTCACGAGGTGCTAGATCTGATGCGGGAAAGGAACAGAATTCCTTTGGAGACCATGTGTGCTTCAGGGGTTGTGGCAGTTCTTTCCCTTGGTCCTACACTGTCGATCCAGGCCGAAGTCCCGTTTAAAATATGAGGCCATGTGTATTCGAATCCTCCACGAGAAGTTTATATGGCCGTGTTTATTATTTCGTTATTGTCTTTCAAAAATTCTGTATTTTGGGCAGTTTTATGGTGTCTTGTCATTTTGTTTCGAAAGAATCAAGAAAGATGAACTGCTCATCGTGTTCCCTGCGTTGGAGTAGCTGCTCACAATAACTCATGTGCAATGTACGTACGTCAATGGTCGGTTTTTACAAGTATAGGGTTTTACTTCATATTTCCCGGAATCGCACCATGGTTCTTAGATATCCAATTTCTTCCACTTTCCCTGATACAAAGCTTTATTACGGCGTTTCAAACGCTCAATATGTTCTTAGCTGTCGTTATGATTTCAGGACGGAACGAGAGAACGTCGCCGGTCTATAGGTTTATCGACTTGCTTTCTGTTTTCGTGACAGATGAAGAGTACGATGCACGAGATTTCGAAAACGAGCTGTGTCTTTTTGAAGAAATAAGTGATGCAACTTCAATTCCTATGGCTCAAGTAGCACATTACGCAGAAGCAGTCTTCGATTCAGGTGACTACAGCTCGTTGTACATTCGAAGTGATCCAGACATCGGACCACTGCCAATTGACAATTTTTTGCGAAGTTGGTTTAGTTTCGCGCTAGTGAGAATGCCATTAGGAAAGTTGGCACGAATCGAGGAAAGATAACTCAATTTCAGGTTGATTTCAGTCCGAATACCGTACTCTATTGTATGGTATTATGCATACGAAGGGTTGCGAATCATGGGCGGATACAAAGGCGCTGATGATATAGACAAGTGTTTGATCTGGATCGCACTGATTTCAGTATTTACGGAGCTTATCGTATGCTACGTTCCAGTACCTTACGTGGTCATCAAAACGAGTTAAAAAGCAAGACATATCTCAAGACGTCCGCTGAACAACTAATTTTCAAAATGAATGATTTTCGGAATGCACGATCAGTTTCGTAAACTGGAGAGTGCTGGAAACTTCGAACACGGGGCTTTTGAATGATTTACTATGCAATTAGGCATACGTTAAATAATATTTCGAATTCCATATTGATGTTGCGTTCTAGCGAATACTCGTGAAACTTTTGCGAAGTTCTGGTCGAAGTCTTGCCATAACTAACGTGCTCTCGTAAAAGTAGTTGAGTTTAAGGACGCGAATATCTAGATCAGCAATACCGATACAATTCGAACTCGACGAATTTGGGATCTATGGACGGAAGTCTATCCCTAGACTATGAAAGAACATTAGCGCTGAAATGGAGCGAGCGATATTCGGCTCTTGAAATCGCGAATTTACGGCAAAAGAGCGAATATTCAACGCGTTCTGTACCTGTTTGCGTCGTTGTGGACACGATTTCTCTTCCAACACAACGAAACTTTGTAGGATTAGACTATAGCTTCCAAGATTTGTACGATATTCGATAGAGAGTAGGGTTCTTTCCGCGATATTTCGCCTTCTGGAAACGCAGTGGGTTGAGCATTCGAACTTTCGTTTCCTCTACCTTTGTCACAAAATTCACGGATACCAAAATTATTTATCAGTTACGTGTGTAATCCTGGAAGCAAGAAAAATATCTCGAAGTGGTGTCTTGTACCACAAGTGCATTCGATTAAATCAATTTATTCGATAATTCCCGCACTCTCCTGCAGTGCTGCAGCGTTACTAGAAATATTTTTCTACTACCTTTGTTCACAAAAAGATGCTAAATTACTATCTAACGCATTAATTTGTTTCACAAACGTTCGAACACGAAATGAAGTTAATCCAAGAATGCTAACTCTATTGAAACTAGAGGTAGAGTGAACAAAGAGTATCTTTTAGTTCAGCATAGAATGGAGAGATCACAGATTCGAGTGCAATCTCATAGCTCCGGTTACTGTCGTGTCTAAGAATCTAGCCGAGTCCTGTAACTGGTTTTGCACATTGTCTCTCCTAAAATTTTACAAGCAATTTAGATACTTCCTTGCTTCTGCACTAGAACTTAAAAAGTCGTTTAGAAAAAGCCGACATGTTCAGTTTATGTCAAATATACAAATAAAACACTTTCTCAGGCCATCGATTCGCAGAAAGACTGCTCATTCATACTTAACTTTCAATACAACCAACTGAGAAATCAAGGTAAGATATAGGCAGCCATTTTTCGGTCGTGCTATTCATCACACTTTTGAATTCAAGCAACATGAGGAGCGTAGCAACAATTCGAGCGAGCGACGAAGTCTGAAATAAATTGATGAGAAACCGCCAACGAGATTTGTGACAGTACGTGTTATCTTCGAAGACGGTACGTTTTAAGCTAAAATAAAGCTGCGCTGTTGTTTAATCAGTTTGAACGGGTAGTCAAGATTAAAGATGCCTGTACCAAAGCAAATCATTTTGTTCTATCGGAAATCCAGCTCCAGTGAAGGCTTTTTTGGAGCACTCTTCTTCGCTTATACATACGAGAGACTTCATATACAATCTATTAAGCTTCTGAAAGTTACATGCGAAATGCAGCGCTTTTTTACTTTCATTTTAGAAATTATGTTTGAGGAAGACAAACAAGTCAGTTGAGGCAGTCGAAAACAAAACCAATTCATTCGTTGTAAATTAACGCACTTAAAGTAATCTAAAACCGACTGACGACTCGTTAATGTTTTGCTCTGCACGATTTAATTATTGAGGAATGTGTATTATATAAGACGGTTGAGTTGTTTATCTGGAAGCAGCTACCAAAGTCTGAGGGATTCCTTATCGGGATTTGTGAAACAGGTGAACAATTCGAGGGAAAGATGAGAAGAAAATTATTGGAAGCATCATGTGCTTCCCCAATGATAATCAAGTGTAGATGCTGAGAAACGCATGCTCGTGAAATCAACGATGTTTTGCAAAAAGAGGAACATTTATCGATCGACTGCAAGTTTTACTACTGAGCAGAATACATCATTGAAAATTTGTTTGAAATTTAACGCAAAACCAGTTTTAGCCACAAACTACATAAAATGGGAACTATGAGAGAGCCGAAATGTTTGCAAAGAGTATGTGATCCATTGTCTCTCGATCGGTAGGTCATGGTCTATTCGAATACAAAAAAGAGTGAAGTCTAAGGATGCGCATTGAATATCGAGAAATAAATAAAAAACAACTACCAATTCCTGGAATCGATAGGTTACGGGATCAAATTGGAAAATTTACATAATTTAACCACCGATTTGAAGGGTTGAATATCATGTTTTCCAAATTAGACAAACTGATAAGAGAAATTTGTTTTCGAACCTAATATAGAATGCTTTAATTTATTGTAGCTCGATTTGAACTTACCTGGACTATTATAAACGTACTGGTAACGAATGGTATTTAGAAGATTGGACTTCTCCGCTTGGTTTATTTCGGGACAAGCAAGTTAGTAGACTCTAGATTGGAAATCACTATATTCATTTTTGTTTCGATAAATTAGTGATACAGTTTTCGATTCGTCAACACGGTTGGACCGCCTCACTGGTTGTGAAACAACGAATAGAATCTGCTGTTTCTACACTTTCTACAATGCCATGGGATTTGGGCTCATCGTGCAAAAATCTTTGTAATTAAGAGAAGAGACGAAGGTAAGCAATACGCGTAATGAGTAACGCTGCACAGTACTTTGAACATGATCGATGGTGCATGGCAACTTTTCTCGCCTTGGAATTTCAATTCTAATTTTTCGCAAAGTGATCCAGACCGTTGCCCCATCAGTTTAGTGAACTGCATGCAAAAGTATGGTGCGGTACTGTGTGGATGGATGTGCAGGCTGCATTTGATAATTGTATTCATACACTCCTGTAACTTCAAGGTCCAGACTCCCAACAAGGTTGTTCTTACAAAGAGAAGATAAAGTATATGCACTAATTTCAACGGTGGTAGGGTTAACTGGAACCACAGTACGGGGTACATGTACTTTTGCATTTTTCTTTCTCATATAGTTCTAAAGGACCGAGCTCATTTTGCAAACGCGTTGAAGGTAAATGTCAACGTTGCTTCTCTTCATTTTTCTCTTGAATGAGACTGTTTTTTCCGATTTTGCCTCCATCCTGCTTCGAGTGTCCTTCTGAATCGACCAGGTGCACGATCTGTTGTGGCTATGAAAGCTGTTTGGACGATCGTAAAATCCCAATACTAGAACTTGCTTAGATCAGTTTTGGAAGGCTGACAATTATTGGAGGAAAACAGTATCTCAATTCCTTTGAAAAATATATGAGAACCATCAGTCAAGAATCTTGTCATCATGAAATGCATCCGTCCCAAACTGGACCAAGCTCATAAGTTGATCATGGTGAATATTGAAATCCCCAATTTGTGCGCGATGGTTGGAGGGGTACGAAAACTGATGCGGAGGCAGAGCAAAGTTCCACTGGAGACAATGTGTGCTTCTGGGCTTGCAGCCGTGCTTTCCTGTCTTCATAGGAACATTAAGCTGTTTGAATTGTGTGGTCATATTTATGTAAAACCTCCACGAAAAGCTTACAATCTCCTGGGCGTTCTTTCAGCAGTAAGCTGCTCATTTTCAGTTCTCTTCGCACTTAGACGGTGTTACGCTATTTGTAGATGAAGGGATTATGAAACTCGCATTGCGCTCTTTGTTCCATGTGAGTGATCTTTTCGCCAGGAGAGCTTAATTGCGATTTATCTGCGTGGATGGTGGGTTCCTACACACTTTGGACTTTTCTTCATATTTCCCGGAATAGTGTTGTGGTTTTCTGGTTTTAATTTGCATACGATTTATCCAGCACTTGGTTGCATCTTTGCGTTCCGAGGGCTGAACATGTTGCTATCTATCATGATGATTATAGTACCGGGCAAAAAGTGCTCAGTAATCGATAAGTTCATCGACATCCTTTCTGTTTTTTTAACAGACAAGGAGTACGCTGCACCAGATTTTGAAAATGAACTGTGTTTGTCAGAGGAAGTCGGTTGTGTGCCTTCGAATCATGTTGCTGAAATCGCGAACTACCCACATGCAATCATTACTCTGGACAATGGAACTTCGTTGTTCATTCGAAGTGGCAGAGACGTCGGAGTTTTGGGTGTCTACGACACATGGGTGACCTGGTTTAGTTCCTCACCTGTGAGAGTGCCAGTAAGTAAGTTGGTACGAATCGAGAAGAATCATCTCAACTTTAGGTTGATTCCAGTTAGAGTACCGTTTTCTATCATGTCGTACTCCGTATACCAAGGATTTAAAATCGTTGGCGCATACAGAGAGGCTCAGGATATTGACAAGTGTCTTATCTGGCTCGCACTGGTTTCCATACTCACAGACCTGATCATTAATTGTATTTCGGGACCAGGCGTAGTTGTCGGAGCGGAGAATTCCGAGGAAAGCGAATCTCAATTTGTAATTTAAAAATGTGATTCTCAATCTGCGAATCGAACGAGACACACGATTAACAGTATGAACTTATAAATAGCTGTACGTTT
>JAAUYH010194793.1_pt1 | contig 10300 bp, 7 predicted proteins | sample 7278061 | NCBI WGS metagenome assembly JAAUYH01 (sample SAMN14350203, study PRJNA611818) | marine sediment metagenome | isolation source: surface marine sediment (0.6m) | place: French Polynesia: Moorea | collected 2018-08 | reverse complement strand
TGTTTCTGAAGGGTATTAATTTTCAGGAAAACGTTTACGGGAGAATCATACAAGCGTCTTGTAGAGAATTCCTATGGGACTTCATTGAATCATTGTAGGAAACCCTCGCGTCCTATCAAACACAATTTTTCTTGGTCAAATCGCTATGTGCGTTACATTTGTCCTTTTTGAGTAATATGATGATGAGCTTTCTCTTTTTTTCTACGCTATGTGTTTTCTATGCTCTGTGTCTTGAACAGTTTAAGTGTGATTTCACTGATTCTACGTCGGGCATGCCTCACATGACTACAGTATTTGACAATTATCATAAAAATACATACGCGAACTTAGCGTACAAGGCCTACGCGGAGTGTCAGTATCAAGTAAATGTGTCTCCAGTCGAGAGTTGCTGATTTATTCGGGAACTAGAGCGGAATAGTTATTCGAACAAGGCTCGAACAGCATTGTCACGAGATTGCCTGCTGCCTGCTTATTAGAAAAAGCACGCTACCTATTTAATATCGCTAAGTTCGTCCACTGGTTACAAGAAGCTATAGGACGAGCACCAGTCCTAAATCCTGAAGAATTTCTGGAAATACATTCGCGCAAAGGACGACAAACAACCTGGTCAAAGAAAAGGCTTGGAAAAACTGGTGAGGCGCGATCCTGTTAGAAGGCATCGAAGAGTCGAAAAAATCAAACGTCATTCGATGCTTGTTTGTGAGCCCAGTGCTAGTCTCGCACACGTCGAACAACGCAATGAAGCGTATAGGTCGCAAGTAATGTGCAGATAGTCGAAGGAAAGCGCTCTTCCTGGGAAGGATCGAGAAGTTGGAGGAGGAAGTTCAGGATTTTCGCAACAAAATGGCGAGCGAAGATTACGCGACTCGATCGAATCTAGAATGAGGACGCATGCGAGTTAAGAATCGAGCTTATCGAACAACATTATATCTGCTTTTTGCGCGATCTCGACTGACGCGTAGAAGCCTCACCATGATTGCTGAACATACGCAACAAGAAAAGCGCCATCTCGAAATATTCTTGAAGAACGCCAAATTGCGTCATGATTGACCCTGCGCAAGGATCCTAGATGTAGGAAGTAGAGTTGATTTTGTACTGGTATCAAAAGTAACCGAAATACAACAGTAGAGATCGATAAGCGAATGCCAGTAGATGCCAGTGTCTTTCAGAAATTTCAATATGCGTGCTAACGATTTTTTGCTTGCTTTGTCATATTGCATTCAACTCATTTTCTTACGACCGGTTCTTCTGACACGGCCTTTTCGAGTTTTTCGTCAGTATACTTCGTTATAACGACACTCTTGTTCACTCCGCACATCAAAGAATTGAACAATAGTATCAATTTAATTCGTTAGTTATTTTAAAAATATTAATTCATGGCCGAAAACCTTTGTTTATTCATAAAAGCAACTAAAATTATCTACAGCATACCCTAAAAGACTGTCTGTAAGTCTGCAGAGAGCATTCTAGTTCTTATTCATATTTAATTCAGTCAATTTTGCAATTTAGAAGATTCTTATTCCTGACTTACATGTATAGGCAGTAGAAAATATTAAATGCTTCAAACGAAGTGTTATACAATTTTGAAAAATAGATAGAACACTAACCATCACCGCAATGTACTTCAAGACTATAATTCCCTATCGTAATAGGTAGAAACACATTAAATTTTGATAAAAACTCATCAGGATATTTATTAAACAAGATGCAGGCAATATAAATGCTGTATATTTATGTTAATTGAATATTGATATGAAGCAACATCAGAAATTTCACATTCAACGCTGAAGTATGTATTTCATTTGTTTAACTCATTATTTTCATTGCGTGTTACTGGATAAGAGCTTCCTGAAGAAGATAAACGTAATTTAGAAAAGATTATGTCGTTTCAATCAAATATAATTTAAGCCAATCGAAATTCCCATCACATTACGGTAGACGACTTGAATACGATAAAAGAAAGTATCCTACAGCAAGCCACCGAACATGCTGCAACCAAAAGGGTGCATCAATCTTCTGTATTCTTTATTTTTAAAAGGCTCGAGAAATCAAAAATTTTGCTTCTCGTGCAAAAAAATAATTTGAGGAGAATCACACACACACACACACACACACACACACAAAATATTCAAGCATGTTGTTCTAATACATTTTTTGCAAACCAATGGCCTAAATAACCAAATCCTCATTTTTCTACTTCTGAAAACATAGTATTTCTAAATTATTTTTTTCTGTATGGCTTGAATTCATACGCTGAAACAGAGACCTGATAAAAATTTTATCCAGCCAACTTGGTTACCTAAAATAATGCTTGTATCAAGTACAGCTAAATCAATCTTCACGTGTTAATATAGGAGTGCATATGCTTCCTTTACATCATCTAACACACTATATGGTGAGTTAGCATTATTTTTGGTATAAAATGAGTTTCAGGAGTTGTACGGCGTAATTGTAGCATGAGTATCTGATTGAATTGGGACAGATTATGCACAGAATGTTCAAAAGACTTTCGTTCTAGTATTCGCTGTAAGTTTTTCGTGGAATTCATTTGGACTAGTTTTCCATCGATGTCCCGCTAAGCAGACGATCTTATTTTTGTGTGAAAATGCTTCGCACTGATTCGCATCTTAGTTTTGATTCTGGTACACATTTTGCAATTTTTAGAGCTACCTTCTGTCAAAATAGAAATACGTCTCAGTCAATGCGTAGCGAATCATTATGAAATTTCGAGTGGGAAATAAATAGTTTCTTTTTCTGCTACCTGTCTCCTAAATTTTTAGAAATAGTCATGACTGTGTTCTCATACCGAAATAAGCGAAAAACTTCACGAGTTCGATATTCCGGTGCTGAGAGAGCCTTGAACTTGATTTTGGTACATACAGTCTAGAAATTTAAATTAGTTTAGAAATTTCTATTGAATCAAATAATTGACGTATTCCGGATTGAGATTTAATTGATTAATAGTGCAATCCATATTTACCCATTGAATTCCATGATTAATGAACTATTAACAGTTATTATCCAGTTGTACAAGCAATGGTTGATTACAAACGGGGTGCAAAGAACTTATACGCATTAAAAATCATACTGCAGCTCTTCGACGAAAGATGTGTGCAGAGGATGAAATAGCGCAATTCCAATTCAATAAATTTTCGTTTTTTCTATGATTTTATATGTAGTGATGATTGAGAAGTTGACAATTTTTGTTTTCTACATCGAAGTTGGAGTGCCCCCTTAAATGACATAGTGCTGTAGCTATAATATATTTACATAAATCTGCGGGTAAATTCTCTCACCGATCCAAGTACTCGTACTGCTTCTCTTACTGCTGTGTACGAATTTACTTACTGCCGCCGTTTGAAAAGAAAGATACAGAAATTGGTAATTTGCGAACAACGTCTTTTCCCAACCGTTGCACTGTAAACTATCTGCAAAAGATAAGACCTGACATGGACCTTGTCTGACAATCACCGGATTCGAGTTCCTTCATCTCTTCCGCTTGTATGTCGTCTTTTTCCTCCCCTTCCCATCCCTCTTCTATTCCTCTTACCAGTCATTCCTATCCTAACAATCAAGTACTGCCCCGATTTTCTCCTCTACTACCACTCGTTTTTGACGAATACCAAATTGAATTGAAGATCTAACTGTAGGATTGTAGAAATATTGTCACTGTAAAAGGCGTGTTTAACGAAGAAGAACGGCTCCAATCGAATTGCCCCATAACGACGCCATACCAATCGAGGGTGTCGAACAGGTGTTAGCTAGGGTGAGGCATTTGTTGTCCAAGTGAGAAACTCAGAATTTTAGAGAGGATACTATGATTATTGCGCGAGACTCTCAACGGCTTTCGATTCTACAGACCGCTTTCACAGATCATGATCTCAATTTGCACCATGAACTGGTATTCAGACTGGGCGAGATGAGAAGATCTGAAGGACGAGTTTTCTCCACACTTGATGGAACAGAGATAAAAAGCGCTGTAGCCGAGATATTATATTAGACTAAAGTGCGTTGCGATATTATTTGTAGAGTATTTCGATGAGTATTAAACGAATGAGACATGCCATTGTGTTCTGCTTTATTCTTCTATCCAATTTGAGATATGAATAAACCAAAAGAGCAACCAGAACAATTTATACTGCTGTTCCGAATGTGCCATGGATCCACTCTATTTTACTATAATCTAATTTATAGGTCGAAGAAGGAAGTGGATAAAACGGGGTCCTATCCGCGTCGAATAGAACTAGCTGAACTGTCAAGGACAAGTTTGGCTAAGTTCACCACTGTTTTATGAGCAATAAATAGATTAAACAGTTTCATCTGAACCTAATCAACATTTGGCTTGAGTACCGTAGCCGTGAACCGGACTAGCTAGGGCTCCTCAAGTTCCCGTACATACGCGTAAGATATTTCCGTGCAGCGATAGGGCGGCTATAGTTTTATGCAAGAACAACAGCGAATGGGAATAATTACAATTTCGGTTTGACCTCAATGCCACACGACCGGGCGGTTTGCGCAATGGAGCGGCAGAGGGATTCAAGGGGCAGGTGTGCGAGGTGTTTGTCAGTCTGCTTGATTTTCGCGATCTCGTAGATATGTTTCAGGGACACAGCGCCCACGGGGTCGCCGGAGCCGGGCGTTGCGGCGCCCTTCTCGATCCCCGCCGCGCGCTTGAGCAGGTAGGACGTGGGCGGGCTTCGGATCTTGAACGACGCGGAGCGGTCGTCATACGCGACGATCGAGGTGGTGATTGGAACGCCCGGCTCGTACGCCCCCGTGGCCGCGTTGAAATCCTTGCAAAACCCCATGATGTTCACGCCAAGCTGGCCCAGCCGCGGCCCCACCGGCGGCGACGGCGCCGCCTTCCCCGCCGGCAGCGTCAGCTTCACCATCTGCTTCACCGTCTTCGCCGCCCCTGACATCGCGCGCGTACCTCGTGCGACACTCGTAGTGTAGAATCAATCCTGCTGCTGGGGTCACCGACCAGCGCCCAACGGTGGTTGATCCAATTTCCAAATCAAATGACGAAATTGGAAATTAAATTGGATCACAACAACAAGTTGCAGTTCAGCAGCGTAACGTGTTTTCTTGTTGGTGTGCAAGAAAAGGAAAGGAATGGATTAGACAACTCGATGCTCCACGCCGCGTTCATCCGTTGAACGAGGGTTTAGACGATCTTGGCACAAGTGGCAGGACATGTATCCATCATGCGGGTGTTAGAAATCAGTGTGTACGGTACAGTGTTCAATGTTATAATCGAGTAGCGAGTGCGAGGTCATGTCCGCAAGGTATCATGCAGAAAATATCCCGCGCAGCTGAGGTGGGGGTGTAACAATGAAGGGGTGTGGCTGTTTACTGGAAAGATCGAGCTAGTGCAGTTGAGGGTCAAGCCACCTGAATCTAATAAGGATTGCAAACGTTGTAAGCGAGGGAAGAAATACAAGCAATTTACATGGCGCTTCTCGGCGGTGGGCCGAGGACGGTGCCGCGATTATCTGTACAAAACTTATCGATGATGTCCAGGGCGACGGGCGCGGTGAGTTGCGGGACCTCAGGAAACCTGGGTGCGCGCGACTCATCTTTCACGTGTCGTGCCCAGGTCAGAATCACTCGTAAGCTCTCAAGCGATAATGCATGCAGTGCAATGGGCTTGTACCCGCCGCGATTGACGTCCGCGCTCGCGTAGTAGGTGCCCGCGACGAAGCCGTGCTCGTTGCGGTCGGCCAGAAACAGGCGAATCACAAACCCGCCGAGAGGCTCCATCAGCCCACCCAGTAATCCCCAGCGACGCGCCGCCTCCGCATCCAACTTGCGCTCCGGTCTCGCTATCACCCAAAACGCAATACAGAAGCCGAGCTCGGAACGGAACTTGTCGTATCGTAGCACTCGTGTGTCCGACTCGTCCTCGCCATCCGCGATGTGGAAATCGCCAGAGGGTGACATCCACACCTGTCGGGTCGATGGCCATGGGGACTTGCAGTGTTCGCACAATTCGCTTGCTGGTGCAAGGCGACGAAGTACGGGTACGAGTTGCACATCACGTCCATTCGGCGTCGTTGCGTTGGATTCGGATTCATTCGCTTCTCGGATAGGAGTAGGTGAGGGGCGTACATTATTTCTACGAAATCTAGTCGACCTGAAGGGTTGTAGTGAACGAGGGCCCTCGGATCGCGTGTCAAAGGAATGGGAAGCACATTCAGAGTGCACACCAAACGAGCTCGGACCGAAGGAATTAGGACCCTCCGAGCTCGTGTCATCGAGACGAGCTTCAGATATGGGCGTGCTCTTCATTTTCTGGGGTGTGAAGGCGGAGCGCCCAAGTTCGCGGATATCTCTGGCACTGGAATATTTCGAGGGCACTTCACCACCACGACGGTCCCGACTGCGCGAACGGCCACGACTGCGAAGGGAAAGCCGCCCAAAACTAGCATCGCATTTCAACTTGGCAAAGCTTTGATCCTTATTCGCGGTGAGACGCGCGTAGCTGCTTTCAGGTCGATTATTCTTGAACAGCCCGAAGCCGGTTTTCTCGCGATTAGTGGACTCGCGGTCAGACGAACAGGTGCGGTCGTCATGCTTACTGGCGGCTAATTCTTGTCGGATTCGTTGCATCTCAGCAGACTCGGTTGGCAAGTGGTTGGGATCGTGTAGCTTGGATTTCTTTGGTGACACGTTGGAATGTAGTGAGGCGGCCTTGCGAAGACGCGCACTAGCCGCACGAATCCCGCCTTGTAGGTTGGAACCGGTGGAGTCGCGCCGTACGTCTTTTTTCCTCGACAGATGTGGTCGAAGTATGGTGAAGGCGGGCATGATGAAAGGAGATGAACGAGTCGCGGATGAAGGGACAGTACGGTACAGTGGTGTGGAAGAGAGTTGGTGGTTGGCTGAATGTGGTCCTGGGTGGTTAGAGTGCGCGTGTGCGTACGTGGGTTGGGTCGGCTGAGGTGCCTTGCAAAAAGAGAGTGATTCAGTGCGATGGCTGAACGAATCGACGATGTTACGGTACACTTGACGAAGTGTGTTGGTAAGTTGTGGGAGGTGGTGTTGGTGGGTGTTAGGCGGTGGGTAGCCTGGTTGTTGTGATTGTGTGTGCGCGAGCGTGTCAATAGAAACAAGAAGGTTGGGGAAGTGGTAGGGCGAGGGGATGAGCTTGTGAACTCGATGCAGTAGCGATTCCGTAACGCAGAAATAGAGTGCAGGTGAACGCAGCGATGAGGGTGCGCAGAAACGAGCAACAAGCAAATGCGAGGAAAGGAGAGTGGCGGGAGAGGGACGCAGGTGAGGGATAGAGATTGACGATGATTGTACGCGAGGGAGTTGAATGGAGGAAAAGCGCAGAAGGGAATGGAATTGATGGATCATGCAACAGATTGATATGGATGTGAATCGCCACGCGATAGTCACATCGGAAACAGAACGCGCATCGAATATCGGCTTGCATCCCGCGCGCTACGTAGCTCAATCTCGCGCAACCTGCAATTTCCAATGATTTCACCCAAGTCCCGCTACGATACGTTGCCGCTCCTTACCCCTATGTTCCCTACTCGACTCAACGATATCATATGACCTCTTGCCTACTGTCATGCCCCAATTCTTGTCTTATTGCCCCGACCCACCCACCGTATGACTCACTGTACGCTGTAAAACTCTATGTCACCGTACGGTCCGCTTTTCTCCGTTCTCGCTCTCTTCGCGCCTTTCCCACTGTCGCCCTTTCCGTCTCACCCCCTACAGCTGCCATGCATCACCACTGTACACAATTCCGCTTTGTCGATGGGTGTGCGCGTGAGTGTTGCGTGTGTGCTTGCGTAATCAACTCGACTAGCCATCTGAAATCATCTGGGCTTGCTTGCCTTTTAATACAGTACAATACTCTTCTTCCTTTCCCAGTGTTCGTTCTGTAGAATTTCCTTCCTGTTTGATACTTCCGGAAAAATGCTGGATATATACGCCGCGCGGACGCTTTTCCAATTCCAATCTTTCGTTGCCTTGTACTGTGCAGCACAACTAATCCCCACTGAACCCGCATCTACCCTTCTTTGACCCACCCATCGGATTGCTACTGTATGATCCTTGCATTCCATCTTTTCGCCTCACCTTTTCGTTGTTTGTCGACTGTCGACCACTGTGTCCGCTCGCCCAATCTTCCGCTTCGCCCAACTCGCAACTTGATTTATGCCCGACTTTGCAGCAACATCACTGTATTGTGTCATCGACGCAGTCAGTGTTTGTGAGTTTGTGATGCATGTGATCGCTCTGCACAACATTTGTAGGAAGAACTGTAGGTACACGCTTCCTTACAGGATTTCCTATACTTGGCGCGTATTTGACCAATCTAGTACGCTAATGTGTTGTGAATGCCATTCATTTCGCACATAGAGCCACTATGCTTCGATCGTTCGATTCGATTGTGTATCACTGTGAACTATCCGGCGCTGTAATTCGTTATTTTTCTTTCTTTTATTGATAACTGGATTGTCTGGAATTTTCACAACATCAGATATGCGTCAAACATATACTGCACTGTCCTGCACTGCATTTTGCTTTACTTACGCGAAACAAATCACTACATCGCCTTGTAAATGCATCTGTTTTCCTTGGTAATCTGATTTTCATCTTCTCGTCCTGCCGATAGCCTTATCATAACTTCTTATATGCAATCATTTACAAGTCACTGGTCTCTCTTACCATTTAATTCATTTACTCATGCTCTTCATTTTACTGTGTTTCGTTGAAACCTGTGCAATCCTCAATTACTCGTACTCGAACGTGCCTTTTTGATATCGAAACGGAAACGTTTCTTCTTCTGCCATGTGGCTTTCATGAAAAACTTTTGTTCATTATCGATACACTGCCGATGTGCTTTCCGACAGCACGGCACCCGAGCGGAAGAGAGCGCACCGGCTAACCTCTCCAACGTTCGACATAGCCTCGGGCAACATGGACCTTTTTTACATTTCGAGTTATTTTTCTGTGTGGCGTATGCATAGTGATTCTTCGGACAGACACAGCATTTCTTCTGTGCCAATAATTTCGAGTTCTTTTTGGCATTCTTGTCAAATCGAAATGGATTCGCTTTTCTCGCGGGCGTAACTTCCTTCCTTACTGCAACGTCTTCCATTTCCTCCTCCTCATTAGCCTCGTCGTCTAATTCAATATCCTCGATCGCACGTCCTCTTTTCGCAGGTCTCTCTCCAGCAATGTCTTGCGCAATCATTTTTCCTAAACGCGTTCCCATTTCGTTTATACGACTACTTGGGAAACATTCCATTTCTGTTTCCGAGTCATTTTCTTTCATAGTACTACTCTCGACTACATCGTTTACTATCCAGTCCATAAACTCTGTGGCGTGCTCATCTGTAATACCGAAAGCAACGAATTCATCAATAACCACTTCAATTTCGTCGAGCAATAATTCTCGCTTTACGCATGTAGATTTCGTCTTCTTCTTAATAGCTTCGGAATCTGGTGTTGGTGAAGGAGACGACCCACTTGACCGAGTCACTGAAGAGCTCGTGTCCTCACTTTTGGCCAGAACAACGTAAAAAATTGCCACGGCAACTGTTAATCGCAGAAACATTGTTGTATACCGTCACAATGCGTGCTAGTGATGTCATAGTCCTAAGAACGAATAGGCGGTATTGTAGAAACGGCCCGAGCCTTGAGTTTGGCCTTGCGCGCTGTAAATAATTTAATATTGGTAAGTAAACTACATGGTTTGTTTTACATGGACCTTTGAATTTGGTTTTTATTGCAACATCTGGGAAACTATAGGTGTTCATGATAAACAGTTGGTTTCACTGGCCCATTAAAACAATGCAACGAATTGATTTGCAACAACGTACAGTAACATGGTGCAGGACCTATCTTATTGGTCATTCCTCTCATTTTTTAATTAGATGAAAAATATCGCACTCTCGGAGTTCAAGTGCAATTTTATGTAATGTTTCTTTCGACAGTCAATACAGGTGGGAAATTTTATAGAACATTCCACACACGAGAAGAATATATGTAAACGATGGAAATTGCGTTTCCACCGAAAGTTACCATTTAATTCGAAAACCGAATAAATTCAAATTTGATGGTTATAACGGTACAAAATGGCAATTAACCGACCTTGTACTCTAAGATAGGACCATAATATGATTAGTTCATGTTCGAAGTAACTTCGAAAATCAAAACGATAATCTTTCATAGTAGATGCCGAAGAGACATGATGTGTAAATGTGCTACGGTCAGTATCTCGAATTGTGGTTTGAAAATGTTTTGAATAAATCGAGCAGTATTTGTTGGTTTTGAT
>JAAUYH010058685.1_pt1 | contig 10301 bp, 12 predicted proteins | sample 7278061 | NCBI WGS metagenome assembly JAAUYH01 (sample SAMN14350203, study PRJNA611818) | marine sediment metagenome | isolation source: surface marine sediment (0.6m) | place: French Polynesia: Moorea | collected 2018-08 | reverse complement strand
GGCGTATTCCATAAAGCGGGAAATTAAGCGGTCAACCTTTGTGTATCAATAGAGACATATTAAAAAAGCTCTGCGACAAAGCCCAGAGCTGTGTATCGTACCCTTGAGAATTCAAATCAGGGGACGATGAACCCAATTATGCGTCAACGTAGCCAAAAAGTCTTCCAAGCAACCCAAGAGAATTTAATGCAGGGGATACAAGCCATTGCTTCAATCACAGGAGTGCCGAAAAGCAGTGTACAGCGCCATCAACAAGCCATCGTGCGCCGCAACCAGCACCCCGAATCTCAATGGTGGGAAACCGAAGCCGGAAGCGCCTGGTTGAAGCGGTTGGTCTGCGGAATCAGCTTCTTCTTTGGCGTCAAACATGGCATCGGTGTAGGAGAACTCTCCCAATTTTTGAAAGCGATGCGATTAGAACTGCATGTGGGGTGTTCTCCCAGCTCATTGGCCAACTTGCAACAAGATGTGAAGGCGACTATTGAAACCTATAAAGCAGCCCAGGCGAAGCATTGTCAACCGATTCAGGGGCAAGGGATTTGCGTGGGCTCCGATGAAGTATTCTTTGGTCTGCCGGTGTTGGTGTTGGCAGAGCTGGCGAGTGGCTATCTACTGACGGAGGTTGAATGTGAAAACCGCACCTATGACACCTGGAAGGAACAGATTCAACCTTGGTGGGAACAGGCTGGATGGCAATGCCATTTCATGGTGAGTGACGGCGCTAAAGCGCTGATTAAGTTAGCCGTCGATGGTCTCGGTTGTGTCAGTGTACCTGATCTGTTTCATGCTCTGCGGGCCTTGGCTCAACCGATTGGCAGCGTCATCGGTCGGCAGAACGCTCACTTAGCCAAACAGTCGCAAAGCCTGAGGGAGAAAATTGCCACCACGTCCCATCCGTCTAAACGGGAGGATCTAGAACAATCCTTAGCGGTTCTAACCGCAGCGCAAACGACCTTAGTCCAAGACCAAAAGCTTTATCATGAGGCGATTGAGACCCTCACTTTAGCGATTCATCCCTTTAAGCTAAGCACTCAGGAATGGCAATTGTTTACCCCGCTTAACGAACAACTCACCGCTCCCTTGGAACAGTTGCGCCAGTTGGGGCAAAGCTATGGGGGAGCCAAAGCAACTCAGGCCATTGTCCGCTTTGAAAAACAGATTCCAGAGATTACTCAAGGGATCCATGCCTGGTGGCGATGGACAACTCAAGCACTCAGGCAGGAAACGGATTCGCTGGAAATTCAGAACTGGCTACTGACGGTCCTATTACCTTGGGTTTACTGGCTTCAGCAAGCTGACAAAACCCAACATCCCCAATTGAAAGCTCGCTACCAGAAAGCCTCTGAGGATGCAGCCCAGCGACTGCTCTCCAACCCCCTTACCCAATCTCTCCCAGCTCAGGAACGTCAGGTTTGGATTGAATGGGCCAGGTGGATGGCCCATAATTATCAACGCACCTCGTCGGCAATCGAGGGACGCAATGGCTATCTGACTCGTCTGCATCATTCAGGTCGGGGGTTTTCTCAACAGACCTTGAAGGTGCTCACCATCATCCACAATTTCCATCTTAAACGTCCCGATGGCACGACTGCCGCTCAGCGCTTATTTAACTATGAATTTCCTGATCTCTTTGAATGGATTGTAGACCATATGAGTGATCTTCCCCTGGCCCGTCGGTCGTCAAAATCACAAAGGTCGGCCCCCTTTTACTTAGAGGGTTTCCCGGCTTAAATTCTACGCCCTCCCATATGCAAATACCTTAATGAGCCTCCGCCGCCTAAGCCATAAGGTTGAGACTGTCTAGGATTTGTACCGAATACCCCTAAAGCCTGTGTGTCATCCACAATGAGCATGCCGTTATAGGGCCGCACACAGTCTAAATAGTCTTGTAAAGGCGCCAACTCACCGCAATGGGGACACCAGCCATCTGTCACCACCAAGGGTCTTTGTCCAGGTTGAAGGCGGGCTCTTAAAGCTCTGCTTAAATTATCAACTTGATGATGCTTAAATTTGATCACTTCATTGCCATTGAAAGCAAATCGGACGAGTCCCCATTGGGCAATCGGATAGGCTCCAGAATCCATCAAAGCAAGGAAATTGTTCTTTCCTAAAATGCCAAATAAATCCCAACATAAATGCAAGGTGGATTGGGAGATGACACCATCTTCAAGTCCTTGGAGGGCTGCTATTTTTCTCCCTAATTCAATATGATCTTTAGGGCTGAAGAGTGCGGCGGGTTTCCCCGTTGTTAAGCGTCGCCAAGGTTTGAGCGACTGGCTGTGATGTTGAATTCCCAGATAGAGAGAAGAGGTAAAATCCAGCATGGCCATACGGGGAAGTCTGGGCGATCGCTCCAAATCTTCGCACACATTTCCAAGAATGAACGACTGCAGCGAATAGCTAGGGGAAAGGCCGCCCACTCACTCGAGTCACAGAGGTGCAAAAATCACGGGTGCTCACTCAATTGAAATATGACAGTTTGCATGTTCTTTAGCTAGGGAGTGTCTGGCTTAAACCCTTGGGATATTTGGTGAATCCAGCCGATGTATCGGGTATGCACAGCTTCAAATTGAGCGAACGTCAGCCAAGCATCCACACTCTCTGCCGCATAGACTTTGGAATAGGGTTCTCTGAAGAGTTTGATCAACCAGTCTGTGTGACGCAAAATTTTTTGACTTCCATCCAGCACAATTATCTGCCCCCCGGGTTGAAGTAGGCGAAAGCTCTCTGCCAAAATCAATTGAGCAATGCTAGGGGGTGTTTCATGCAAGACCATGGAGAGCGTGACTAAATCAAAAGACCCCTCCTCTAAACCCGTGGCTTCCGCCAGTCCATGGCGCCATTGAATCGGTAACCCCACTTGCTGTGCCTTATGCTCGGCCATTGTGAGCATGTAAGGAGACAAATCCAAGCCCATGACCAGCGCCGCTGGAAGTGATTGCTTTAACATTAGCGTCGTTGAACCGGTGCCACACCCGAGATCGAGAATCCGCTTAGGTTGACCTTGAATGGCGTTAATTAACTGCTGACGGATCCAGGTTTCACTTGGGGGGCAGGCAAGGGCGGTGATAGCGTCGTAGGTGACTGCCGCGACGGAAGTCAGATATCCGCCTTCAATGCCGTGAAAATTTTGATGGCTGTAATAGGTGGGATAAATTAGGTCGGCCTGTTGGAAGCGATCGCAGGCCTGTCGCCAATCGACCGTGTCGTATAAACGCTGATTTTCTTGACCAATGAGGGCGCGAACCAACGATTTAAGGAAAAGCGTCCAAATTGGATTCCGACTGATTTCCAATGCGAGGTGTTTCTAACATCTGAAGAATACTATCATTTTCATTAAACTTGCTGCAGTCACGCACGCACCTTTGGACGGAAACATACCTGGTTGTCTCTGCGGTAGATGGTGAAACTGCGGTAGATAGTGAAACTAGTATCTGTACGCAACTCTTGTGTGGTTAATATCAAATACCTGAACCCTATGCAAAAAAAGGTTTTCGCCCTGATTAAGGTTTTGTCTATCGTATTGATCTCCGGCGCCATTGGATTGGAAGGCTGGAATATTTACGCTCGATTACATCACGGCGCTTTGCCCAGCCGTCTTAATTTTGCGTTTTGGTTTGGAAGTTTTGCGCTGTCGATTCATGCGATTGAGGGGATCATTGCGGCGGCTTATGCGCCTTCAAGGCAAAAACCGCCCCTGCAATACGGAATTTATACTCTTTTTGTCGGAACGGTGGGTTTGTTTGAGCTGTTTGATTCGGAAACTAATCAAACAACGCTAATGTAACGACCTATGAACCCTTTCAGGGACGGCCCTTCAGTTCTTTACAATAGGGTTAGACAAGGCTCAGCCTAGAACTCAATTCACGTCAGCTTATAACCTGTATGTCAAAAAATGTCGCCGATGTCATGAGCCGCGATCTGAAAACGGTCCGGCCTAAAACTCCCCTCCAGGAAGCCATTCAGATCCTGGCGGATCATCGGATTAGTGGGTTGCCTGTTGTGGATGACGTCGGAAAACTGGTAGGCGTGCTCTCAGAAAGCGACCTGATGTGGCAAGAGATGGGGGCCACGCCCCCTGCTTACGTGATGCTGCTGGACAGTGTCATTTATCTCAAAAATCCGCTTAGTTACGAGAAAGAATTACATAAAGCCCTAGGTCAAACCGTTGGCGACTTGATGACATCTGAGGTGGTGACCGTCAGTCCAGATAAGCCGCTTTCTGAGGCGGCTCGCCTAATGTATGAGAAACATGTGCGCAGGTTGCCTGTAATTGATAAATCTAAACAGGTTGTGGGTATTCTTACTCGGGGCGATATTGTTCGGGAAATGGCTACGGGACAGGGCTAGAGCTGTAATGAAGCTGGGAAAGCTCGTAGTTAAGGCGATGATGGACTTAGAAATCTATATTGGATTCTATTTTTTGACGCCTGGAAGTTTTCCCAGAGATAATTCTCTACTTTGGTCGATATTGTCTAGGAACTCATTTCTGGGGCATGTAATAATCCGTGGAAATTGCTAGACGATAAGTAGACGAAGTCTGTTCCTGAGATTAGAAATATTCAGCCTTTCTTTATCGTTTAATTAAAAAATCAGATATTCAACATATTGATTTTTTCGAAAGGTTTTTTTAAGGAATTGCTTTTATCAAGCATATTTTGTTTGATCTACATAATTAAATTCAGATCTAAAAATAAGGTGAATCTCTGCAACCCTTGTATATGGAGGATTTTCCCAAGGTCTAAATTTCAATTTAGATTGGGTTGTTAACGATCAAAGCATGGCAAAACTTCCTACGGAGAACCTAGCCCAACCCATAGGATGTTTTGAACTCCTGGAATTTTGGAGTATTCTTATAGTAAGAAAAGGGCAACATTTAATAAGAAATCATCTATAAGGCTTTTCCTGGAAATCGAACTACGTATTTATGACTATTTTATGATGAGCTAATTACCTCGCCTGACTTTGGAGCAAATGCTTCTCTGGCTAATCTGATATATTTGAAGAAGAAGAAGGTTTCGTATTGCGTTTCAGTCTTCTACGCCAGAATTAGTTGGTTGCTTTGACCTATTTGTGACGATAGAGTTTCAATTTAGGGAGGTCTTCGAGAATTAGCGGAATCTCAATACCTGAAGGAGTTGCAGAAACGTTTGCTAGTTCGTCAGCTTAACACTGTGGGGGTTTTTAGTGATAGCGATTTCACCACCTTCTGCAGAAGATCATAAGTGGGGTAGTTTGAGTTTCGCTTCCACACTGTATCTGTATCCTATACTTGATCTGCTTTTGGTGAGAGTTCCATCGCAATGGCGACCGGAACTACGCTTAGGTCTGCAGGAAGCTTTGGTCAATGCTGCAAAGCATGGCAATAATCTCGATCCGACTAAGGATATTTCAGTGCGGTTCTTAGTTGAGGAGGATCGTTATTGGTGGATAATTTCAGATCAAGGCGGGGGGTTTGACTATACCTGCGGCTGCCAGTCTAAATGCGATCCTGATATTGGTCAAGATATAGAAGAATGTGGTCGAGGCCTGTATATTCTTCATCAGATCTTTGATGAAGTGCGCTGGACGCGCGAGGGCGCCGAATTGCAGCTATGTAAACAATTTAACTGTTTGTCGCGTGCTCCTTTCCTGGTATGACGGGGTTTTGAAGATTCCATAGCGGCTGGATTTCCAATTTCAACGAGGTCCATATCATCAAGTTCGGTGTTTATGGGTGGGGCAGGGCGGCGCAGATATAGAGCGGTCGAGCCACCCAATGGCCTTTTGCAGTCTAGCGATCGCTTCCTCAGATTGTTCATTTAGCAGATAGACGAGAGCGGTCGCCATCTGTTCCTGGGCCCGAATTTTGCGGTTAGAATTGAGCCGATGCCAATCATTCGGCTGAATGGCGAGTCTTTCTGCTAGCGCTTTAGCCAGCTCAACGCTGCTAAATTGACTTAAAATTTCTTGGCTGGTTGGATCCGTCTGCTGAATTTCTTGGGGGCCAGCCTGAGTTGAGGAAGTAGAATTTGTCATGCGACTTTCCGCCATTTATCCGATGGGTGGGTTTTCAGGTTACTTCTACTTTACCTACTGTACATCGTTGTTCTATCTATGAAACCGCCTAAAGGCTCAGGGCGTTTGCCTGCGGACGCCTTTCCTGAGGATCCCTTGAGCGATCGCCAGTCAGACTCAAAACGGCCTTCAGATCGGCAAGAATTTGAAATCGCCCTGAGGGAAGCGACGAAATCCCTCAAAGCGGTGAAGGAGCGGTATGTTGAAATTAGGCGGGCTCAACATCAACAGAAGAGCTTGCGAGAACGCTTGCAGCACGAGGATCTGCCCCTTTCTGAGGTGAAAGCAATCAAGCATCGATTGGAGGAACTAGAACTCTCTCTGGAAAGTCGTCTCCTTTCGTGGCGTCATTTTCAACAACCCTTTTGGCAAGCCATTCGCTTCGGCGGATTGGGCGTTATCATAGGCTGGATATTGCGGGGATGTACATAAGGGAGTTGCGTCAAAAGAAAGTCCCAGAAAAAGGCAGTGGATGGGTAGATGGGTGGATGGGTAGATGAGATGTTATTTGTCAGCAGATCCCTAAATTCTGGCCTATGTCATATCTCCGAACTGCAGACGGCGTCGCCTAAAGCCCAAAATCCACCTGATCCAATTCCAAATCCCCTCCCCCACCCCAAAATCTAAAATCTAAAATCCAAACTCCAAAATCAACATGGCCCGACGCATTAAAGACATTCTCAAAACTGGACAACCCAATGAGCAGATTGTGACGCAAGGTTGGGTGCGGACGAAGCGAGAATCGAAGGGATTCACCTTCGTTGAGCTGAATGATGGCTCGTCCATGGTGGGGCTCCAGGTGGTGTTGAATGAGGATGTTCCTAACTATTCTGATACCCTCAAGCGCTTAACGACGGGGTCCTCAGTAGAGGTTGCCGGACTGCTGGTGGAGTCTCCAGGAAAGGGGCAACGGGTTGAGCTGCAGGCCAAAACCGTGCAAATTTATGGAGAGTCGGACTCAGAAACCTATCCGCTCCAGAAAAAACGCCATACCTTCGAATACTTACGCACGATTGGCCATCTGCGATCGCGCACCAATACCCTCGGAGCCGTTTTTCGGGTCCGTAACGCCTGCGCCCGCGCCATCCATTCCTTTTTCCAGGAACGGGAATTTCTCTGGATCCATACCCCTATCATTACCGCCAGTGATTGTGAAGGGGCGGGGGAAATGTTCGCCGTCACCAATTTGGATGTGGGGCAGCCGCCGAGGACAGAAGACAATTCGGTGGACTATAGCCAAGACTTTTTCGGCAAACCGGCTTTCTTGACAGTTAGCGGTCAACTGGAAGTCGAGAGCATGGCAATGGCCTTCAAAAACGTCTACACCTTCGGCCCCACCTTTAGAGCAGAGAATTCCAATACCTCCCGTCACCTGGCGGAGTTTTGGATGGTGGAGCCAGAAGTGGCTTTCTGCGACCTGGAAGGCAATATGGATTTGGCTGAGGATTTCCTAAAATATCTCTTCAAATATGTGCTGAAGGCCTGCCCAGAAGACATGGCGTTTTTCAATAAGCGGATTGACGATTCAGTGTTGGCGACTGCAGACAATATTATCAATAGTGATTTTGAGCGAATTACTTATACCGACGCCATTGCCTTGCTGGAGAAAGCCGACCGCAAGTTTGACTATCCCGTTTCCTGGGGGTTAGATCTGCAGTCAGAGCATGAACGGTATCTAGCGGAAGAGTACTTTAAGAAGCCCGTCATCGTGATGGATTACCCCACTGAAATTAAAGCGTTCTATATGCGGTTGAATGATGGCGGGAAGACGGTGGCGGCGATGGATGTGTTAGCGCCCAAAGTTGGCGAGATCATTGGCGGGTCGCAGCGGGAAGAGCGGCTAGACCTCCTCGAACGACGCATCCAGGAAGCCGGGTTAGACATTGCCGATTACTGGTGGTACCTTGATTTACGCCGCTATGGCACCGTTCCCCATGCAGGCTTCGGCCTTGGGTTTGAGCGCTTGGTGCAGTTTATGACCGGCATGGCCAATATCCGAGATGTCATTCCCTTCCCTCGGACGCCTGAAAATATTGAGTTTTGAGCGGTAATTGATGCATGAAGCAACGGATGTTTCTGGAGACAAACCTCTTATCACAGTTTTTGATTGTGGCCTTGTAGTCAGCGGCGCCGGGTATGATTGTAGGGGTATTCGCTAAGGCGCATCCTAGTTCTGGGTTTTGAGATTTTGTCAAGTTGGATGGATTGACGGATTAGGCGTTAGGCCGAGCTGAACTCTCAATCGTTCATCATAGGTTGCTGTTTTCCAGTTACGGGCTGATTTGACTTGCTCAATTGTCAAACCTTTGGCATTGCTGAGGTTTGCATTACTGAGGTCAGTATCTCGAAAACAGCAATTAGTTACATCTGCATTAATCAGTTTGGCTTGGGTCAGGTTTGTCTCGCTGAGATTGGCTTGTTTGAGATTAGCCTCACTGAGGTCACTGTGGTAAAAGTTGGCGCGCATTAAATTAGCGCCGAAAAAGTTAGCCTGACCAAAATGCGATTTGTGAAATTGGGCTCCTCGGAAATCGTCTTGCATAAAGGAGCATTTTCTGAAATCGCAGCGTTGCAAGTAGATGGGACTTTCGGGCGGCTGTCGCGTTCCCAGTACAATAATGGCAGGGGTAATGTCTTTGGAGGCCTTTGGCTTCTCTGGCAGCTCATCCCAGGCTTGAAAATTTAGCTGGTCGCGAATGAAGGCGGCTAGGATTTCCATGACGGTCCAGTAGTCCCGAGGGGAATCTTGGGCTATACGTTCAAGAGAATAGATCCCGCCGATGCGAACGGCGGTTTGTTCGTGGCCAAGTTGTTCAACTGCGACAGAAAAACGCTCGGTAATATTGTGCTCTTGGGAAGCGGCAAGCTGCCGACGGGAGAGCACTATATTCCAAAAGATGGCGATGCCCCCGACGATAGTGGCGACGGTTTGAATCAGGGTAATGCCGATTTGAGAGCGTTCTTGGGGGGCAATGTTCTGCCAGTTTTGGTATATATCAATGCTGATGGGAATGCCAATACCGACGGCGAAAATGATCCCTAGGGCAAAGACCGCTGGCCCTATCCAGGGCGCTAAGGTTTGGTTAAAACTCTTGAACCGGTTGATGTCTGACGCCTTGTGTTTCATAAACACCGATCCCTATTTCAGGCAAGCCCCATCCACTATATCTTGCTCAAATATTGCGCTCCAAACTTGAATAAGGAGATCTCTAGGAATAATTAATATACTGCTGTAGGTTGGTGTCGAGGTACGAGACCCAACGATCTCAATATCTCTGGGCCGTTGGGTTTCACTCTATTCAACCCAACCTACACAATTGATTTTCCTTGGTAGTTTCTTGCTCAGAAATCACTTTGGACTTTTGTCGGTTTGTTAGGCAAAACTTGTGTGCTATCTTAAGTCTCTTCTGGGTCAATACCCAGTGCCCGCAGCCGTTCTGCTAGCCGCTCCGCCCGCTGGCGTTCTTTGGCTACCTGCTCGTGATCGGTCGGAATCCAATTTCCGTCAGCATCTTGCCAGCGCAGCCACAGTCCTTCGACGCCTTGATATTGGCCTTGCCAGACTGCTAGGCCGAGGTCCAGTTCTTCAAACCAGTAGCGTTGCTCTGGTAGCGAAAGCGGCTGGTAGCGAGTGCCGACGAGTTGGAATAGCCGAAACTGATTTTCGTAGCGGTCAAACGTTGCGTAGTAGGGGATGCGCAATATCTGTTCATAGACCTGCCACTTAGTTGGCGGTTGGTTGACCTCTCGCAAAGTCTGCCCCAAATCTTCTTCTTCTGTGTCAGGGGACAGAAGCTCTACCACCAAAAACGGATCAACCCCTTCTTGCCAGACCACATAACTCCAGCGTAGGTCGCCTTGCTGCTGGGCGCGCTCGACTCCTAGAACGAGGAACCAATCTGGCCGCTTATGCCAGCCTGGATGTCGACCATCGTAATACAGGTTTAGGTCGGTTCCGATAAATACTTGGTCGGCTGGATAGGTTGTGGGCTGGCAAGTTTCTCGCAATAGCTGGGGCTGAAAGTCATGGAACTCGTCAGGCAAACCGGGCTCCTCAGGATACTCGCTGGGGAGATCATACATGGTGGGGAGGGTGTCTTTGGGCGGTAGGGGCTGCTGAGGCGTCTGCATGACTCGTTTCTGCGCTACTGCTAATAGGGCTCCAATTTAAAGCGAGACAATCAAGTAGAGATAGGAATACAGAAGTCAGAATACAGAAGTCAGTCAAGAACTGGATTCTGTCT
>JAAUYH010029501.1_pt1 | contig 10301 bp, 6 predicted proteins | sample 7278061 | NCBI WGS metagenome assembly JAAUYH01 (sample SAMN14350203, study PRJNA611818) | marine sediment metagenome | isolation source: surface marine sediment (0.6m) | place: French Polynesia: Moorea | collected 2018-08 | reverse complement strand
GTTCTGGTGGCAGTGCTGGCGGCGGCGCTGACGTTGGTCTTGCGGGAGCCGGTGGCGCTGGAACAGGGGACATGGTCCCCGGCACTGTCCGCGTCATTGTCCACGTCTTCCACGTCTGGGCCCGCCGTCGTCGTCGGCCGAGAGCGGGTGCCCAGACGGGAGCTCGTCGAGCGCATTCGCGGCGATCTGAGCGCATTATTCGGCGGCAATCATGAAGGCGTTCAGCATGAAATCGTCGAAGCGATCCGCGATGTCGGCACGCCAGAGGCGGCGTGGCTCCTGTATCGCGCGGTCGAGCATGGGTCGCCGCCCATTCGGCTCGCCGCCAGCGCGGCATTGCGCGACCTCGGCTGGCCCGACGCAGCGCACCATCTCCGTCAGGCGCTGCGTGCGGCTGGCGGGGACGTGCAGTTGTATTTCGCCGCCGATTTGGTGTGGCTGGGCGATCATGAAGGGATTGCCATCTTGCGGAACGCGCTGGGCAAGGCGTCTCCTATCGCGATTGCGGCGGCGGCGTCACTGGCCAAAGCTGGGCGTGAGCGGCTGGCGAGGCCGGTGCTCGTATCGGCCTTGGAAACCTTGCCACCCGGCAGTGAGCCATGGCTGCGGGCGGCCGGCGGGCTCCTCTGCGTCGAAGATGAGGTCGGTCGTGGCGCTCTGATGCGCGAGATGGCCCGTCCCGAGCGCGATCGCGGGATTGCCGCGGCAGCACTGCTTGCAAAGTATGGTGACGACGATGCTGTCCGCTTTCTCAAGCGAGTGATGGCAGATGGCAATCACGCTGGCGGTCGCGGGGGCGAAGGCGATCGCCACTGGGGGCAGCGTGCGGATGCGGCAATGGCGTTGGCGCACGTGAGTGGCGACAAACCCGGCGATGCGGCCAAGATCTTAACCTTTGCCGCGGACGCGTTCTCGAGCCGCGATAGGCATGCACGTCGAATCGCTGCCGCCATCACGGGCCGCTTGGCCGCCCATGGAGAGAGGGGGATGTCATCGCGGCTTGAGGCGCTGGTGCGGGGCGATGACAGTTTGATTGTGCAGCGCGAAGTTGGTATCGCGGCGCGTGTGGCACTACTGGCCGTATATGACGCCGATGCGAACGCCAACCGCGAGGCCGAGCCGTATCGAGACGATGTCGGCGGCAATTCTAGGAGCTTTCAATGACCAATACGCTCATTCGTATATCTCGCCACTGGTCTCACTGCTTGGCCGGGGCGCGATTGCCTATCATGCTTGGCGTGGGCATGGCGTGGCTCGCCCAAGGCTGCTCTAGCGCAGGTGGCCACGGCGAGGGCGGGCGCGTCGAAGGCGGCGACGGTATCGAGGCGGCATCGGTTGACGATACACCGGCGGAGCCCGAGCCCGATCTTCGCCTGCTCAGGCTACAGGCACGCCATGAGTTTATCCGCTATATCGACGATATCGAGCCCGGGGTGCGACTACATTGGAGCGACATGTTGCGCGAGATGAAGGACGCCAGCTGGGCCCAGGCCGCCTTCGAGCGATTCGTGCCAGAGCCGGATGCGGAAGTCAAGGCCTCATTGGCGCGGACTCTCGGGGCGCTCGGGCTCAAAGCAGCAGTGGAGCCGCTCAGCGATAACTTGCGCGCGGTCGAGCCGTCACATGGGGTGTGGTATCGCGAGGCCCTGTGCCGGCTCGATCATCGGCCGTCTTGCCGGACACTGCGTCGGTTGACGCGTCAGCGGGACTTGGCGGTAGCGTTCAAGTCGACACTGGCGCTGGCCGATATGAGCCGACCGAACGAGCGCGAAGCCATTCGCGCGCTCACTGCGCTTGCCCGCCGCGAGGCCGAATTGAAACAGTTTGATGGGTTGGCCGGGATCAGTATCTTGACCCGACTGGCCCGGCTGCGCCACCAGCGGGCACGCAACGAGCTCACGGCGCTCTTGCAGCACGACGATGAGCAAGTGCGCTTGGCGGCGGCCAAGGGGATGGCTTGGATTGGCGACGATAGCGGAAAAGAGGTGTTGATGCAGGTATTCAACGACGGTCAATCGGCGTATCGTCTCGACGCGGCCGTGGCCATGGTATGGCTGGGCAACTATGCGGGCCATCATTTCTTGCGTGACCAGCTTGCAGATGCAAGCGCCCATGTACGCGAATTGAGCGCGCGCACGCTGGGCATGATTGGCGACCGCGACAATGTGCGCAGCTTGATCGAGCTCTACGAGGACGCAGACCACAGCGTGCGGATTTCGGCAGCCGCGGCCGTGCTCTTTATTTTGGGCCTCGACCCGCGTCTTTTGGCCCAGGACTCGGTCAACTGGGTCATGGCCACATTTCGCTCAGAGGATTGGCGCATCCGCCGGTCGGCGGCGGCGCCGCTGCGCTATTTAGCATCTGCACAGGCGATTCCGCTGTTGGCCCAGGGGATTGTCGACGCCGAGCCGCAAGTGCGCGTGCGTTTTGCCGCTGAGGCCGCGCATTTAGGGAGCGAAGCGACGTCGATTGTGGTTGAGGCACTGCGACATGAGATCGACGGCGCAGTGCAGGAGGCGCAGATTGCGACGCTCGCCAAATTGCGAGATCCGACTGCCAAGGGGGTATTGTCCGATCTGGTGACGGCCAGCCATCGCCGGGTCGGCGTGTTGGCGCTCGGGGCACTCATTGCCGTGGGCGAGCTCGGTGGTGTAGAGCGGCTGGCCGCGATCTTTGCCGAGGGCCAGTACGAGGCGCGTCTGGCCGCGGTCGAGGCAGCCGAGCTCGCCAGCGACCGCGGGGTCATACCCATGCTGGAACGGGCTTTGGATGATGTGGCAGCGGCAATTCGCTTGGCCGCGGCCAAGGCCCTGGCGTCTTATGGCGTGACCAGCGAGCGTGTGGTGACCATGCTGCGGGATGCGCTGAAGCAAGCGCCGAGGGTGGCCGAAGGGGCATTGGCCGCGCTCTTGGCCGCGGGGGTGTCGCCCGGCGAGGAGGGCCTACGCATTGGGGTTGGGCCATTAGGTGCCGAGAATGCCGGGGTTGGCATTGGTGTTGTCGATATGGTTCCGCTACTCGATTCGGCCAACGAAGACGTGCGCAATGCGGTGTTGCGGGCGGTGGCAGCGGCACCATGGCGCGAGGCCGAGCCGGTGCTGCGCGAGGCCATGAGGCATCCCGATGTGAGGGTACGCCAGCAAGCGACCGACGTGTTGCACGGATTTGCCCAAGCCCATGGTGAGGAGGTGGTTCCGATGTTGAAAATGGCGATGCAGGATGAAGATCCGGTTACGAGGACCAAGTCTAAGGCCCAGCTCTCACAGCTCTTGCCCCCGCTGCCGCAGGCGCAGTCTTTGTCGCAAGAAGCAGCGGATTCTGGCAACATGGCTGGAGTCGGACAGGACGCCGCCGCCGCTTCCACGGCAGCGTACGTCGAATTGGTCATGCGTGAGCGGCGCCAATTTATCCAGATAGAGGGCGAAATAGAAATGATATTGACGTCGCTGTCGGCACTTCTGGATGGTCGCGCAGGCAGTGAACGGGACGTCGAAGAGGTTGCGCGACGGGCTGCACAGTTGCGTCGGACACAGGGCCACTTGCTCGCCGCCTACGGCCGGATTGGCATTGCCGCCCACACAGCTGAAGGAGAAGGCATCGATCCGGCAGGCATAGATCCGCAGGCGCGCATGGAAGCCGAGGGTCACGTTCACGCAGCCCGGCAGCGGGTTGCCGAATCGAGCGATCGAGTCGAGGAAACGCTGGACCGCGTGGCCCAATGGCTCAAGGGGGAGCAGGCCGACTGTCCTTACTACTTGTCGGCGGCGCAAGCGGCCATCATTGCCACCCAGCCGGCGATGGCGCGTCGCGATTTGCAGCGCGCAGAGCAAGCCTGCCATGGCCAGAGCAATCAAGGGGTAGCGCTCGATTATGCTTGGGCAATGTTCCACGATATGCAGGCTGCCCTGGGCAAGAATGTTCGGCAACGCCACCAGTCACTCGTCCGGGCGCGGACCCGCTATCGCAAAGTCGCCGATGTCGGTAGCGGCGTGCGCCGACAGCGAGCCCAGCAACGACTCGCCGAAATTGCCCAAGTGTTGGGCCCAGAGAATGCGAACTGAGGCTACGAAATGGTACTGATAGGAGGCCGCTTCAGTTTTATAATTGATTTATGAGCGATTGGTCCCATTGAGCCCCAGCTCATCGGCGTGGGGGCGCAGGGCGTTGATAATAAACTGAATATGATCGCCGAGGTCCACGCCGAGCAACTCGACGCCTTTATGCACCTCGTCGCGTTCCACAGACGCGGCAAAGTGCTTGTCCTTGAGCTTTTTCTTCACTGACTTGGGCGTCAGGGTGTGAATGCCATCGGGGCGAACCAGGCAACAGGCGCCGATAAAGCCGGCGAGTTCGTCGCAGGCGACGAGTGCGCGATCGAGGTCGGTCTCGTATGGTACGCCCCACTTGGTGTAATGGGCCGAGATGGCATAGGCGATGGCGGGTTCGTCTTGCTCGCGCAGCCATGCCACGATGCGATGGGGGTGGTCTTCGGGCCAGCGGTCGTAATCGGCATCGTGGAGCATGCCGGCGATGGCCCAGGCGTCAGCGTCGGCGTCAGCATCGTTGTCTGCGCCGCCATAGCGGGCAGCAGCGGCCCGCATCACGATTTCCACCGTGCGCGCATGCCGGCGCAGGGCTTCGCTCTCCGTCCATTCGCATAATTTCTGCCACGCTTGGTCACGGGTAAGAGGCATGGTGCCATGATAGCCGATCACGCGCGATTGAAGTAGGCGATGACGGCGATGACGGCAACAATCACCAGTATCAGGCCCATGATCTTGAACCACGAAAGTGGTGCTTGGCCGTTGACCTTGCCGGTCTGGCCGTTGACGAGAAATTGATATACTTTATCGCCGTAACGATATCCGGCGACCCACACCGGCAATAATACGTGTTTGTATGTGATATTGGAAAATGCGGTATCGACGCGCAGGCCGCGCTGGGTGTCGCCGCCGACGCGGCGTTTGCACGCACTGCGGATTTCGCCCTCCATCGAGCTCTTGGCGACCTGCCAGGCATCTTCGAGGTTGGTGTGATACTCTTCGGCCGCCCACCCCGATAGATAGTTGGGGTCGTAGACCACGAGTTGTGCGGTGTCAAAGGGATGAATGCTGCGGGCAAATCGATGGTCGACGCCGCCCGATGCGCACACCAGTTCGTCGTCAAAGAACTGCTGATGGTTGCCGCGCACCCAGGTCCAGCGGGTCTTGCGCACTTGTTTTTCTACTTCGCGTTCCCGGCCCTCTGAGTCTTTCTCAAGCACCCACTCGGTGACATAATAATAATCGCCGCGCTCGGCCTCCCACCACGAGGTGGTAAAGGCATCATAGGTCCAATACGGCAGATACATGCCGTCGATGCCATCGAGCTGGGCTTTTTTCTTTAAATCGTTTGGGCGAAACCACTTGCCCGCCAACCACGTGCGGAATTTTTCCACGGCCACCTTTTTATCGACGTCAAAGGGTACCAGGCTCTCGGGGCGGATCATGTTGCTCATGGCCTCCTGCTCAAATACGTGTTTGGATCCGCAGAAAGCACATTCGGTGGAGATGGTCTGCGCCGATACCGAGGTCGTGGCCCCGCAGCCGTTGCACTTAAAGGTCTTATTGTCGGTGCCGAGCCCGGTGGCCTTGGGTTTGGCAAAATACTCGTTGAAGGAGTATTCTTTGATCTCCTCTTGGCTCTTGGGGATGGTCTCTTCAAAGCCGCAGTATTCGCATACCAGCTTATCGGCCTTGGCGTTAAATAAGAGCTCTGCCCCACAGCCCTTACAGGGGAACTTATGGGTCTTTTTCTCGACGATCTCTTGCTCTTGCTCTGCTGCCGGCTCTGCCGCTGATGTCATGGGTTCCTCTCGGGTCAGCCAGACGAGTGGCCAGACGAGTAATAGATAAACGAGTGGCCAGATGAGTACCAGATGAGTAATAGTTAGACGACGCGCAGATCTAACTGGTGGGCAGGGGCGGCGGCAAGGGCGGCGGCCCCGCGGCAAAGAGCTGGCTGACCTCTTGGACCTCCGAGGCCTTGGTCCATCCGCTCATGCCCTGCTTCCATACCAGGGTCTCGCCGGTAATATTGCCGGCGCCGATCTGCTGCTGCAGGCCATTCATGTCAAAGGGGCCGGCCTGCTGGCCGCCGATGGCGGCGTAGTAGGCCACTTGCGGCAATGGCGGGGGCGCAGCCGGTGGCGGGGCGGCGGCCGGGGGCGCCTGATTCTGATGGTGATGCTGATGCGATTGATACTGCGGCTGTCCGGGCTGCCCGGGCTGCATCCCCTGCATCATCTGTTGCCCCATCATGTAGCCAGCGCCAATGCCGACGCCGGCACCGGCCAAATTGCCGCCCGAGGGATTTTCCGCGGCGGCCACCATGGCGTCCGCGGCCTGCATCTGGGTGTAGTTTTGAATGCCCAACATGCGCATCTTCATCCGCTGCTGGCGGATCTCCTGAATGGCCTCCGGCACCGAGATGTTTTCGACCAGGAACTTGCTCAGCTCCAGGCCGTAGGCGGAGAAGTCTTGGGCAATGCGTTTGCGAACCTCTGCCGAAAGTTCGTCGAGATTCGACGACATGTCGAGAAACGATAGATTGCTCCCCCGCTGCGCCTCTCCCACCGAATCGGTGAAGCTCGACACCAAGATCGACCGCAGCTGGCCGTTGATGTTGTCTACGTCGAAGTCGTGATGGGTGCCGACGATTTCGCGGATCAGGGTTTGCGCCGGCACCACGGCCTGACCTTGTTGGGAGGCGCTGACCCGCTCGGCATAGCCGCCGTGGGGGCCAAAGGTGCCGATGGGGGGAACCCGGTACGCATAGGTGCCAAAGGCGCGAATGTCGACCTCGCCGTATTCCGAATCGCGGATGGAGATGGGATGGGAGGTGCCCCACTTCTGATCGATGAACTGGCGGGTGTTGATGAAGTACACCTCGGCCTTAAACGGCGAATCAAAGCCGTATTTCCACGATTTCAGGGTGGTCAGAATGGGCATATTCTGCGTTCGCAGCTCATAGCGGCCGGGCTCGTAGACGTCGGCCACTTCGCCCTCGTTGACAAAGACCGCCAGCTGAGATTCGCGCACAGTGAGTTGGGCGTTGTTCTTGATTTCGTCTTGGTAGCGCGGAAAGCGCCACACCAGGGTGTCCCTCGAATCATCCTTCCACTCGATGATGTCGATGAATTCACCCTTCACCTTATCCCAAAGTCCCATAATAACTCTCTCCTACCCGAGGGGCATGTGTGTGGTTAATCGATGCTAAAAGCTCCCCGCGGAGTGTAAATCTCTCTGAGAACTTTGGCAATCGATCCGGCCACGCGACAGCGTGATCGGGAGCGCGTCTCGCCGGCGCCAGAGGGGTTGCAAAGGGGTTGCAAAGGGGGCTGAAGTGGATGCCAGAGGCTGCGCCGATGCGCATGTGGGCAAGCGGCGACGACTGCGCTATGTGACGGGGATGAATCACTCTGAGCAAGAACGCGCTGGCGGAGCGGCCGGCGATGTCACGGTTGATGCGGCTGCCTCGGAGGCGGCCGCCCCGAAGGCGGGCTTGGTCATTGCGGCGCCGCCCCAGTCGACGCTGGCGGTCGCGGGCACGGCGGCGCGCTTTCCCGTGCGCCGTATCTACTGCGTGGGTCGCAACTATGCCGCCCATACCCGAGAGATGGGCGGCGATCCCGATCGCGAAGAACCATTTTTCTTTGCCAAGCCAAGAGATGCTGCCGTGGACGCCAGTGCTGCCGATGGGGTCAAACTCGCCTATCCGCCGGCCACCGGCGAGCTGCACCACGAGATCGAGTTGGTGGTGGCGCTCGGGGCCGGCGGCAGTGAGATTGCGCCGTCGCAGGCATTGGCACTCGTATACGGCTATGCCGTCGGCGTTGATTTGACTCGCCGCGACGTGCAGCGCGCGGCCAAGGCCAGCGGGCGTCCCTGGGCCATGGCCAAGGGGTTTGATGCCTCGGCGCCGTGCTCGGCGATCGCGCCGGCCGCCGAGATCGGGCACCCGAAGGCGGGAAGTATCTGGCTGGCCGTGGACGGCGATCGCCGCCAGGAGGGCGATATTGCCCAACTGGTGTGGAGCGTGGCAGAGATCTTGGCCGCGCTATCGCAGCAGGTCACGCTGGCGCCGGGCGATTTGTTATTTACCGGCACCCCGGCCGGCGTGGGCAGTGTGGCGCGCGGGCAGACGATCACGGGCCACGTGGATGGCGTCGGTGATCTGCGCGTAACCATGGTATAGTTGAGCGTTGCGGTATCTGGGGTTGCATCATCGTGTTTGCGTCATCGCGTTTGCTTCATCGGGGTTGCGTCATTGAGCGGCATTGGCGCGGTCGCCGGCCACGAGATCGAGATGGGCGACAATATGGTCTCGGGGGGCCACGAGATGTTTGTATGCGCCGACATCGGCCGGCATGGACACGATGGCGCTGCGCAGCGTTGTCAGCTGCTCGGCCGTGAGGGAGGCCAGGGGATAGACGTAGATGCGGACCAAAAACAGTGCCGCCCCGACTGCGGGAAAAGGCACGGTCACCTGGCGTTCGACCCGCAGCCAACCCGCGCCTTGGCCCTCGGGGGCCCGCCATGGCTGAATGTCGCCTTCGTCGGGATGGTGGTCGAGGTTGTCGTCGGCGCATACGGTCCAGACAAAGCGGACGTAAGGGCCGCGTTCGACCATGGTCCGCACCATGGCGCGGGCCTGGGGCGTGGTGTCGGCGAGCTTGGGCACGGGCCGATGGATGGTGAAAAAGCTGGCGCCGAGGATGCGTTCGGGTCGCCAACCCCCGGGCAGGGCCACGTGGTACATGATGACCTCGTCGTTGCCGCTTTTGTCGTCGGCGCGCACTACGAGGGCGTCTTCTTGTACCTGGCGAAATAGACCGTCGTAGGGCGATTGAATATCGTTGTCGCTGTCGTTGTCGTTGTCGTTGCCTTGGGGGGGGGCGCTGCCTGTGTTCGGGTCGCTTTCGGCATGCGGGATATCTTCGGCGCGAAAGGTATCGCGCACCCAGGCGCATACGGTGTCGTGGATCTGGCGATCGCCGTCGTCGCGCAGGAGCCAGTTGTGGCGGCGATAGCGCGGCAAGCCGCTCTTGGACGGCGCGCGTATGACCCGCATGTAGTGCTGGTACTGGTCGTCCACTTGAAAAAAGCGACCGTCGGCGGCGCCATTGCCAAAGTCGGTACCGAGGCGAGACAAGCCGGCCTTCATGCGCAGGGGGCCGGGCCTGACGGGGAAGTATCGCGCGGGCGGAGCCATGTCGCTTTCATATCACATGCCGCCACGCGCCGCCGTGAGGGCGGCAGAGGAGCGGAGCAGAGGCCTTTGCCAGGAGCGGCTGGCGCATGCGCAACGAGCCCTGTATGCGCCTCCTGTATGCGCCTCAGGGATAGATCCCATCGAGGGCGTAGGAGTTCGCGACGCTCTCGATCGCCGTGAGGTAGGCGGACGTTCGCAGGTCGGGCACAGCCGTTTGCTTCCACGTCTCCCGGAGCTTCTCGTACGAGATGGCCATCGTGTTCTCAAGCGCGGTACGAACGAAGTCGATCTCGTTCGGCGCTCGAAGCAGCAGGGCGGCATCCTCCGGCGGGAGCGACTTGCCGGTGAGCCGGGTGATGAGGTCGAGGACGCGATTGTTTGCCAGCTGCTGATAGCGGCGCGTCATCCGCTCGAAGCTGATGTGCTGCAGGTTCTTGATCCACTCGAAGTAGGAAACCACGACACCGCCTGCGTTGGCATAGATGTCGGGGAGCACGATGGCGCCCGCTTCCCGAAGGATCCGGTCTCCGGCCGGGTCGACGGGTCCGTTGGCAGCTTCGACGATGATCTTCGCATGGAGCTTTGGCGCGTTCTCTGCGGTGATCTGGTGCTCGAGCGCGGCGGGAATCAGCACGTCGCAGGGCTCCTCGACGAGTAGATCGGGTTCGGCGATGAAACGTGCGCCGGGGAAGCCGCGAAGGGAGCCGGTTTCGCTCCGATGGCGCAGGACCGCGTCGATGTCGAGTCCACCCTCGTCGTAGAGAGCGCCGTCGCTGACCGAGACGCCGACGACGATGCCATCGCGCTCGATGGCGGCTCGCGCGGCATAGATGCCTACTTTGCCCAGCCCCGAGACAATGATCCGCTTGCCTGCGATGCCGGTCTCGAGCCCCAAGGGCTTCACGTCTTCAGGCTCGGCGAGGAAGTATTCGAGCGCGATCACGGCACCGAGACCGGTGGCTTCACGCCGGCCTCCGACACCGTGCACGCTCAGCGCCTTCCCCGTGACGCAAGCGAGCGCGTTGAGGGTGTCCGGCCCTTGGGCCTTG
>JAAUYH010211140.1_pt1 | contig 10302 bp, 5 predicted proteins | sample 7278061 | NCBI WGS metagenome assembly JAAUYH01 (sample SAMN14350203, study PRJNA611818) | marine sediment metagenome | isolation source: surface marine sediment (0.6m) | place: French Polynesia: Moorea | collected 2018-08 | reverse complement strand
TCACTTTCATCCCATATTTTGTGTTCAAGATAGCGGCCGAAAACGAAGGAATCGTGCCTCCGATCAGCGTATATAAAGTACGCAATGGAGCCATCATGGCATGAGCGAATGTGGGACGCACCGCTGCGTTGTACGTCATTGCCAGGGTTATCGAAAAAATAAGCTGGATAAGGATACATCCAAAATTCAGTTGTCAAGATTTATTTATCATCCTGTAACGACAGTATTGGATAGATATTTCGATGTAATTGGATATTATAGTCATCCTTTGCAGCAATGCTGCCGAAAAAATACCGTTACGTGGCCATGATAGAAATTTATCATGACCCAAATGTAGGACTCGAGATCCACCCAAGTCACCCATCTTCCTCTGCAGAATGTACCCCACCTCTGTCACCGGTAAACGCGTTGCGGACCTATTTTTTACTCGCTACACAGCCGACACTAACATTTTTGTATGCAGATGTGGCACTCGAAGAGAGCGTATCGGGTCGAGCTATCAAAAATTGAAATCGCACGCCCAAACTGCTCATCCAAATATTGTCGAAGTCCAATCGTCGGTTCTCGATCTTGCTCAACCGCTGATGGACATATTCTTCGCTACTAACAAGTCCAAATATCTATTTGGTTAGATGAATTTGATTATCAACTGTTTAGTGCCATTTTCTTTAGTCGAGAAGAAATAAGTACGAAATCATGTCAAGCATTATCCTCCAAACATTGATACATTAATGCAGTACCTTTCTTTACTACCAGAACAGGTTGAACAGAACGAATTTGAACTACTACCTACGAGATGGCGTTAGTATTTGATGGATGGTCATCTAATTCAACACATTACCTTGGAGTATTTGCATCGTTTCCATCAAACAATACCTGCAGGTACGAAACTCGCCTACTAGCACTCTTTCCACCTGGTGATGAATTTTATCTTGATGCTGATGAGCATTACTGTTTCTTGACTAATATTCTTGGATTTTATCGAAAGACATGGGATAACGTTTTATGTTTGATCGGCGATAATGTGAATACTAATAAATCATCATCTAATAAAACAGGAGTACCTATCTTCGACTGCGGAAGACATCGCTTCAATTTAGTAGTTCGCGATGTTCTCCAAGAAGAAGAAAAATTAATTTGCAAGATTAACCCGATTATGCTCAAATTAAGAGGTTTGTTACTAAGCGCAAAACTACGAAAACTAACTTCAATAAAAACAGCAGGTTCGAAACGTTACAAGGTGGAGCTCTTCATACTTTATGATTAGTTGCTTGATTACTTATCTTTATTGGAATCTGATGACATTGACGGGGCCATAATATCATCTTCTGATAATCGAAGAGTAGAGGCATTTTTGGAGCAACTATACCCTCTGGAATCTGTTACAAAAGCACTTAAGCAAGATTCTACTACCGTGAGTGATGCTAGAGCCTTATTTGATGCTGTAACATAGAAATATCCGCATACTACTAACCCATTAACTTCTAGTACAGATATTGTATTGTGCCCGAATTTTGAAAGCGCTATTGTGAAAATACAGAGAAAAAATGTTAAAATTTTATCGCGAGAAGAAGCTATGTTAGTCTCAAAACCATTATTGAAAGGGATAGCACCAGATATTATTGTTGAAGAAGGTCTATCATTTGCACAGTGCGCATTGCAACGGAAAAAAGTGCATTGTTAATTAGACAGTGAATAAGTCTATGGACACCCGATTTCTACTTCGTTGATCGAACATTTGCGAAAGGTTTTTCTCGAAAGCTGGAACGACCTTGTCAGATAGATGAAAGAGATTGAACCCTACCCACTTGAAATCACAAATCTTTCTCGACTTCAATCGGGAGATGTGGAGTAGCGCTGACGTTAACAAACTAACCTTACGTTGATCGTTCTTTCATTGCAGGATTATCTTCAAGTCGTGGATCATTAATCTTTCACGTGTAAATTGACTAGACAGTGCTATCCACTTCAGACTCCTTTGAAAGATACTTTAGGATACATTTTTCGTAACCGTTGGTTGTTGCTAAGACAGGCTCCGTACAACTGAAGCGCAACATCAAAGTCCCAGACGCCATTTGTAGAGTGAACAATCCGTTTTGTTCAACTCATTCTACAGATACTATCTCGTCGAATTTCGACGTTGACACTCCCAACTTGTTTCCGACCCTAAAGTTTCCCGCTTCCAGTAACGTGCCATTCATTGTCTCCGTACTAGGGTCTCCATATGGGGATTGGAACGCGTAATGATGATGTTGCTACGAGCCAACTGAGTAAAAATTGCATGGCTAGTCAACTGATCGATCGATCGATCGATCGATCAATCATCCTTTCGTTCAGTCCTCAGTAGTCAATTGAAATAATTCTGAGCAGCGAAACCTCTGAGAGAATGAAGCAATGCTATTTTATTTCTGCAAATCAAACCACCAAACTCGTTAGATCACAGTAAACGAGGAAAATTCTATCTGAAATATCGCGAAATAGAAAATAGACTAATATACCCACAGCCGCTTGGCTAAGCGCTTCGCTAATTAGGTCAGGCATATTCAGCCCTTACATAAATGGATTAAAATTCACTGTGACACTTCTTGAGTGTTCTATGACACTGATACTTTCTATATGCCAACGTTAAATAGCAGCTTTGTCAGAAAAGATTACAAATAACAGTAGACATTCGTTTGGCTTTTGTCCTGGATTTTTCATGAAAACAATTATTAAGAGTTGTAATAAGTGTTCACTTCGCTAAATTTAATTGAATTATGGCACATCGAAACGGAATCGTTTTAAATTACTTGGTACCGATTTAGTCAGCATGAAATGCCTTAAAAGTGCATTATTTATTCATTGTTCAATATATCGCTCTCTTTTAATATTTCCCATCCATTTACCTCACATTCCCCTATTCCTCCGATTTCCCTACCCCTCGCAACGATTTCGGAGTGAAATTCAGATGAAATGAGGCAATGAATCCGAAGGCGCGATAGCGCCGAGGATCATTTCCTCATTTTTATCCGAATTTCGCTCCAAAGACGTCGCTGGGAGTCGACCTGATTAAATGCTTATAGTATGACTAGCGCTCAATCGAGAGAAAATCAAGGCATTTTCCGCAAACTAAATCAGTACCGAATAATGCTACAGAAAATGAAGTTATTGCATATTGGCGGGCTTTAAAGAGCCAGATAAATTGTTCTGGCAAAAATTCTGGGATTGTTAGATTGCAAGATGCCTGGGATTTCATCTATCACTAGTCAGAAGTCCTGTTGGTAAAAGGGAAAATCGAATTTTACTTCCTCTTTATTGAAAAATCAAATAATCCTAGATTTCTCGTATATATTCATTTCAAGAAACAATATTGTATAATTCAGCCTTATCAGATTTAGTTTCCTGAACTCGATTGACAAGACGGAATAACTTAAAATTCAAAGCATTCACAGAGGCTGAAAACAATGTTCATGAAAAATTACATTGTTTCATTAGCTAAACTCGCTCAGAATGTTTACGATTGCGTGTAAAAGAATAAATCTTGATTTACAGGGACGAATTTCCGGCCTGTAGAACAAGCTCGGCAATTAGAATAAGATATTGCTGTTCTCCAACTCATAGAATCAGATGATTTTTTATGAAAAAAGCAAAATCAAATGAATTTTGGTTCATTTATGCTTTCTTTTCCATCTTCTAAACTTTTCATATAAAGCAACAAAAATCTGATTGGAATAAATTATTCACTTCATGAGATTGAAATTATCAACAACGAAAAATGCATCAAGTGATTAGACGACAGCTTTAGAACCGAGACAATACCTTGTGAAGTCTCTCAAATAATTCAATACTGCTTACATTATTGCCGATACCTTGGGTAGATAAAATTTAAAATTCAGCACCATTCGGAAACCAAGTATTCGGATGACCACTCGAATTCCTGACAGTACTATACGGCCCAAAAATTCAACGTATTTTGCCCCTAATTTCAGGCCATTAAAGAGGGCAAACTTTTGAGTTTTACTTTTCACATAAATCAAACCGACAAATGTTGTATTTACTCTTCAAATTGTTGAAAATCGATATCACATCGTTATTCACATACGTACTACACGACATTTAACATGCGAAAGATATTATTGACATTAATTTTGGTGTTAATCATTTCTTCTGTTTCATACTCTGTTAAGATAAAGAGTGATGGCTCAAGGCAATTTGTAGGGTCTGATTTGACTGGAAAATTCGAACTCTTTGTCAAGCAAGGTTCTTGTCCCAAAACCATACTACACAAAGAATTTGCTGGAGTATCAAAAGGAGCATATCAAATTCCACACAATAAAATTGTTCAAGATGATTCATCCTGCACTGGGGATGGGAGTTTGGCTGTCTTATCGAAGAAAGCCATTGACGAGGCTGGCCCTGAAGCATCTGCAATTCTGAAACAAGGATCATTCAAGGGAATAATAGATGCGCTTGAACAACAGAGCACAGATTTCTTAGTTGGATATGAATTTGAGAAGCGCTCATGCGGAAAAACGTCCATAAGCGCGAATTCTAAATTTATTTTTGTCGAAGATAGCAAGCAAATTAAAATTCCTGGCTTAATCGAATTATTTCCTGGAGCAAAGTATATGATAGTATATGACAAAAATTCACCAACACCGTGCACATACGCCGCACAGTCATCCGGATCCGTAATCGGAGAGCCTGCTCCTTCGCCGAAGCCTATAAATGCGAAACCAGCTCCTGGTGGGCCGATTCCGTCTGAAAGCAGTGATACTGGAGAAAGTTCTGCAGGATCTTCCCCAGGAAGCTCAAGTTCTACAGCTGCGCGAGAAAGCAATGAGGCGACCACTGTTGCAAGTTCGTCTAGCACAGGAGCAGAAGGGTCAAGTGGAACAACGAGTGCAGACGATTCAGTTTCAAGTACAGCAACATCTACTGACCAATCCGGATCAGAGGTTTCTGAAGTTGGTACAGGTTCTTCAGCAAGCGGTTCAGACATACCTCCGAGCTTAGTTGGAGGAGTAGAAGATAGCAGCACGTCATCTGAATCGGGAAGTACTTCCTCCAGTGAATTTACAGAAGGTGAGGAACTGCCCGAATCATCAGCGGAACCATCAGGGGGCTCAACTTGTTTCTCAGGTGATTCTCTAGTGAAGATTCAAGATGGATCATTGAAGAGAATGTCAGAAATAGAGATTGGTGATGTAGTATCGATCGGATCTGGGAAGTTCTCACCTGTATTCATGTTTACCCACAAGTCTCCTGAAGTTTTGTCTAAATTCCTTAGAATAGCAACAGAAAGCAATAACGTCATTGAAGTAACTCCTGGGCATTACATATATTCAAATAATGAGTTGGTTGATGCAAGCACTATCAAGATTGGAGACAAGCTCTCGCTAGAAGTCGGTATCCAAAATGCCGTGACATCCATCACACGGATCGAAAAAGTGGGCATATTCAACCCTCAAACAGTACAAGGCGATATTGCAGTCAACGGAATCATAGCCTCGACTTTCACATCTGCCGTTCAACCTCATGCGGCTCAGTCTATGCTTGCCCCACTACGGGCAGCCTTCAAGGCATTCGGTTTAACTTGTGATTTATTTAACGACGGCGTCGGAAAGCTATAGCCAATTCATCACTAGATCGTTAGTAGTCATAGTTAACTACTTCTCTATCGGAATTCTGCATAGATAATAAGGTGATTAAACCAGTATTTAAGTAGTTTGACACTACAAACACATATTCCACCTACTATCCGACGTCGGGAGCAATCATTGTGTATGACTTTGCTACACAGACGGACACCAGAAAAATATGAAAAAACTTGGTATAGTAGGCAATTCAGTAAAACATATTATATTTTCATGTCGGTATCGAGCACCATAAGTACGCATGAAATTGTAGTCGATGTTCTATAAGTCTTTGAAACAGATGGATTGTGATCATCTCCTTATGAAGGTTCCTCAGGAATAAACGTATCAAACGATCACACATCAGCAAGCTATGCTCTACTTATTTTTATTATGCAACCATCTCGCAGGGATTCGGGCTCGATTTTGTACATATAGCTATTACAATAATACAGATTTATCATGTACTTTTCGCTGAAAAAGATCTCAAATTGATTAGATTCATTTATAATAATACAGCTGCCCCACTGCCGCTCTGTTCATCTAAAGATTTTGATTTCTGACATGATTTGTAATTAAAACCAATAAAAATATTCCCATTCCCATACTACTACCTTTATTCTACCCTATTTCTTTCATTTATACCAAATCTGACGTTGTAGTCGGTTAGAGTTATTTTAAGTAATAGTAAGAAAGCAATTTTGCAATGTATTACATTCACAACAGACAAAAGCCCACAATTATTCGAAAGCAACAGTTAGATGCACAAATTTCAATAGCGTGGGGTATAGGTAGGGGAAATAAAGTGTCAACTTTTCGTGCGACCAATCCGAGAAGCAAATTCACTAATCGGAATTAGGGTTTAAAATTTAATTGAAATTGTGGTATTTCGTATATTTCGTAATTTTGCAGTGCATTGCGAGTTTACACATTTAATTCCTCCTATTTGTATAATCTAAAGCAGCAAACCAATGATATTTAACTTGATTGTATCATTTTTTGACTACAAAAAAACTCAGGGCAGTGTCGGCATCGCGTTTTGTTTCTAAAAGCGGATTCAGATAGACGTTAAAAACGGAGATACTTCGATTCATAGACTTTTTAGTGAATTCTACATTTAATTGAATTAGGTACGCCACGGATATCATACACATGTTACACTACTTTACTGGATTATTGCTCGCTTTTGTGGTAACTTGAAAATGAAATAATGCTGGTTTTGCACTAAATGATGTTTGCAGTGAGAACAGTTCTATTTGCTGACGTATGAAACATTATCATGTTTTTGTAAGTAAATTACTAACTCACGGCGTAACAAGCTATAAATCATCAAATTTTTGCTTCGGATTGATGAATTGAACATTGTTCTTTTTGTTCTTCCCTAGGGTGAACAGGAATTGAATTTAATATAATATTAGCGGGCGATTCTACTCAATTACTGTACATATTAAGCCAAATTGACGAACATTACTTGTGAGAGTAAATCCAGGAAACGATGTTTTAAATCGCAATTTACTCTATGGAATGCAGCAAACAAAATGAATATTTTTTCACTTCATACAGATTCGGACTGAAGAACGGAAAGTGCTCAAGTACGAAATGATCTTACGATACGGATAACTACTCTATTTTCCAGTACCATGAAGCGCGGTTAATCTACCATCCGAGCATATGCGAAGCTAACAAACCGAGTGCCACGCAGGGTCCATTGAGGAAGGGCCCGAAAAGATTTCGACCTAGAATACGGAAAATGGCGGCGACTGGAGCCAAGAGAGCGCGAGCGACTGATGGTTTCACTGCAGTTGTGAAAGTCGATGCCACCACTCCGTCAACAACGATACTTCCATCTAAAGTATGGGGATTGTACAGCCCTTCATCCCAGACCGTCTCGACGCGAATGACCTTGCTACATGTACCATCTGCAAGAATAACTGTGTCTCCAGCACGAAGATTTGAGGCGGGTTGTAGCTCTCCATTGATTGGAAGAAAATGTCCGGGCGTGAGCATAAGTTCGTTCCCCGTGGTGGTGCGCAATCGAACAAATTCCGAACGCGCCGTGCTATCACGGTGAGAGAATCCAAATACTCGCGAAACTCCCCCCAGTCCATTGCTAACGACATACATGCCCTCAGTTAATTGATCCATACGTAACTTGCGTCCATCTGCGGTAGTAACTGTGGCCGAAGCTGGGAAGCATTCGAATAATTTCTTGATCATATCGATACTGGGATCATGCGATGGTGCCGAAGATTGGGTCGGGCTTGTATGAGTCCAACTAGTTCCCATGTATGGCGCAGGCGAAGGTTGTGTCGGCTGAGTCACCTTGGGCTGTGGAGTTTCAGATATATCTTTTGAAATTATACTGCCAAGATTGATAGTCGCAGGTTCCATTCGATCCCGAAGTTCCTCAATTTTCGGAAAGAACTTGCTAATATCGATTTTATCATCTTTCGCAAGATCGAGTTGTGGCATAGGTGGTTTCAACTTGTCCTTGAGGCCGGGAATGTCAGGTTTCGGAATCTCAGGAATTTTGAAAGTATCTGTGGGACTCTTAATCGGACCATCACCTTCAATAATGACTGGTAGCTTCCCATTAGCACTTTGTATCATGCCATCAATTTCATCTGCTTCTTTAGGATTCATCTTCTTCATGAAATTCATAAAGTCTTCCACGTTCAGAGTGACATACTTATCACCGATTCTCATCTTCACGTCTTTGCCACCAACTGATGACGGCTTCAAGACGCCAAGGTCCAAGACAACCTTATTATTCACAACAGTTGGTTTCGAATTCTTCTTCACAAGCGGCTTCACATTAACAATCGGCATCGCCACCGACTGTTTTATTTCTTTCAAAAACTTGGGTTTGCTAACAGTTTCTTCGACTGCTTTCGCGGTGAGTTTCATCGGAATTGATTCTCCAGTATCTGTCATTAGCACTCCGTTTTTCGAGGAAACAACAGTCACAGCCTTCGTAGGCAACGTCGGCGCAACTGCTTGTGTTGTTGATTGCCGAATAGAAACTTCAATGTCATTGTCACGAATACCTTGAAATCTACTAATCCAAGCAGACCAGGGCAATGGAATGGCACTAATTTGTCCAACCAACAGCAATAGTGCTAATGCATAGGCTACAGCCGACTTCGTCGCCATAGTGCAGCGATGCAAGTTAAAGTACGGTCGTTAGTCCCGCGGTGAGACTAATGGAAACATGGAGGAAAAGGATTGGGTTGATAAAGAGGAATATGATGGGGTCACGGTGATCTCTGAATCGATTTCCCGAAGGGGAGAATCAGTTTGAGTCAATTAAGAAAGCGCTTTGCAAAAACGGCTAGCGGTATTAGTCATCTTCCAATTATGAGATACTTGAAGCGGAGCACATTCTTGTTTTATTATGATCTAACGATTTCTATGGTTTGATTTGTACAAATAAAATAGCATTGCTTCATTCTCTCAGAGGTTTCGCTGCTCAGAATTATTTCAATTGACTACTGAGGACTGAATGAAAGGATGATCGATCGATCGATCGATCAGTGGACTAGCCATGCAATTTTTACTCAGTTGGCTTTACTCAGTGGCTCGTAGCAACATCATCATTACCCGTCCGAATCCCGATATGGAGACACAACTACGGAGATCACGGTTCTGCTTGGGAGCTCATTTAAGCGAGCATCATGCATCGCTTCACTCATCTTCACACCCGACTCTAAGGAACTTGACTCGCCTACGTTTTGTTTGAACGCTTCACCTTACCATGGCAGTCCGAGCTTTTCTCATGATTTTCGTCGTCATTATGTTCGGCTCAATGACCTTAGCACAAACTCTAGACTCGTCAGTGTCTTGTCCGCGAATTGATCATCACCATCTTGTGTTGCCGTGATCTACAAGTCCTCGTTCACCGTCGGAATCCGACCTCGCAACAAATGAGGCCCCTTCCGATATGTATCATTCGTGGCAAGATGCGGCTCCGCGACTCATGAATACACACCCATCGTTCACCCTCGAACTCACAGTTTCGTCGCCACCTACCATCGAAGCGAAGTGGGAAAATGATTTTCGAGCTGTTGCTCGTCAAACCAAATTATTTTCGAGTGCTGAGTCGATTGCAGAGGCAGAGGGTAGTGCATTCTCTTTTGCCGATTCCACACCAGCGTGTTTCCCAGGACATGCTAAAGTGAAACTTGCGAACGGATTTCAAGTCCCCATATCAGCGATCGCCTTAGGGGATGAGGTCGAAATTGAAGAGAACGTGTATTCCCCGTGCTGATGATAACGCATGCCGACGAGGATATCGAATCGACCTTTATCGAAATCGTCACCGGCAATGGCTCACGTATCATCGCATCACCAACACATTACCTACGCACGATGAATGGCACGTTACTGGAAGCGGGAAACTTTAGGGTCGGACACAAGTTGGGAGTGTCAATGTCTAAGTTCGACGAGGTAGTATCGGTAGAACGAGTTGAACACAAGGGATTGTTCAATCCACAGACGGCGTCTGGGACTTTGATGTTGCGCTTCGGTCGTACGGAGCCAGTCTTAGCAACGACATACACCACAGCGGTTCGTCCCGCATTCGCTCATGCCATGATGGCTCCATTGCGTACTTTATATACGCTGATCGGAGGCACGATTCCTTCGTTTTCGGCCGCTATCTTGAACACAAAATATGGGATGAAAGTGA
>JAAUYH010187010.1_pt1 | contig 10302 bp, 8 predicted proteins | sample 7278061 | NCBI WGS metagenome assembly JAAUYH01 (sample SAMN14350203, study PRJNA611818) | marine sediment metagenome | isolation source: surface marine sediment (0.6m) | place: French Polynesia: Moorea | collected 2018-08 | reverse complement strand
TACGCCCGGCTTTCAATCACTCCTCACAGCAACCCACATTTCGCTCTTTGCCATCGATGAAGCCCACTGCGTTTCTGAATGGGGACACGATTTCCGTCCCGATTACCGCACCTTGCGCCCGATACTAGATCAGTTCGAGCATGTGCCTCGGCTCGCGCTGACTGCGACAGCCGACGAAGTCACCCGCGCCGACATTCTCAAGCAGCTCGGCATTCCCCAGCAGGGCCTGATCAAGGCTGGATTCGACCGACCGAACATCCGTTATTCGATCTCCCCCCGCAACAACGCCCCCAAGCAGATCGCGGAGTTCATTCAACGAACGCCAGGTGCAGGGATCGTTTACGCACCCAGTCGCAAGGGCGTTGAGGACCTTGCGCAAAAGCTGGTTGCAACGGGTCGTCCGGTTGGTGCCTATCATGCCGGCTTACCGCCAGAGGAACGCGCCGCGACACAGGCCGCCTTTGTGGCATCGGAAGACATGGTGATGGTCGCGACAATCGCCTTTGGGATGGGCATCGATAAACCCGATGTGCGATTTGTCATCCATGCTGGCCTGCCCAGATCGATTGAGGCCTATTATCAGGAAACGGGCCGCGCGGGACGCGATGGGGATCCGGCGGACGCGCAGATGTTCTGGAGCGCTGCAGACTTTCAGAAAGCTCGGCAATGGTTAGGCGATATCGAGGAAGCGCGCCTCGCCAGCGAACGCGCGCGGCTCAATGCGCTCGCCGCTCTGGTTGAAAGCGCTGGTTGCCGACGGGCCATTCTTCTCAAGCATTTTGGCGAAGAACCCGAACAGACCTGCGGCAATTGCGACAATTGCGAAAACCCGCCCAAAGTGCTCGACGTGACAGAGATCGCGCAAAAGTTGCTATCGGCAGTGTATCGCACCGGGCAGAGCTTTGGCATCGGTCATGTCGAGAAGGTGCTGCTGGGCCGTGAAGATGACCGCGTGATCCAGCGCGGGCACGACAAACTTTCCGTTTTCGGCATTCTAAAGGATGACGAAGCGCCGCTCCTGCGCCCGGTCATGCGCTCGCTCACAGCGCATGAGATGCTGGTGTCTACCGAACATGGCGGCCTGGCTCTTGGGTCCGCCGCACGCGCGGTCCTCAAAGGCGAGCACGCTGTTGCCATAGCGGAACCGCCGAGGAAGACGCGCCGACGTTCGGGAGGGTCAGCCATACCCAATCCTGTCGGTGATCAGCTCTTCGATGCGCTCCGGGCCAAACGCGCCGCGCTTGCCAAGGAGCACTCGGTCCCCGCCTACATCATCTTCCACGACAGCGTCTTGCGCGCCATGGCAGCCGACCGTCCCGGCACGCTTTCTCAAATGGGTGAATTGCAGGGTGTCGGCGAAAAGAAGCTTGAAACCTGGGGCGGCGAATTCCTCACAGTCATCCGCGAATTCGAGGTAGCCTAGCCCGCTGCCAATACGCTTTCATCGGGACGGTAGCTGTCAGTGAGCTTTGCCGCCAGATCGCGGGTCAGAAGGGCATTCAAACCATTACCGAGCGCGGGGTAATTCTTCCCCAGATCGCGCAAGGTTTCGACTTCCCATTCAACGAAGCGCGTGCCCGGTGGTGCTATCGTGGTCGCGGTGGTGGGGCCATCTAGGACGAAGGCCACTTCGCCGATGAAATTTCCCGCGGGCAGGCGGAATCGGCGCCCACTCTTGGCGACTTCGATCACGCCTTCGAAAACATAGAACAGATTTGAGCAGGACTCGCCTTCCCGGGTTAGTTCCGTGCTGTCTCCTTCCTTCCAGCGCGCATGCTTCAGAATTCGTCGGAATTGACCGGGCGTGAGCGTTTCAAAGGCATCGAACAGGCGCTTTTCCTCCTCGGTCATCGACAAGGTGGTGCGGTCGAGCAGGACTTGCGAGAGGACGTAGAGGTTGATCGCGATCATCAGAAACCCGCTGATCACCGACTCCCATAGTGGTGGATCAGGCACGCGCCAGAAATAGATGTTGAGAACTGCGGTCGCGATGATGATCATCACCCGCAGCTTCAATTCATCGCGAATGAAGTAGCCGACGAGCAATATCGCGGTGCCGACATAGTTCAGATAGCCAGGGTCGAACAGGTTCACGGAGCATCCCTCCCATTGCGCCGGGAAGCAAAACTGTGCCGCGAAGGCGCGTAGGCTGCAAGTTAGCTTTCGACCGCCTCGAGCAACTCGGCCGTTTCGGCATTGGCAGGCATGGCGTCGTCGGGCCGATAGGAGCTGTTGAGCTTCTTCGCGAGGTCGCGGGTGAGCAGTGCGGTTAGCGCGTTGCCGAGGTTCGGATACTTTCGGCTCAAGGCGCGCAGCGTGTCAGAATCCCATTCGATGTAGCGCACACCTTCCGGTGCGACGGTAGTGGCTGAAGTCTTGCGGTTGAGGACATAGGCGACTTCGCCCACGAAGTTTCCCTCCGGCAACCGGAATTGGCGGCCATTCTTCTCGACTGAGATGATCCCGTCAAAGATGTAGAACATCGCCCCCGAAGGCTCCGCTTCACGCGTCAACACGGTGCCGTCGGGGTCGTCTGCCAGTCGCCATTGCGAAACCTTGAGTATGCGACGGAACTGGCCGGGGGTGAGCGTCTCGAATGCGTCGAACAGCCGTTTCTCATCCTCGCTCAGGCGGAAGGTCGTCCGCTCCAGCATGATCTGGCTAAGCACCCAAAGGTTCATCCCCACCATCAATGCGCTGGTGATGATGGCGTCCCAGAGCGGTGGCTGCGACACGACATAATAATAGGCGATGTAGACGAAGGTCGAGACGATGATCATCACGCGCAGCCGCAGCTCGTCGCGGATTCCATAGGCGAGCAGCAAAAGCGCAGCGCCGAGATAGATCAGCCATGATGGATCAATGCTCACCGCCGCCCATTAGGCGCGCATATGCCGCGCTGTCACGTCCTGCCGATCATCTGACGGTAGGAAAGCGCTTCAGCGATATGGACGCGGCCCACCTGCGTAGCGCCGCCGAGGTCGGCGATCGTTCGCGCAACGCGCAGCATGCGAGTGTAGCCGCGCGCGGAGAGGCGCAACTTCTCGGCGGCCTGCATCAGTAGCGTGCGTCCGGGATCATCGGGTGAGGCGTGGGTCTCAAGTCGCTCGCCTTCCAGTTCGGCATTGGAGCGTACCCCGCGTTCCGCACACATCTGCCGGGCGGAGGCAACGCGCTTGGCTACTTTTTCGCTGCCCTCTGCTGGTGGCGGTAAAGCGAGATCCATTGCGCTCACAGCTGCGACTTCGACATGCAGATCAATCCGGTCGAGCAATGGGCCAGAAAGCCGCGCCTGATATTCGGTCGCGCAGCGCGGACCGCGTGCGCAAGTGTGTCCCGGCTCGCCTGCATGACCGCAGCGGCAGGGGTTCATCGCCGCGACCAACTGGACCCTCGCGGGGAAAGTGACGTGCGCATTCGCCCGGGCGACGTCCACTTGGCCCGTCTCCAGCGGCTGGCGCAGCGAATCGAGCACTGGACGCTGGAATTCAGGCAATTCGTCGAGGAACAGAACGCCGAGATGCGCAAGGCTGACTTCGCCCGGGCGGACTTTCAATCCGCCTCCGGTCAGCGCTGCCATGCTCGCAGAATGGTGCGGCGCGCGGAACGGGCGGGCTCGGCTGATCCGGCCTGAGTCGAGCATTCCCGCAACTGATTGCACCATCGAAACCTCAAGCGCTTCGGAAGGCGTGAGTTCGGGCAAAATGCCGGGAAGGCACGATGCCAGCAGGCTCTTTCCTGAACCCGGCGGCCCGACCATCAGCAGATTGTGTCCGCCTGCCGCAGCGATCTCCAAGGCGCGCTTGGCGGTTTCCTGACCTTTCACCTGTTTAAGGTCAGAGACTGCGGGCGCTTCTTCGACTGCGCCGCGAACCGGCTCGGGCAGGACTTGCGAGCCTTTCAGATGGCCGAGCAGCGAAGACAGATCACGCGGTGCCAACACCGGAACACCGCTCGCCCACTTGGCTTCGGATCCTTGTGTTTCGGGGCAGATCAAGCCCGCTTCTACAGTGCTGGCGTGGAGCGCAGCTATCAGAACCCCGGGCGACGCGACGATTCTGCCATCGAGCGACAATTCACCCACGGCGATCCAGTCACCCAGTTGCTCCGCATCAGTCACGCCCATCGCAGCGAGCAAAGCAAGCGCGATGGGAAGATCGTAATGCGACCCGTCCTTGGGCAGGTCAGCAGGGGATAGATTGATGGTGATCCGCTTGGGCGGCATCGCAAGGCCCATGGCAGATAAGGCCGCTTGCACTCGCTCGCGGCTTTCGCTCACGGCCTTGTCTGGCAGGCCCACGATTGAGAAGCGCGGCAAGCCAGGTGCGACCTGACACTGCACTTCCACCTGGCGTGCTTCGAGCCCCAAATAGGCAACGGTTCGGACTAGTGCGACCAAGCTGCGACCCCCCGCAAACGAAGGCCTCATTCACAACAATCGGTGCGCCCTCGTTAAGCGCGGTTGTGCAGGTTTAAGAGGAACTTGTCGAGCGCTTAGGCACGGATACGCAAGGTTATCGCAAGCATAAAACTTGGCACTTTCTGAACCCCGGCATTCCTATTGCGTGTGGCATGAAGAGGATTGCCGCCTTCTTTGCTGTGTTCTTGTTGGCCTGTGTGGGAGCCCCGGCGCTCGCGCAGGACTATGCTGCAAGTTATGGCGGTACGCGTACGGTCGTGACTGAAAGCTGGGTTGAGGAGTGGGACCCGGCAATCGGACAATGGGTCCGGGTGGCGGACACTTCCACAATCCAGCCTGAGGCCTTGCCGACTGTCACGACCACCATCGTGAATGGCCGAATCGTGGACGAGACACGCTCCGCAGCCCGGTACGCGCAGCCTGTTTCTACGCGCGGCAATGGCGCGATGCTCGCGCAATATGGCCCGTTCGTCGTCACCAGCGCTACCCGCGCGGCCATGGTCGGGCCAACCGACAGCGCAAGCCCAGCGATGTTCGACGCCATGCTGCGCGACTTCCCCGAGATCGCCGTGCTCGAAATGATCGAAGCGCCCGGGACGAGCAATGACATCGCCAACCTCGCCGTGGGTCGCCGGATCCGCGCCGAAGGCATCGCGACCCATGTCCCGCGTGGGGGATCGGTGCGTTCCGGTGCGGTCGAGCTGTTTCTAGCAGGCGCAACCCGAACGCTTGAAGATGGCGCGAAATTCGCGGTCCATTCCTGGCTCGACACCTATGGCCGCGAGGCTGACGACTTTGCGGACAGCGATCCGGCGCATCGCATGTATCTCGATTATTATGTCGAAATGGGCATGAGCGAGCGCCAGGCGCGCGAATTCTACGCCATGACCAACTCGGTTCCCCATCACAGCGCCTTGTGGCTGACGGCCGACGATATGCGTCCGTGGCTTCGCCAGGATCGCGTTCCCGCCTATCGAATGGCTACAGTGTCGAAGCCCGCTCTCGTAGCAGCCTCCGAAACTTCGCTGGAAATACCAACTGTCTCGTGGACCCAGGTGGATATCGAGACCACCGTTCCGATCATAAACTATCTCGACCTGAGCGCGGTCAATCTCGCGAAGTTGGACCTCTCGCGCCCGCATCTTCGCCTTGACTCAGGGGTCGCTTTCCCATAGGCGCGCGCGTCTGATCTGGCTGGCGGATGACGCTGGCCGAATATTGGTCGCCACCTTTCAGGTGTCCGCAAGGGCCCGGGGCAGCGGCTAACCAGTTATTCGAGGATATTATGAAGCGGACTTTCCAGCCCAGCAATCTCGTTCGTGCCCGTCGGCACGGTTTCTTTGCACGCAAGAAGACCCCGGGCGGTCGCAAGGTTCTGCGCGCACGTCGCAAGCGTGGCCGGAAGAACCTCTGCGCCTGATGTGATTTCGCACGCCGTCCGGCGTGCGGTCTCCTCGCTCATGCGACATGAAGGTCGCGTCGCTGCGGATGCCCGGTCGGGCTTGCGGGCTCCCTTTGGGGGCCCGTTTCGCGTATCAGGGGTGCCATGCCAACGATACTCACCAAGCGCGCCGACTTCTTGGCGGCAAACAAGGGGCTTCGCAATGCGAAGGCAGGCTTCGTCCTGCTTACCCGGCCAAATGAGGGGCTGGGTGTGCGCTATGGGATCACGGTTACCAAGAAGATCGGCAACGCAGTGGTGCGCAATCGGATGAAGCGCCGCTTTCGTGAGCTTTTGCGCGCTGCGCTTCCCGAACAGGGGCTTCCCGATCATGATCATGTCCTGATCGGACGCGCAGGCGGTGTTGAGCGCGATTTTCGCACTATGGCTGATGAACTTGGGCAAGCTTTGTCGCGGGCGGCAGAGGGCAAGGGTGACAGCGGACGTGGTCGCCGGCCCAAGCGTGGAAATCGCTCGGGGAGCCGCCCTTCGTGAAGCATGTTCTCATCTTCATCGCACGGCTTTGGCAACTGGGTCCTTCACGGATCATCCCGCCGACATGTCGCTACTCGCCATCCTGCAGCCACTACGCCATCGAAGCGCTCACCAAATATGGTGCGCTCAAGGGTGGATGGCTGGCAATAAAGCGTATAGGGCGCTGTCATCCATGGGGTGGGCAGGGCCATGATCCGGTACCTTGAGTTCATACTTGGGACTGGAAAGTCGCACTGTCGTATCCATATAACACACTTCTGATCAAAGACTCGCTAGGGCATAAACTTGGACAACCAGCGCAATCTCCTGCTCGCCGTACTGCTTTCCGGCCTGCTCATCCTCGGCTGGGATCTCGGGATGCGGTACTTCTATCCCGAAGCAGCCGTCACCGCGTCGAGTGACGACACGACCACCGCCGCGACGGCCAATGCGGGCGAAACTGCCACGACCACGTCGACCAGTGTCGCAGATGAGGCAGGCACTTCCGACCTCAGCGATGAAGTCGCAGATGCCCCCGCTGGGCCCATCGACCTTGCGCCTGCTCTGGCGGCACCCAACCGTGTCGTAATTGATGCGCCGCGCGTAGCGGGCTCAATCAACCTCATCGGTGCGCGCCTCGATGACCTTGTGCTCAAGGATTACAGCCAGACCATCGAGGAAGACAGCGAGCCGGTCCGGCTGTTCGCGCCCGAGCGCACATTCGCACAGCATTTCGCTGAGTTCGGCTTTGTCGTTGGCGGCGAACTGATGCCGAGCAATGCGCTGTGGGAGGCCGATGGCGATCGCCTCACTCAGGATACGCCGGTCACGCTGACCCGCACCGATGCAAACGGCATTACCTATTCGATCAAGCTGTCGATTGATGATCAGTACATGTTCACGGTCGAGCAATCGGTCGAGAATGCGTCGGAAGCAGCTGCGATCATCCAGCCACTTGCCTTGATCAATCGCACAAGCGAAACCGCATCACCTGACCAGTTTATCGCCCATGCTGGCCCAATTGGCGTGTTCGGTGGCAGCCTGCAGGACCCGCATGCCTATCATGAGCTTGCAGAACTGCGTCGCTGGACGCCTGATGGTGAGGCATCTTGGCTGGGTTATTCCGACACATATTGGCTCTCCGCACTCGTGCGCGGCGATGGCGAGACCGATAGCGTCGGCTTCCGTTCGCTGGGCGATGAGATATTCGCTGCCTTCCTGTTTTACGATGCTGAGACCGTCCCTGCCGGTGGCACGCTGAGCCAGACCACGCGCCTCTATGCAGGCGCGAAGGAAAGCACGATCCTGAGCACATACGAAGACACTGGCATTACCTATTTCAGCAAGGCGATCAGCTGGGGCTGGTTCGAATGGTTTGAAAAGCCGTTCCTCTGGCTGCTGCGCACGCTCAACGGCCTCGTCGGAAACTTCGGTATCGCGATCATCCTGATGACCGTGATCATCCGTCTCTTCCTGTTTCCCATCGCGCAGAAGCAATTTTCCTCGATGGCGCAGATGAAGGCGCTCCAGCCCAAGATGAAGGCGATCCAGGAGCGCTACAAAGACGACAAGCAGATGCAGCAGCAAAAGATCATGGAGATGTACAAGGAAGAGAAGGCCAATCCGCTCGCCGGTTGTCTTCCGCTCCTCATTCAGATCCCGATCTTCTTTGCGCTTTACAAGGTGCTGATCCTCGCGATCGAGATGCGGCATGAGCCGTTCCTCTATATCGGTGACCTATCCGCGCCCGATCCGGCGAAGATCCTCAACCTGTTCGGATTGCTGCCCTATGATGTGCCCGGCTTTCTTGGCATCGGCATTCTCGCGATCCTGCTTGGCTTCACCATGTGGCTCACCTTCAAGCTCAATCCGAGCGCGATGGACCCGATGCAGCAGCAGATCTTCAACCTGATGCCGTGGGTGCTGATGTTCGTGATGGCGCCGTTTGCAGCGGGCCTGCTCCTGTACTGGGTAACGAACAACATCCTGACGCTCGCTCAGCAAAGCTACCTCTACTCCAAGAACCCGCAACTGAAAGCGGCTGCGGAGAAGGAGAAAGCCGAGAAAGCGAAGCAGAAGGCGCGCGAAGACGCTGAGAAGAGCAAGGCGTGACACCCGAAGAAGAGCGCGAGCAGCAACATCGCGAGAAGGTCGCTTCGCGCTTGTTCTCAGGGCGGGTCGACTTTCTGCTTTCCGCGCCGCAATTGAAATTCCTGCCGGACCCAATCGTCCCGGAGATCGCCTTTTGCGGGCGTTCGAACGTGGGCAAATCGAGCCTGCTTAACGCGCTGACCGGGCGCAAGGCGATCGCGCGCGCATCGGTGACGCCGGGTCGAACGCAGGAACTGAACTTCTTCGACGTAGGCGGCGAGCCGGGCGGCAAGCCCCTGTTCCGCCTGGTCGATATGCCGGGATACGGCTTTGCCAAGGCCCCGGTGAAGGTGGTTGAGCGCTGGAAGAACCTCGTCAAAAGCTATCTGCGCGGTCGGCAGGTGCTCGCTCGCAATCTGGTGCTGGTCGACAGCCGCCATGGCCTGAAGGACGTCGACCGCGAGATGATGAAGATGCTTGATGAAGCTGCTGTGGGCTATCGCATCGTTCTGACCAAGACCGACAAGATCAAGGCGAGCGAGCTTGAACGCGTCGCAAACAAGGTCGCCGAGGAAGCACGCAAGCACGTTGCGGCCTACCCCGAACTGCATCTCACCAGCAGCGAGAAGGGCATGGGCATCGAAGCCTTGCGCGCTGCCGTTGTCGCTGATGCGCTGGGAGAGAGTTTCTTCGAGCGCGGCTGAACCGCGAACTCCTATTCCACGGTTAGTGTTGCGACGGCCCGGTTGTTGTTGTCATCCGAGCGGTCGAAACTGACCTCTGCGTCGATCAATTCGCCAGACTGATTGGTCCGCGCAAAGTCGCGGAACAGGCGCACCATCACGCGGCCAGGGCCATTGGGATTGATACGGTCCCCGCTAAAGCCATCGATCCGAACCTCATACTTGCCAGCAGTCGCGCGGCGGATGACATATTCTTCCGGCCCGTAACCATTGGTCATGTCGTTCGACATCTTGCCGCCGAGCTGCGTGCGCTGGTTACCGTAATAGGCATCCTCACCCGAAGGCTCCTCTACCCAAAGGTCAACATCCGCATCCGCGCTGGTCCATTCGGCGACGATGCGGATGTCGGTGTCGAGCCGAGCGACGAGACGCTCGTCGATTTCCCATTCACCGCCTGCCGCTTCGATCAACGGGATCAGTGAATTGAGTTCCATCAGAGAGACGACTTCGATCCCGTCATAGCGTCCGTCCGTCGGCTCGAGCACGACTTCGCGCAGCAGCGTGAAGGCGCGCTCAAGTCCTTCGCGTTTCTCCTGCCCGGTCTTTGTCATCGCCTGCGAAGCTATCGCGAGCGCCAGTGTTCGCTTGGGCTGTGTGCGGTAGTCGATGACTGTCGCGAGCCGTTCGAGCAGTGCGACAGCCGTGTCAAAATCGCCATCTCGCTCAAGCCGGAAGGCGACGATCAGCGTGGTTTCATCATCGGCGGTGGGCAGATCGAGCGCAGAGAGCAGCAATTGCCGCGCCAGCTCCGTGTCGTCTCTCAACCGGAACCACTCGGCAACGTCGAGATAGAAGCCGGGAACCGAGCCATATTGGGCTTCTTGCTCGGCAAGCGCAGCCAGCAGCTTGCTCTCATCAGCCTTTCTCAGTGCGTCGATATAGGGCTGGTTAGTCAGCACATCGGCTAGTTCGACTTGCACGTTGCTTGTCCCGGTTAGACTGAGTTGATCGGAACTGATCGCCGAAACCGCAATCGGGATTTCCTGGACGTCCCTGCTGATTCGGGAGCCGGTGACCACCACTTCATCGCCTGCTGACTCTTCCGCTTCGGCGAATCCGAACTCAGCTTGTGGCGCTTGCGATGCCACTGGCGGCGGCGGTGAGGGTGGCGGTGGAGGCGACATGGTAACAGC
>JAAUYH010126952.1_pt1 | contig 10303 bp, 11 predicted proteins | sample 7278061 | NCBI WGS metagenome assembly JAAUYH01 (sample SAMN14350203, study PRJNA611818) | marine sediment metagenome | isolation source: surface marine sediment (0.6m) | place: French Polynesia: Moorea | collected 2018-08 | reverse complement strand
CATCCCGGCCGGCCGCCTGGGCGAGCCCGAGGAAATCGCTCGCTGCGTGACCTTCCTCGCCTCGGACGACGCGGGCTTCATCAACGGCTCGACCATCTCCGCAAACGGCGCGCAGTTCTTTGTCTGACACCACTTCAGCGGCGCCCGGAAGACGGCGCCGCTGACAACCTTAACGCGACCTGCTACGCTTCCCTCATATTTCAGGAAGGAGCCTTAATATGCAGGTCGTTATCTCGAACCGGCGCGCCGGGAAATTCACCTCTACCGAAAAGAAAGCCTCGCGCGACGCCATCGCGGCAGTCGCAAAAAGCCTGTCGAAGGACAAGGTCGTCTCGGACCAGAAGCCGCATTACGACACCGGGCGGCGCAAGGTGATCTACGAGGCCACCGAGGGTCAGATGAAGGCGCTGCAGAACGACGCGCCCGAGGATGTGATCATCGAGCCGGTGGTCGAATACCAGCTCGACAAAAACGCGCTCGGGGCCTTCGCCGAGGCCGATATCGTGCGGCTCGATTCCGGGTTTCCCACCGGCAGCGGTCAGACGTTCACTTTCGAGATCCGCGGCGGCGGTCAGCCCCTGCCCAATGCCGAGGTCTACCTGGTCGCCCGCCCCCGCACCGGCCGAAACAAGGTGTTCACGACGACCAGCGACCCAAAAGGCCAGGCCGTGTTCACCCTGACCATGCTGTTTCAGCCGCTGATGGTCGTCGTTGTGCCCTATTCCGATTTCTGGCCAATGGAGCGGCATGTGACCGGCAACCGTCAGACCGTGGTCTGCCCACCCCTGCCGAGCCGCCGCAGGCTTGCCTGGTGGCACCATGCAACGGGATGCACCGCCTATGACGAGACCGCGGGCAAGGGAATCAGGGTGGGCGTGATCGACAGCGGGTTCGGCCCGCATCCCGACCTCAATGGCACCGCCGTGGGCGCCTTTATCGACAACCGGTTCGACCCAGACGGCGGCGCGGATGTCGACAAACACGGCACACATGTCGCGGGCACCATCGCGGGCAAACCGGGCGCGGGCTTGCGCTTTGCCGGAATGGCGCCGGGGGTGGAGCTTGTGGCCGTGCGGGTCTTTCCCAAGGACGGCAACGCCAAGAACCCCGATATCGCCGCGGCCATCGATTTCCTGTCGCGTGAGCACAAATGCGACCTGATCAACATGAGCCTCGGCGCGCCATCGCGCTCGGGTGTGATCGACGACGCGATCCAGGATTCCTTCGAGCGCGGAACGCTCTGCATCTGTGCCGCCGGCAACTCCTCCGGCCCCGTGATGTTCCCCGCCGCCTTCGAGCACTCGGTCGCGATCTCGGCTGCGGGCAAGCTGGGCGAGGCGCCCGAGGGATCGGTCTCGGCCGGAAAGAAGCCTCAGTTTCACACGCTCTTCGGTCTCGACCAGCTGTTTTTCGCGAATTTCTCTTGTTTCGGTGACCGGGTCGACAGCATCGGGCCGGGGGTCGGCATCATCGCCCCGGTGCCCGCGCGGCACGGGCTCGAGATGCCCTATGGTGCGATGGACGGCACGTCGATGGCCTCGCCGATCATGACCGGTACGCTCGCGCGCGCCCTGGCCAAGGATTACATTTACACGAGTTCCGACCGCGACCTGCACCGCGCAACGCTCGCCCGGAGCACGCTGGCCGCTCTGTCAAAACCGATCGGCCTGCCGCCAGAACGCGAAGGCCGGGGAATGGCGCAGGAATAGTCACCTATGCGTCTGGGCGGGAAACCGATAGGGTGACCGGCATGCAGTACCTTTGTGCACTCAAGCGGTCTTGGCGCAAGGAGCACGGCGAAAGCGACGCCTGGATGGCGGAGCTAGCCGGCACGCCTGGTGTCTCGCTGGTCGGAGAACCTCTTTTTGGGCGTCAGATGATCGAAGTGGACGAGGCCACGCTCGACGATCTGACGCAGAAATACGGCGAGATGCTGCATTTCGAGCCGATCGCCGAGTATCGTAATCTCGACGATTAGAATGGAAAAACCGGCCCGAGTGGGGACGGTTCTTCATTGTCTGTGCGGGGCTTAGCCGTTGCGGTGCAGGATCCAGCGCATCGCATCGCGGAAGGCGCGGGCGCGTTCCTCGTGGGCGATACGGTAGGCGTTGCGGATGGCGGGGTCTTGGCCAGTCTCGAGCATTTCTCTGTTCCTTCGATCAGGTTTTTTGAACTGATCCCAATATCGGCCCTTTGATCACATACGACAAACGAGACTTTTCATCCATTCAGTTAAGATATACTTGTGTGATATGTCCGATCGCCTGCCGCCCCTCACCGCCCTGCGCGCCTTCGAGGCCGCCGCCCGCCACATGAGTTTTGCCCAGGCCGCGGGCGAGCTCAACGTCACCCCCGCCGCGCTCTCTTTCCAGATCAAGTCGCTCGAAGAGCATCTCGGCCAACCGCTCTTTCGCCGCCTCAACCGCGCGGTGGAACTGACCGAGGCCGGGCGCGCCCTGCTGCCCGGGGCATCCGAGGGCTTCACCGCTCTTGCCCAAGCCTGGCGTGCGGCGCGCCGAGTGGGGGACACAAGCACGCTGACGGTGACTGCCGGTCCAGCCTTTACCGCGAAATGGCTCGCGCCCCGTCTGTTCAAGTTCGCCGCCGAGCATCCCGAGATCGAGCTGCGGTTCTCCGCCTCTCACCGGATCATGGATTTCAATCGCGACGAGATCGACGCTGCGATCCGCTTCGGGTCCGGCGATGATACCGGCCTTTATTCCAGGACGCTGATCGACGATTGGGTCACGCCAATGATGGCGCCTGCGCTCGCGGAAAGGATCAAGAAGCCGTCCAATCTACTTCAGGCGACGCTGCTGCATTCCGAAGACATGCAGTATCTGGATCCACCGACCGACTGGAATGCGTGGTTCCGAGCCGCGGGCCTGCAGGCCGAGGCCAAGGGCGGAACACGTTTCAATCAGGGTGATCACGCGATCGACGCCGCGATCGCAGGGGCCGGGGTCGCGATGGGCCGACTGTCGCTGGCATACGGAGCCCTCGTGGACGGAACCCTCGTCGCGCCGTTTCCGCTGACCTTGCGCATGCCGGCGCAATATCGCTTTGTCTGCCAGAATGGCAGCGAAACGCGGCCAACCATCGCCGCGTTCGAATCATGGCTCTTCAATGAAATCGGCTCGATTCACGCATTGGATGATGGGCGGCGAATCGTCGATCCGGCCGCGTGAGCCGCGGTCGCGCTGTCCCCCGTCCGGTCAATACGCCGACGGGCCCGGTCTAGGTCAGGACGCGGACAGACGGTGGATTTCTTCTTTGAGACGAAGCTTTTGCTTCTTGAGTTCTGTGATTTGGAGATCGCTCATCGAGAAATTGCGTTGCGCGTTCTCGACCTCTTCCGACAGGGATTCATGCTTTTTCCGGAGTTCTTCCAAGCGTGAACTCAAGGTCATCGTCGTCCTCCTGTATGGTGTAGGTGGATCAAGTGCAGCACAAAATCAGGTTTTTGTCATGCAAATGATTCAAAGATTTATCCGGGCGCAGGTCTGCGCCGTGGCCGCTACGACCAATCCACAGGCAGCCCGGACCCGTCGCGCAGCACCGCGCGGGCGGTTTCGGAATAGTCGTCACCGTCGCGTTCATGCCGTGCGCCATCGTGCAGAACAACCGGTGCAAGCAGGCGCAGCGCGCCTTTTCCGCCCTTTCTGCCGTGCAGCAAAATCCGCTCCGCCGCCCGCCCCTCCCGTGCCGCGATCGGTAAGAGGCGCAGATGCCCGAGCCGGCCATCGCAGGCTTTGAGCAGGTCACCGAGGCGCTCGGCCCTCTGAATCACGGTCAGCCGCCCGCCCGGTTTCAACCTCCGCACCGCCGCGTCGATCCAGGCGGCAAGCGGTGTGTCCCCGGCCAGCGCCGTGTCCCGCCCCCCATCCGTTGCCGCCGTGCCCTTTGTCCGATCGAAATAGGGCGGGTTGGCGATGACGTGGTAGAAACTCTGGGCGCGGAGCTCGGTAGGCATTTGCGTGAGGTCGCCTTCGACCACTGCCAGTGCGGCACCATTTTCGTCCGCGTTGCGCCGGGCGAGGGCAGCGTAGACCAACTGGACTTCAAGCCCGGTGACTAGTGCCATGGGTACACGCGTCAAGAGACAAAGCGCGGCCGTCCCGACACCACAGCCCAACTCCAGTACGGTCTCGCCCGCCCGCACTGGCGCGGCGGCGGCGAGAAAGACCGGGTCCACCCCGGCGCGATAACCTTTGGCGGGTTGCCAGATCCGTAGCCGGCCGCCGAGGAAGCCGTCGCAGGTCAGCCCGGCGTCGTCCAAGCTATTGCCCCAGGTCGATGTCGTTGTCCCGCAGAATGGCGCTGGCGATGAAATGATCGGCATCGCGGACCATCAACCGGCGTGGCAAAATACCTATGGAGCCCTCGAGCACGCTCATGTGGACGTCCATCTGAAAGCAGTCTATATCCTCGCCCTGGAGCAGCGCCGAGGCGAGCGCGATCACGGTCGGATCATTGGTGCGCAGCAGCTCTTTCATATTGCAACATCTAGGGGCATGCGCCCCGGTTTGTCGAGCCAAGTGACGAGACGGTGATGGGCCTGGACGACGCGACAGTCAAACCGCATGAACGGCTGGCCGCGACGCTGGCTGAGGATCTGTCGGCGGTCAACTCGCTGATCACCGAACGCATGGCCTCGGAACACGCGCCGCGGATCCCCGAGGTGACGGCGCATCTGGTCGGCGCGGGCGGCAAGCGGCTGCGGCCGATGCTGACGCTCGCAGTGGCGCGGATGTGTGGCTATCCGGGGCCCTATCACGTGCATCTCGCGGCGACCGTGGAGTTCATCCACACGGCAACTTTGCTGCATGACGACGTCGTAGATGAGAGCCAGCAGCGGCGCGGGCGGCCGACGGCGAACCTTTTGTGGGACAATCAGTCGAGCGTGCTGGTGGGGGATTACCTTTTTGCGCGGTCGTTCCAGTTGATGGTCGAGACCGGGTCGCTGCGGGTGCTGGACATCCTGTCGAACGCGTCGGCGACGATTGCCGAGGGTGAGGTGCTGCAGCTTTCTGCGGCGCAGGATTTGCGGACCGATGAGGAGATTTATCTCAAGGTCGTGCGCGGGAAGACGGCGGCGCTCTTTTCGGCGGCGACCGAGGTGGGCGGCGTCATCGCGGGGGCGCCGGAGGAGCAAGTTCGAGCGCTCTTCACCTATGGGGACGCGCTGGGGGTGAGTTTTCAGATTGTGGACGACCTGCTGGATTACGGCGGGGACAGTGCTGCGACGGGCAAGCGGGTTGGGGACGACTTTCGCGAGCGCAAGCTGACACTTCCGGTGATCAAGGCGGTGGCGGCGGCGGATGAGGCAGAGCGTGATTTCTGGGCCCGCGTGATCGAGAAGGGCGACCAGCGGGAGGGCGACCTCGAGGAGGCGCTGCGGCTCTTGGAAAAGCACGGCGCGATGGAGGCGACGCGGGCAGATGCCCTGGCATGGGCGGAGACAGCGAAAGCGGCGATTCTGGAGCTGCCGGAGAGTGAGTTCAGGGGCATGCTTTTCGATCTGGCGGACTATGTGGTGGCGCGGGTGAACTGACTTCGAACCGGGCTTCGCTCGGTCCGACCGGGTGGGGTTTCGTGGAATGTCCTAGCTAGGACACTATGCTAACTGTCTGATTTTGTTAATGGTTGCGCTAACAACACGCATCGGCGAGTCCGGGACGCTGGCTGGGTTGTGAGGACGGATGGCGGGTCAGGGGCGGCTTGAGGCGGCGGTGATCCACCACTCGGGGTGGAAGGCGCGGAGGGCGGCGGCGGCAGCGTCTGCTTCGGGGCGGGTGGCATAGAGCGCGAAACAGGTCGCGCCCGAGCCGGACATGCGCGCGAGGAGCGCGCCGTCGGTTTGCGCCAGACGCATGAGCGTGACGCCGATGGCGGGGGCGAGGCTGCGGGCGGGGAGCTCGAGGTCGTTGCGTTGCGCGGCGAGCCAACGGGCAAAGCCGGGCGTGTCGGACCAGTCGGGAAGCTCGGCTTGCATCGGCCGGTTGGTCTTGCTCTTCAGCGCGTTGAAGGCGGCGGAGGTGGAGACGGCGACGCCGGGGTTCGCGAGCACGAAATGCAGCGGCGGCAGGTCGGGGAGTGCCGCGAGCGCCTCACCGATGCCGGTCATCCGGCGGGGCTGGGCGACAAGGCAAACCGGGACATCGGCGCCAAGGGCTGCGGTCCGGGCGGGATCGGGCAGGTCCTGCCCGGTAAGCTCGCACATCGCCCGGAGCGTGGCGGCGGCATCCGACGACCCTCCGCCGATGCCGGAGGCACTTGGTAGGTGTTTCTCCAGCATCAGCTTCGCCGGCGTCTTCAGCCAGCGCGCGGCCTTCCACACCAGATTGGACGCATCGTCGGGCACGCCCTCGGCTTGCGGACCGGTGACAGTGAGCGACAGATCGCCCGCCGCGGCTTCCACCCAGTCACCCACGTCGGCGAAGACCACCAGCGAATCGAGCAGGTGGTAACCCTCGGCCGTCTGGCCGGTCACATGCAGGGAAAGGTTGATCTTGGCGGGCGCGAAGGCCCTAGCCATCTTGCGCGGTCACCGAGATCGGATCGGCGCCTTCCTCTTCCAGCACCGCATCGAGGCCGACCTCGAGCTTGCGGCGGATGCGTTCCGCCTCGTCTTCCTCGGGGTCGAAGCTGAGAGCGCGTTTCCACTGGAATTCGGCCTCGATCTTGCGGCCCACGGCCCAATAGGCGTCACCCAGATGGTCGTTGACGATGGGATCGACGGCCATCAATTCGGCGGCGCGTTCGAGATGCACGACGGCCTCGGCATAGTCGCCCATGCGAAAGAGCACCCATCCGAGGCTGTCGACGATGTAACCGCTGTTCGGGTCGCCCTCGACGGCGAGCTCGATCAGCTCCAGCGCTTCGTCCATGTTGATGCCCATCTCGACGAAGGAATAGCCGAGATAGTTCAGGACCTGCGGCTGGTTCGGGTTGAGTTCCAGCGACTTGCGAAAATCGGCCTCGGCGAGCGGCCAGCGGTCCATGCGCTCATGGGTGATGCCGCGGGCGAAGAACACCAGCCATTGCGCCTGCTGCGGATCTTCATAGAGCGCGATCGCGGCGTCATAGGCTTTGGAGGCGTCGTCATAGCGTTCCAGCCCGCGCAGGGTGTCGCCGAGGGTGATATGCACCGCCGGATTGTCGGGTTTGGCGCGGGCAAGCTGCTCCAGCACTTCGATCGCGGCCTCGGTGCGGCCGGATTTGCGCAATGCTTCGGCCCGGCCGAGTTCGGCGGCATCGAAGGCGGGGTTGTCGCGCGGGATCAGGTTGTAGGTTTCGGTCGCCAGTTCGTATTGCTCAAGCTCTTCCAGAAGCGCCGCGCTGAGCAGGATCGAGTCGACATGACCCGGACGCAGGTATTCGGCGATGCGGCTGTAGAGCAGCGTGTATCCGTCATTGGCCTCGCCGTTCAGGGCGCCGGCGACGACGAGGAACACCTCTGCCGCGCCGTCATTGCTGGTGCGGATCGAGGTGAAGGGCAGCACCTCGCCCGCCTCGAGCCGGGCGCGCATCTGCGCGAGCGTGGGGTCGAGATCGGCGCCGAAGGCGGCATCGATGAGCTCGACGGCGTCGGCGTTGCGTTCGAGTTGGCTCAGCACCTCGACCTGGGCGACGATGCCCCGACGGGTGAGTTGCAGCGGGCCCTCGGCGCGGCCCGACAGGATCTCGTCGGCGGATTCGAAATCGCCGACCATCGCGAGGGCGAGCGCCTTGTGGTAGAGTCCGAAGACCTGAATGCCGTCGGTGCCGGCGACCTCGTCGAAGGTTTCCAGCGCCTCGGACATGCGCCCGCTGCCGAGCTGCGCCCAGGCGCGCAGGAGCCCGTCCACCAACGGGCCCACGGTTTGGCCGGCGTCCATATCCGCCAGCGCCTGGTCGAAATTCTCGCGCTTCAGCTGATCGGCCAGGAGCACCATGTTGACGACCTGGCTTTCCGCGCCCAGGCTCAGCATCCGGCGGGAGATGGCGGCGGCGCGGTCGACCTGACCGAGCCCGACATTGGCCATCATCGCGTTTTCCATCAGCGACAGGTTGCCGGTGTCCTGCAGCATCGCGCGGGCGTAGTAGTCGGCGGCGGCGCGGAAATCGCTGTAGATCGAGGCGTGACGCGCGGCGAGATAGGAGCCCGAGACGCCTTGAGCGGTGGCCGGAAGGGATGTGGCCAGCCCAAGCGTGGCCATGACGAGAAGGGTCGCGGTCGTGCGGAAGATCACCTGAGCCTGCCTCTATTCTTGCGGTTGCGCGAGAGCCTAGCGCGCGGGCAGGTGTCAGGCAATGCGGGGCGGGCAATTCGCCGCCCCGGATACGCAAATGTTACATGTTTGGATAGTTCGGCCCGTCGCCGCCCTGGGGCACCGTCCAGTTGATGTTCTGGCTCGGGTCCTTGATGTCGCAGGTCTTGCAGTGCACGCAGTTCTGGAAGTTGATGACGAACTCGGGCTTGCCCTCCTTCTCGACCACCTCGTAGACGCCCGCCGGGCAGTAGCGTTGCGCGGGCTCGGCATAGGTCGGCAGGTTGACCTGGATCGGGACGCTGGGGTCCTTGAGTTGCAGGTGCGCGGGCTGGCTTTCCTCGTGGTTGGTCATCGAGAAGCTCACGTTGGTGAGCCGGTCGAAGCTGAGGACGCCGTCGGGCTTGGGGTAGTCGATGGGTTTGTGGTCAGAGGCCTTGCCGGTGGCCTCGGCGTCGGTCTTGCCGTGTTTGACGGTGCCCAGAAGCGAGAAGCCGAGCGTGTTGGTCCACATGTCGAAGCCGCCGAGGGTGAGCGAGGTCAGAAGGCCCCGGTTCGACCAGAGCGGTTTGACGTTGCGCACCTTCTTGAGGTCCTTGCCCACGGGGCCGGTGCGCAGTTCCTCGTTGTAGTCATCCAGCGTGTCGCCAGACCGGCCCGCGGCGATGGCCGCATGGGCCGCTTCGGCCGCCGCCTTGCCCGAGAGCATCGCGTTGTGATTGCCCTTGATCCGGGGGACGTTCACGAGGCCGACGGAACAGCCCAGAAGCGCCACGCCGGGCGCCACGGCCTTGGGCATCGACTGGTAGCCGCCCTCGGAGATCGCGCGGGCGCCATAGGCGACGCGCTTGCCGCCCTTCAGCAGCTCGGCGACCATCGGGTGGTGCTTGAAGCGCTGGAATTCCTGGTAGGGCGAGAGATACGGGTTGGCGTAGTTCAGGTGCACGACGAAGCCCACGTAAACCTGATTGTTGTCAAGGTGATAGATGAAGCTGCCGCCCCCGGCATTCGACCCCAGCGGCCAGCCCATCGTATGGGTGACGGTGCCTTCGCGGTGCTTGTCGGGGTCGACCTCCCAGATCTCCTTTATGCCGATACCGAATTTGGGCGCGTCGCTGTCCTTGGCAAGGTCGTATTTGGCGATCACCTCCTTCGAGAGCGACCCGCGCACGCCCTCGCCCAGCATCACGTAACGCCCATGCAGCTCCATGCCCGGCTCGTATTGCGGCCCCGGCGTGCCGTCGGGGTTCTTGCCGAATTCACCGGCGACGACCCCCTTCACCTCGCCGTTTTCGCCGTAGACCAGTTCGGAACAGGCCATGCCGGGAAAGATCTCGACGCCCATCTCCTCGGCCTGCTCGGCCATCCAGCGACAGACATTGCCCATCGAGACGATGTAATTGCCGTGATTGTTCATCAGAGGCGGCATCGGCCAGTTCGGGACCCGCATCGCGCCGCCCTCGCCGAGCATATAGAAGTTGTCCTTCTTCACCGGGACGTTGATCGGCGCGCCTTTGTCCTTCCAGTCCGGGATCAGCGCGTCGAGCCCGCAGGGGTCCAGCACCGCCCCCGACAGGGTATGCGCGCCGACTTCCGAGCCCTTTTCAAGCACGACCACGTTCAGATCGGCATCGAGCTGTTTCAGACGGATCGCCGCCGACAGCCCCGCCGGCCCCGCCCCCACGATCACCACGTCGTATTCCATCGACTCGCGTGTCACGTCGCTCATGCCCAATCCCTCGTCTGCTGGCGGCCTCGCAAATTCAGAAAAGCCCTAATGAGCCCCACCGTCAGCGTCAATTGCGACGCTGCGTATCAGGCGCGCTCCCCCTGGTTCATCTGGCCAAAAATATCGCAAGGGGGAGTGATTGCGCCGCCTTCGGCGGCGCGTTGGGCGGGGGGCCGCTGTCCCCCCACCCCCCCCCCCGCGCCCCCCCACCCCCCCCCCACCCCGGGGTGGGCGCCGGATACGCACCGGCGCCCTAGCCGCAGACGGTGGCGCCCCGGAGGGCTATTCTGAATTTGCGATGGCGCGAGCAGACTTGTGATTG
>JAAUYH010070417.1_pt1 | contig 10304 bp, 6 predicted proteins | sample 7278061 | NCBI WGS metagenome assembly JAAUYH01 (sample SAMN14350203, study PRJNA611818) | marine sediment metagenome | isolation source: surface marine sediment (0.6m) | place: French Polynesia: Moorea | collected 2018-08 | reverse complement strand
GCGACATCTACGACGTGTGCGGCGTCAGGGATCCGTCGGCGATTGCTCCTCCCGCCAAGAAGTTCCTGGCCAAGCAGAAGGGCAACGGCAAGTGGACGGTGAAGACACCGCCGGGCGGCCACGTGGCCTATACGTCGGTCTACAAGACCGAGCTTCCGGTGATTCCCGACTTCTTCAATGCCGCCTGCAACGGGTTCTTCGGCGAGGGCAAGCCTCTTCCCGCTCCGTTCGCAACCGGCGTGGCGACTGTGATGGAGAAGGTGACCCGTCTGGCCGACCCTCTCGAGCAGTTCGATGGATCGACACCGCCCCCGAGGGGCAAGCACTACAACGCTGTGACCGGCGAGGTCGCGGATGCGAACGGTGTGGTCTACGACCTCGAAGCGGTTGCCGACTACATCGTCCGCGACCCAATGGCCCCGATGCCAGAGTTCAACCAGCTCACGGTGACGCTCACACCGAAGGCGGCCTGAGCTCTGCTTACCAAGCCGCTCGGTCTGTCCAGGCGAGTGTCGGGGCCAGTCCTAGGTCGGTGTCTACCATGCCGCTCGGTCTGTCCAGGCGACTCTGCTCACCAAACCGCTCGGTTCGTCCAGGCGACCGTCGGGGCCAGTCCCGGGTCGGTGGGGAAAGGCGGAACCCGTCCCTGCCTACCAAGCCGCTCGGTTCGTCCAGGCGACCGTCGGGGCCAGTCCCGGGTCGGTGGGGAAAGGCGGAACCGTCCGAGAGGGGCAGTGCGTAAGAGCACTGCCCCTCTCGGGGAAGGTTCCGCCTCACCCTGAGGGAAGAGCTTTGGGCACGACGGTTGATAGGCGAACAAATGTTCGATAACCTCGCGAACCCTTATGGGGTGGAGAAACCCGCCGGTTCCGTGGTCCGAGCTCGAACGCCGGTTGTCCGATCGCCCACCAGGGCAGGTAGGCAACGGTTCCAGTGCCGACCGGTGGTTCAACGATCCTCCCGGTGCGTTCGACCCTCGCAGCGGGGTCGAACGCACCGGGGGCGACAGCCCGGCCTGGTCCCGCAAGCGGGCCGGCTACGCGGCCCCCGAGCTCGAGCGGGCGGTGTCGACCACCCCGTATGCCGAGCTCCACTGTCACTCGAACTTCAGCTTCCTCGACGGGGCGTCGGGGCCGGAAGATCTGGTCGAAGAAGCGGTGCGCCTCGGTCTGGAGGCTCTGGCGCTGACCGACCGCAACGGCTTCTACGGGGTCGTGCGGTTCGCCGAGGCGGCCCGGGCCCATGGGCTGGCCACCGTTTTCGGGGCTGAGCTCACCATCGGCGGGAGCGAAGTGTTCAGCGAGCAGAGCGAGCTGCGAGTGGATGCCGGCGTGGGCGACCTGGTCGTCATCGCCCGGGGCACCGAGGGCTACGCCCGGTTGGCCCGGGCGATCAGCGAGGGGCAGATGGCGGGGGAGAAGGGGGCACCCCGGTTCACCCTCGACCGCCTGACCGAGCTGGCCGCCGGTACCTGGCTGATCCTCACCGGTACATATGAGGGGCCGGTCACCCGCGCTCTCGAACGCGACGGTCCGGCTGCAGCGGCCCGATGCCTCGATGACCTGATCGATCGCTTCGGGCGCGACAACGTGGCTGTCGAGATCTGGGATCACGCCACGCCGCTGTGCACCACCCGCAACGACGCTCTGGTTCGGCTGGGCGTCGAGCGGGACCTGCCGGTCGTCGCCACCAACGACGTGCGATATGCCAATGCCCGCCATCGCCGGCTGGCCACGGCCCTGGCTGCGGTCGGTCACCGCAGTTCCCTCGACGATCACGATGGCTGGCTGCCGGCGGCGGCGTCGGCCCATCTGCGTAGCGGCGACGAGCAGGCGCGTCGCTTCGACCGGTACCCGGGGGCTGTCGAGGCGGCGGCCCGACTGGCCCGGGAGTGTGCCTTCGATCTTCAACTGGTCGCCCCCGACCTGCCGCCCTATCCGTGCCCCGACGGTCACGACGAGATGTCGTGGCTCCGGCACCTCACGGCTCAGGGCGCCCGCAACCGCTATGGGCCTCGCAGCGCCGAGCTGGTGCCGGGTGCCTACGACCAGATCGACCACGAGCTCGACCTGATCGAAGAGCTCGGTTTCCCCGGCTACTTCCTGATCGTCTCCGACATCGTCGAGTTCTGTCGGCAGGCGGACATCTTCTGCCAGGGGCGGGGGTCGGCCGCCAACTCCGCGGTCTGCTACGCCCTCGGCATCACCAACGCCGACGCTGTTGCCCTCGGTCTGTTGTTCGAACGGTTCCTGTCACCCGAGCGCGATGGGCCGCCCGACATCGACATCGACATCGAGTCGGACCGCCGCGAGGAGGTGATCCAGTACGTCTACGAGCGGTATGGCCGCGAGCACACGGCCCCGGTCGCCAACGTCATCACCTACCGGTCCCGGTCGGCCGTGCGCGACATGGCCAAGGCCCTCGGCTACGCCATCGGCCAGCAAGACGCCTTCTCCAAGAAGCTCGACGGCTGGACCAGCCTCGGCGCCCAGACCGGTGAGCTGCCGGCCGACGTGGCGACGCTCGCCACCGAGCTCGAACACGCGCCCCGGCACCTCGGCATCCATTCCGGTGGCATGGTCATATGCGACCGGCCTGTGGTCGAGGTGTGCCCGGTCGAGTGGGCCCGCATGGAGAACCGCAGCGTGCTCCAGTGGGACAAGGACGACTGCGCCGCCACCGGTCTTGTGAAGTTCGACCTGCTCGGTCTCGGCATGCTCTCGGCCCTGCACTACTCGATCGACCTCGTGGCCGAACACCACGGGGTGCAGCTCGACATGGCCAAGCTGCCCCAGGATCCCGAGGTCTACGACATGTTGTGCCGGGCCGACACGATCGGCGTTTTCCAGATCGAGTCCCGGGCCCAGATGGCAACCCTGCCCCGCCTCAAGCCCCGTACCTTCTACGACCTGGTCGTCGAGGTGGCGCTGATCAGGCCCGGACCCATCCAGGGCGGATCGGTGCACCCCTACATCCGTCGCCGCAACGGCCAGGAGCCGGTCACCTACCTGCATCCACTGCTCGAGAAGTCGCTGTCGAAGACGCTCGGTATCCCACTCTTCCAGGAGCAGCTGATGCAGATGGCGATCGACGTCGCCGGCTTCACTCCGGCCGAGGCCGATCAGCTCCGCCAGGCCATGGGCTCCAAACGCAGCCGCGAGCGCATGGAACGCATGAGGGTCCGGCTGTACGACGGCATGGCCGCCAACGGCATCACCGACGATGTTGCCGATCAGCTGTGGGAGAAGCTTGCTGCCTTCGCCAACTACGGCTTCCCCGAGAGCCACTCGGTGTCGTTCGCCTACCTCGTGTACGCCTCGTCGTGGATCAAGCGCTACTACCCGGCGGCGTTCTGTGCGGCGCTGCTCAACGCTCAACCGATGGGGTTCTACTCGCCCCACACCCTGGCCGGCGACGCCCGCCGACACGGGGTCGAGGTGCTCACCCCCGACATCAACCGGTCGTCGGCGGGGGCGACCCTCGAATGGCTGACTCCACCTCCCGACGACGCCGCCGTTCGGGCCGGAGCAGGAGTGCCGCCTGAGCAATGGGGAGAGGCCGGGCCGGCGGTGCGGCTCGGCGTCGGCTCGGTGCGCCACATAGGGGAGGAGCTGGCCGAGGCGATCGACGAGGGTCGACCCTGGGCTTCGATCGAAGACGTCAAGCGCCGCACCGGCTGCACGATCGAGATCCTCGAGGCCCTGGCCACCGCCGGGGCCTTCGACTCTCTCCCCGAGATCGCCGAGTCCACAGACGGGCGATCGTCCCGGCGCCAGGCGTTGTGGGCAGCCGGGGCAGCAGCCCAGGCCGCCGACGATCGGCTCCCCGGCATCATCACCGGCATCCGGTCCCCGACCCTGCCGGGCATGAGCGACCGCGAGCTGGCCCTGGCCGATCTGTGGTCGACAGGCATGGCCCCAGACGGGCACCCCACCCGCTTTCACCGCCACGAGCTCGATGCCTTCGGCGTGATTCGCTCCGGCCGGCTCGCCGACCAGACCTCTGGAGACCGGATCATGGTCGCCGGTGTTGTGACCCACCGCCAGCGCCCGGCGACCGCCAGCGGCACGACTTTCCTCAATCTCGAGGACGAGGACGGGCTCATCAACGTGATCGTGTCCCGGGGTTGCTGGCAGCGACACAAGCAGACCGCTCTCACCGCTGTCTCTCTGATCGTGCGGGGCAAGATCGAGATAGTCGAGGGGGTCATCAACGTGATCGCCGACAAGCTCGTCGAGTACGAGCTCGCCGTCCCGATCAGCAGCCGGAACTTCCGCTAGCTGACGCGGCGATGCCGGCTCCGGATTCACCCGGAGCCGGCATCGGAGGTTCGAGGGAACTACAGGTCCTCGTCCCCGGGCTCCACGCCTTCGATGTCGTCGTCCTCGAAGTCGAATTCGTCAGCGAAGAACACCTCCTCGGGGAGGAGTTCCTCGCAGGCCTCGTGGGCGGCCTCGAACTCCTCGTCCATCGCTTCGAAGTCGAGCTCGACCTGCTCGACGTCGCCGGTGGTCACCACCACGACGTCATCGCCGGTCTTGGTCACTGTGACCGAGCCGTCGCCGTCGCCGAAGGCCGCCATCGTCTCGGAATCCTCGCCCTCGACGAATACGACGGGGCCCTCGCCGAGAGCCTCGATCTCCTCGTCGAAGTCGATGCCCTGCTCGGCCAGGCAGGCCTCGAACTCTTCGAAGGCCGCCTCGAGCTCGACGATCTCTTCGGGGAGGTACTCCTCGCAGGCCTCCTCGGCCGCGGCCCACCGATCCTCGCCGATCGTCTCCCAGGCCTGTTCGTCGGCATCCTCTCCGATGCCGAGGTTCTCATCGAGGCAGGCGGCGAAGTCGGCGTCGTCGAACAACGCTTCGTCATCCCAGAACCCCTCGTCGAATTCGTCGAGGTCATCGAGGTCATCGAGCTCGTCGTCGATTCCCTCGTCGAGCTCGTCGGTCGCAGCCTCGCCGTCGACGTCTACGTCGGCTTCGGCGGCCGGCGCCAAGGACGGCTCGGAGTCCTGCGCCGTCGCCAGCCCGGTGAAGGCCAGCAGCGAGGCCAAGACGAGCAAGGCGCCCAGCAGGGCGCCGCCGATCGCCGTTCGGCGGGGCCGGCGGTGGGGGGTGGATTCTTCGGTCATGGATGTCTCCGTTTCTGTGGGGGAGTGGTCCACCGCAGAATGGCGACACGGCCTGAGATCAGCCTGAGAGGACCTGAGAGGCCTCTCAGCTGATCCTCAGCATCGTTGGCGATACTGGGGAACGTGCGACTGCTGCTCGTCGAGGACGAACCCACGCTGGCCGGTTCGGTTCGGCGCGCCCTGGAGGCCGAGGGCTTCTCGGTCGACCACGTCGACAACGGCCCTGATGGCTTGTGGCGGGCGACCGAGGGGCAGTTCGATGCCGTCGTTCTCGACATCATGCTTCCAGGCATGAACGGCTACGAGGTGTGCCGGAAGATGCGCGCCGCCGAAGTGTGGACCCCGGTTCTCATGCTCACGGCGAAAGAGGGTGAGTACGACGAGGCCGACGCCTTCGACCTCGGTGCCGACGACTACCTCCGCAAGCCGTTCTCCCACGTCGTCCTGGTGGCCCGGCTGCGGTCGCTCGTTCGCCGGGGCGCCGCCCCGCGTCCCGAGGTCTTGAGCGTCGGAGACCTCCACATCGATCCCGGCCGCCTCGAGTGCCTGCGGGGCGATCACACGATTCCGCTCACTCCTCGGGAGTTCGCCGTGCTCGAGACTCTGGCCCGCCGACATCCCGACGTCGTGGCCAAGTCGGACCTCCTCGACAGCGTCTGGGGCATGGACTTCGACGGTGATCCGAACATCGTGGAGGTGTACGTGGGCTACCTCCGCAAGAAGATCGACAGGCCCTTCGGAACCAGAACGATCCGGACGGTTCGGGGCGTTGGATACCAGATGGTGTCGAACCGATGACCTCACTCTCGATTCGGGCCCGACTCACCATCGCCATCCTCGTGCTCACCGGAGTGCTCGCCGCGCTCGCCGTCTGGGGCGGAACCGCCCTCCTGCGGGACAGCGTGGTCGACTCGGCGGCTACGTTGCAGCTCGCCGCACTGACGGAATTCGAGGAAGACAGGGAGCTGTTTGACGAGGAGGATCTCGAACCGTTCATCGTCGGCGGCGACTTCGTGGTCGAAGAGCTGATGACAGAGGAGCAGCTCGATGCCATCGACGATGCTTTTGCGCTGGAGGAGGCCCTGTTCGCGCGCGAGATCATCAAGCGGATCGGATTGTTCGGCCCCCTCCGGGACAACTTCGGCACGAACGACGATCGGGCCCCGGTACAGCTGAGTGGCGGGCAGGTCGTCCTCCTCGCGGAGGACGACTCCATCGACTTCGCCGGCGAGGTCGAGACCGGCCAGCCGGTGATCTCGATATTCACCCTCTACGACCTCGAGGGACTGGTGTTCGAGCGTTTCGAAGACGATGACTCGTCGGTCGACTACGAGTACGTGACAAGCGTCGTTGGCGACACCACATACGGGCTCGTGCTCGACGTGACCGACGAGCTTCGTGCCCTCGACGAGGTCAGGAGCGTTCTGTGGTTCGCGGCCGCGCTGCTCACTGTGCTCGCGGCCGCGAGCACCTGGTTCCTCGTCGGAAGGGCTCTGAGGCCGGTGGGCGCGATTACCGATCGGGTGCAGGAGATCTCGGCGTCCGACCTGGCCGAGCGTGTCCCGGAATCCGGACGGACCGACGAGATCGGCGTTCTCGCCACGACCATGAACAACATGCTCGGTCGGCTCGAACGAAGCGACCTGCGGCGTCGGCAGTTCGTGTCGGATGCCTCGCACGAGCTGCGCACTCCCGTCGCCGTGCTCAAGAGCGAGGCGGAGGTGGCCCGGCGAGCGCCCGACAGCACGTCCGTTGGCGAGCTGGCCGAGGTGGTGCACGCCGAGAGTCAACGACTCGCCGGGTTGGTCGAGGATCTCTTGGCCATCGCCCGTCACGACGAGTCGGGCCACGGAGACCCGGGGGGCTCTGACCCGACCCGGTCTGTGGTCGACGTCGACGACATCGCATTGCTGGAGACGGAGCGCGAACGGGGGGTGCAGATCGATCGAAGCGGCATCTCGGCCGGCCGGATCAACGCTCGGTCCGAGGATGTCGCCCGGATCCTGTCCCACCTGCTCGACAACGCCGCTCGCCACGCGAAGACACGAGCGGCCGTGACGGTCCGCACGGCGGGCGAGACCGTCGAGGTCATGGTCGACGACGACGGAGCTGGCATCCCTGCCGAGGACCACGAGCGGGTGTTCCGACGGTTCATCCGTCTCGACGAAGCCCGGAATCGGGATTCCGGTGGCGCTGGACTCGGTCTGGCCGTCGCCCGCTCGCTGGTCGAGTCATCGAGCGGCTCGATAACGGCTGGTGCCTCCCCGCTCGGCGGGGCTCGGATCCGCATCGTCTGGCCCGCTGCCGGGTGAGCGCGTCGCCGGGAGGATGTCTCGCCTCCTGCCGCTCCCAGCCCTACCCTGACAGCCATGCATCCGAGCCCGAAGGAGCGGTCGCGGCCGCGATGAACGCGTCATGTCTCGACGTCTCACCTTCCTGGCGCGTCTGCAGCGCTTGTTCGGCCCCGACACGGCGGCGGTCGCCCAGTCGCTGGTCGCGCTGGCGATCGCCCTCGTAGCGACACTTCTCGCGGGCCTGGTCCTCGCCTCCGCCCAGGATCGCCTGGAGGCGCTGCCCGGCCTGCTGCTGCTGGTTCCCGGCGCCATCGCCCAGCGCGGCAACGTGTTCGGGGCGTTGGGCAGTCGGCTCGGAACCGCCATCCACGCCGGCACCCTGCGCATTTCCGGTCGTGTCGACACCCTGTTCGGTCAGAACATCGTGGCGTCGCTGAGCCTGAGCTTCGTGGCAGCCACATGGCTGGCTGTCCTGGCCAAGCTCCTCTCCCTGGCGTTCGGCGTCGCCGACGCCATGTCGTTGCTCGACTTCCTCGCCGTCTCCGTGCTGGGCGGGCTGATCGCTTCGCTCCTGGTGCTCTGCATCACATTGGCTCTGGCGGCCGGGTCGGTCCGATTCGGCTGGGACATGGACAACGTCACCGCACCGCTCGTCACGGCTACAGGGGACCTCGTGACCCTGCCCGCCCTGATCCTGGCGTCGGCCGTGGTGGGCGGCAGCGCCCTGAGCGAGGTCGTCGGCGTGGCCGCACTGGTCGTGACGGGGGCGGCTCTGGCGCTGATCAGGCGCAGCGATCTGGCCATGCTCAAGCGGATTACGGCCGAGTCTCTCCCGGTTCTGGCGCTGGCCTCGACCCTGTCGCTCTTCGCCGGCATCACCGTCGAGAAGCAGCTCGACTCGTTCCTCGAGAGCCCGTCACTGCTCATCCTCGTGCCGACCTACTTCGGCATGGCGGGGGCCCTCGGTGGCATTCTCGCCAGCCGACTCAGCTCGAAGTTCCATCTCGGCCTCGTGACCCAGAGCTGGATACCTCAGCGGGCCGCGCGGGCCGACATACGGGGCGTGGCAATGCTCGCCATTCCCATCTTCGTGCTCGTGGGTGCCGGCGCCTTCGTGGGCGCCCAGGCCGTCGACGCGGCCGGCCCGACGCTGCCGGAGATGATCGGAGTTGCCCTTCTGGCGGGGATCGGCGCCACTGCCGTGGTCGCCACCGTCGCCTACTACGGCACCCTCTTCGCCGTCCGCACCGAGATAGACCCCGACACGGCCACGATTCCGCTGACCAACGCCATGCTCGACCTGGTCGGCGCCTTCACCCTGATTGCCGCCATCGTCCTGCTCGGGTTGGCCTGACTGCATGACGGCCCCCTTTCGCACCCGCATCCCCGTTCCCTACCATGGCGGTGACCACACCAATGGATGACAAACCCAAGAACCTCCGGACGCTGCTAGCTGACGCCAAGGACACGTCGGAGCTGATGGTCGACCTGGCCTATGCCGCTGTCTACTTCAGCGATCCGGAGATGGCCGACGAGGTACGGGACCTCGAAGCCACCATGACCGAGCTCGTCGCCGACATGCGGGCGCTGGCGATCATGGCGGTTCGCCACCCTCGCGAGGCCCCGGCGATGAGCTCGGTGCTTCAGGTCATCTCGGCGATCGAACGGATAGCGAACAACGCCGTGGACATCTCCCACACCGTGTCGGACCGGCTGGGGATTCCCCAGCACCTCGTGGTCGAGCTCGCTGCCGCCGAGGAGGTATCGCACCGGCTGGTCGTGGCCGAGGGCTCGGAGATGGCCCGGAAGTCACTGATCGACCTGGAGCTGCCGGTGCGGACGGGAATGCGCATCATGGCGGTTCGAGGGAAGGACGGCTGGTCGACTCACCTGACCGGCGAGACGATCCTCGTGCCCGGCGACGTCCTCTTTCTCGAGGGCCATCCGCCGGGTATCCCGATGATCCGCGACCTCGCCGGTGCGCCGCCCTGGGCCGCTCCCGTCGACGACATCGGTGCCGCTCCGATCCGGGAGCTCGACCGGGCCATCGATCTGCTCATCGAGATGAAGAACACCTCGGAGGCGGCCGTCGGCCTCGCCTACTCGGCCCTCGTCTTCGGGGACCGGGGCCTGGCCGCCGAGGTCCGCCACCTCGAGGGTCGGCTCGACGAGATGCACAACCGGCTCGAGAGCTGGGTGCTCGCGGCCGCAGGCGGGGAGGGCGACCCGACGCCGCTACGGGGCCTTCTTCACATCGCCCAGGCCAGCGAGGACATCGGCGATCAGGCATCGCAGATGGTGAGCCTGGTCGAGCACGGTGACGAGATCCACCCGATTCTCGGGATTGCCCTCGCCGAAGCCGACGAGGTCGTTCTCAAGGTCCCGGTCGCCGAGGGATCCGAGGTCGAGTCGTCGAGCCTGGCCGAGCTGAAGCTCGACGTGGCCCCGGGGTTCATCGTGTTGGCCATCGAACGCTCCGGTACGTATCGACATCGGCCTCGCGGTTCGGACCATCTGCGCGTCGGCGACGAAGTCATCGCCACGGGCCCCGACACCGGTCGGGAGCGGTTGGCCGAGATGTTCGGTTGGCGGTTCGAGGCCGACGAGGAGACCGGCGAGCACGAGCTCGCCCAGCTGTAGCGCCGGTATCGTTCCGGAGATGGACGCCGAGCTGCGCCTCATGTCGGTACATGCCCACCCCGACGACGAGGCCTCGAAGGGGGCGCCGACCGTTGCCAAAGCCGCCGACGAGGGCCACGAGACCTCCCTCGTGTGCTGCACGGGCGGCGAGGAGGGCGACATCCACAACCCGGCCATGGACCGGCCGGAGATCCGCGAGAACCTGTCCCAGGTCCGGGCCGACGAGTTGGCCCGATCGG
>JAAUYH010140967.1_pt1 | contig 10306 bp, 13 predicted proteins | sample 7278061 | NCBI WGS metagenome assembly JAAUYH01 (sample SAMN14350203, study PRJNA611818) | marine sediment metagenome | isolation source: surface marine sediment (0.6m) | place: French Polynesia: Moorea | collected 2018-08 | reverse complement strand
GCTGAGCCGCAACGGTGGTTCCTGCCGCACCACCTCCTACAATCACGATCTGATGATACCGTATTTGCGAATTTGCTTCAGTGTAAACAGGTGCTTGAAGTGTTGTCATGGTCTGCCCTAGCGCCCGATAGCCTACATATTCATATTACTGTATGAGCATGTCTGCAAATAATCAGACTTTTAACTTTGTAAGATAGTGCTAGAACCCTTAGGAAAGATCTAAAGCTCTAAGTCTGGTTTGGGCCATATTCACTTTCGCCATACCCCAGGCAAATAGACACTTTTGAATTTGAGATAGAGGAGAAAACACCAGGGTGAATGCCTCCTAATTGGACTGCTCAGCCTAACTGGAGCCGTGCTTCCTCAACCGCTCCAAAGATTTTGTCGGTAAACTTTACATACCAGGCAGCTGCTTGGACTTGGATAATATAGGCCATTGCAATGATCAGAGCAATCTCTGAGCTCTGCTCTTTTCCAAAGGCGGTCATCACGATCGCCGATGCAATCGACAGATTCCGCATCACAGTCCATAGACTAAGGCGATCGCATCTCCCCGACCAAACAGAAACTTACCCACCAGCGTACTCAGGAGGAAGTTGCCGATATACAGAATTTCCAGGGGAACCAGAAACGATAACAGGACAATGGGGTTAGCCAAAATGTCTTGCGATTTTAAGGCCATCGCCACAAAGACAATGCCTAACACCCCAATGGAATGGAAGCATTACCATCAAGGGCTTCCGTAATCGTCGTTTAATATTCAAGCTGAAATCGACGAACTCATTGAATAAGTAGGACAACTATCGCCTACTATCATTCTGGTGAAGAACACAGTCAACATATCAGCCGTAACAGTGTGTTCCAATGCTTAGTTTTGCGTAGCACACTGGATGATGAATGTTTTGGATCTGCTAATCACTGACCGCTCAACGCACGCATGGCTTGATGGGTACTCAGGAAAATGCGATCTTCCCCAAGTTTTCTTACAAATCCTACTTTTCTGAGTTGGTCCATGACGGGACCTTTCACCTCAGCCAAATAAAGCGTGACCCCTGAATCTTTCAACTCATCGATTAAGCTTTCCAGAGTCTCTAGAGCGCTGGCGTCAATGAAGTTGATTGCGCTGCAAATAATCACCAGGCGGCTAACATCAGGATGGTCCGCCACAGCGCCAAGTATGTAGTCTTCCAGATACTTGGCATTAGCGAAGTAGAGGCTTTCATCCACTCGAATCGCCATCACATGGGGATAAGTTGTAACCTGATGTCTTAACACATTGCGGAAGTGCTCGCTGTCTCCAACTCGTCCCACCACAGCAATGTGGGGCCGACTGGTGCGCCATAGATAGAGAACCAGAGCAGTCACAATTCCCACCACAATACCCGTTTCAATGCCTGTCGCTAAGACTGCGACAAAGGTGACCAAGAGTGAAGCGGCGTCAGACTTGTCATAACGCCACATGTGTTTGAGGGTAGCCACATCCACCAGACTAGAAACCGCCACGATGATAATTGAGGCTAAAGCCGCTTGGGGTAGAAAATAAAAAAGCGGCGTTAGAAAGATAATCGTCACGGCGATGAGCAGCGCCGTAATGATAGAAGCCAGCCCCGTGTTAGCGCCAGCTGTGAAGTTCACCACCGAGCGGCTGAACCCGCCTGTCACTGGATAGCCGCCAGTAAACGCCGCGCCGAGATTGGCGACTCCCAATCCAATCAACTCTTGGTTAGCGTCAATTTTTTGGCGGCGTTTACTGGCCAGGGATTTCGCCACCGCAATGCTCTCCATAAAACCCACAAAGCTGATGACTAGAGCCGTTGGCATGAGTTGTCGCCAGAGTGTCCAGTTAAAGGCGGGCAAAGTCACAGGGGGTAAGCCAGCCGGAATCTCTCCAACGATTTTGACATCGGCAATCTCAGCTAACCCCAGTCCCCAGACTAATAGCGTGCTTACCAGGACAATCAGCAGAGGGCCGCTGCGGGTAATGGGAACAATCAGGCTAGGGGCGACGCCTCCTCGTCGTCTCAGCAGACGACCAAGGCGCCTATTGAAATAGAACAGAATTGTGATACTGCCTAGCCCGATACCTAGCGTGACTAAGTTGGTTGCAGGGAGTTGTTGAGCGATCGCGCTCAGCAATTCAAAAAAAGACTCCGTGAGAGGAATCCTGATCCCCAGTAAATGCTTCAGCTGGCTAACGCCAATCACGAGAGCCGCCGCACTGGTAAAGCCAGAGATAACGGCATGACTGAGGAAGTTGACCAGAAAGCCCAACCGAACTAACCCCATCATCGTTTGGATCACGCCGACCAGCAAAGCTAAGGCAAGGGCTAAAACTAGGTATTCTGGCGTGTTGGGCTGGGCTAATTGCCCGACGCCAGTAGCCACCAACAGAGAAACCATCGCCACTGGACCTACCGCCAGCGCCCTGCTAGTGCCCAATAAGGCGTAAAGAGTCAGGGGAAGAATACTGGCGTAGAGCCCCACTTGGGCAGGAAGTCCAGCTAGGAGCGCATAGGCCATCCCCTGAGGCACTAGCATAATGGCGACGATCGCCCCAGCCATCAAATCGCCCGCCAAGTCTTGAGAATGGTAGTGAAGCAGCCAATCCAGAAAAGGTAGGTAACGACTCAAGCGAACCGTTCTGCCTTTGCCGGGAGTGCCGACTCCTGGCGGTTTGGTTGTCATATACTCAGCACCCTCAGAACTTAATCGAACGCCTCAAAGAGACTGCTATTCCTTCGGTTAACGAAGTGAATTAACCAAAGCCTATATCAACGTTGTCTCCCCATTCCAGTTCCCCTCCAAGCTGGGAACCCATTATCATCTCTGAGGGTCAGCACCTCTTCTCCCTTTGTCACTTCAGTGGCGATAATAGCGGGAGCCCCTTCATACGCAACTCGTGCACCTTCGACTTCTATTGCGTCCTCAGGTTCAACGTTGAAATTCTGGTCTGTGAGATACCATTCCGGACCCAGATGAACCTCAACTGTTTCTTCATCAGTTTGGACTAGCAGATGAATTCCATAGCCTTGACCTCGCCTTGAAGAGGTTTTGATCACCCTCAGAACTTCGCCGCTGATGGTTTCCAGATTGGCAGGATCATATTGCTCAAATCTTCGGGAACCGCTACTTTGGCCCATCCCAGCAGGTTGCGGCGTACTTTCCTGGGCTAGGACCGCTGGCGCTGCGATAGAACTGATCAGGACAATGCTGGCCATTAAGGCGATAATTCGTTTCATTTGACTTTCTCCTTGGCTGTGTAAGTGGCGGTGTATCAGAATGCCGCAATGTTGTAGGCGGATCGCTACACTCGCTGTCTGCCCTAAGCCAATACAACAGCTCTCCCACAGAGTTCATTCGCGGGAACGGCTTCCATCATCTTCTTAGGATCCGGCAAGTTGAGATTATCCATAAACTCAATGAATTGCTGGCGATCGCGTTCCACGAATCGAGGATTCCACCGTTTTTCCTCGCCAATGGTAGAAACGGTATGGCCTCGATAGTCATGCCCAGGATAGACTAGGGTGTCATCGGGTAGAATAAACAGCCGTTGTGTGACAGAATCATAGAGCGTTCCGGCGTCGCCGCTTTGAAAGTCAGTGCGGCCACAGCCTCGAACAAAGAGAGCATCCCCCGTTAACACCCGATCCCGGTTTACCCGATAACTCATGTGGCTGTCGGTATGACCCGGCGTTGCGATCGCCTCAATGGTGATAGCCCCCAGATACACCGTTTCTCCATCTTTGATGTGACGGTCGGCGCAACTCGCTTGAGCATGTTCCGGAACCACGGCCAGACAATCGGTGGCGGCCCTTAGTTTATCTGTTCCGGTAATATGATCGGCATGGATATGGGTTTCCAAACAGTAACGCAGAGTAAGACCCAGTTCTTTCAATAGTTTGAGATCCCGCTCCACCTGTTCCAAGACTGGATCTACCAGAAGCGCTTCCTTAAGCTCTGGATCGGCAATGAGATAAGTGTAGGTGTTAGTTTCTTGATCAAACAATTGACGAAACATCATGCATCTCTCCAATCGAAACGGAATAAAAGGTATGCAATCCTGATTTTTAGCCGACTCTGTGTTTACTCCTACAATGTGGCGTTTAAGAGACACAGACGACCAATCAGAGTACAACTATATGAACTGAAGCTGCTTCACGGGTCTTTCACCTCGCTGGTGTCCTATTTTTCAATGTAATTGGTTAATTGAAAAATCTTATTTGCTCTAGCCAAAGCTTAGAACTCAAAGATTTCTGATACTTACCACAATTTCTTTTTCAAGAGATATAACCGAATAGCAATATAATGGTACTATTTAACAGTAGAATGGGCTAATTTTTATTCTCAAATCTTTATGCTGACAAGCTTCACCTGGATTCCGATAGACAGCGAAATATACTGAACTAACTTTGTTGTGAAGGGAGAGGAAACTTGTGAGAAACTTGTGAGGAAGGGGGGGAAGCATAATGGCGGAGTTTAACTGGATCACCGCGTTGCTCGGCGGCATGCTGATTGGCGTCAGCGCAACTATCTTGTTGGCTTTCAATGGACGTATCGCAGGGATCAGCGGTATAGTCAACGGCGCTATCAGGTTTGCTACAGGGGAAGGCTGGCGCTGGATTTTCATCGTCGGCATGCTAGCCGGGGGCGCACTCTATGAATATCTATTGGCGCCACAGCCAACCCCAATATCTTCATTCACTCCCTGGGCTATTATCCTCGGCGGCTTCCTGGTTGGCTTCGGAACACGCATGGGAAGCGGCTGCACGAGTGGTCATGGAGTATGTGGATTAGGTCGATTGTCGCCTCGTTCACTGGTTGCAGTGCTTACTTTCTTGACGACTGGCATCGCTACAGTCTTTGTTATACGTCATGTGCTGTTGCTTTAAGTCATTTCTCACAGACGCTGGATTGGAGGAGGGTAAGCAAGATGAAACAGAATTTAGTAGCCTTGATCGCTGGTGTGTTATTTGGCCTAGGCCTTGGATTGTCGCAGATGATCGACCGCGATCGCGTTCTTGGATTCCTGGATGTTGCTGGAATTTGGGACCCAACACTGCTGTTCGTATTAGGCGGGGCCGTCATTGTAACAGTGATTGCCTTCCGTTTTGTGTTGCGTCTTTCTCATCCCTTAGTGACTGAAAAATTTCACCTGCCCACTCAGAAAAACATCGATATGCGACTGGTTATAGGGTCTGCTATATTCGGCGTGGGTTGGGGAATTGCCGGATACTGTCCCGGACCAGGCGTCACAGCACTGGTGTTGGGTATCTGGAATCCAGTTCTATTCGTGATTGCTCTAATCTTAGGCTCACTGAGCTACAAGAGATACTCAACGAGATCTAAGCTTAGGGATTAGTGTAAAAGTAAAATCCCAGTAGAAGATTGTGGATGGGTGGATGGTGGATGGGTAGATGGGATGTTATTTAGCTCGTCGCGATCGCTATTGCCGCCGGACTCTGGTTTACGTTGTTTTTGATATAGTCGGAGGACTAGAGAATCAGGCTTACTGCCGATGGAAGGACTTAACATTACAGAGCAAAATCAGATATTGGCGGATATCTGCCAAAAAATTGGCGGACAGCTCATTTTGTTCAATCACCGGAGCTCGATGAATCCTGTCATTCGAAAGGATCTACGCCGCCTCCTGAAGCGTTACGCTGGCCGGTATTTGGATGCAGGGCTGCTATATAATGTCGCCGACCCGAACAAAGTGAGGATTGTCGCTCTGGGCAATCACCTTGTAGACACTGTCTTTCTCAGTCAGGATACCGTAGGGACCCTTCTCATGGGATTCCTCGACCATCCGCGATCTCACCCGCTTAGCCCGCATCAGCCAAATGGCGTTTTCAACCATAGTGGAACGACGAATCACCACAACAGGCTTGGTCATAATGTCTCTGACGGTCAAATTGACCTCCCTGGCAAGCGAACTCACCGACAACAGGCCCCCCTCTTGTTATTGACAAGTTAGTTGTAAAACAAAAGTCTGAAGAACTTGTGAGGAGGGTTATTTAACCACAATGTTAGGGTTGCGATAATGCCGTAGGCGTCTTTATCGTCGCTGCGCTCCACGCAGGATTCACACACGATGGTTGATGGCGCCAAACCTTAGCTCATAGCTGTGGGGCTTCGGTCATACCCTGCAAAGTCGTGAGGAATCTTACCTTGAATTTGGCTTTCGTAGCGAGCAGCATCCTCTGCAGTAAGGCCCACTTCCTCATTTAAACGAGCGAGCATCGATTGTTCCCGCTGCCGAATCCTCCGATGGCGATGCATGAAGAGGTTTCGGACCCGTTCGAGAACACCCAGCTTGGGAGTAGGCGTTTCAAGCTCAGGGGTCGAGGGTGCGTCAGGCTCAGATTTAGCCGCTGACGCCGTTAAAATCGTCTCAGGCGCTGCAGCTTGGACAGCGGGTTGCGCCCTTTGGACTTTAGGTCCACTCCGATAGGAAACACCTCGCCACTTCAAATCAAAGCTGGGTTGTTCAGGCATTTCCGCCAGTGCGCGGAAAGATACTGGAGCCCCCCGGTAGGTCCCCGTTGCAAACACTGAACCAAACTTGGGAACGGGATTGGGTGTATAGTCATAGTTGACGCCGCGATAAGTGAGTTTCATAGTCCCTGCCTCCTTGAAGCGATGAAGCAATCTGAGGCGCGTTCCTTCGGGACAAATCCCTACTTCCGTCTCCCTGTGATCGAATCCCTCACACCATCGAGCAGAGAGATGAACGATTCTCTTTACATCTGTATTATATAATACGACTTTATAGAATCTTAATGTTTTCAATACTTTGCTTGAAGGGATACAGCTTTAGTCAGGGTTGATCAGTCCGTCTTCCGGATTGACCAAACGAAGTAATTTCTGCTTGATTTGCATATCGAAAACTTCCCACTTGAGGCGAGTATAGTCACTGTTGTCGTGGAAACCCGCAAGGAAACCGACCGGAATCTCGAAGCCCCCAGCCATGGAGCGGCCTCCCCCAAAGAAGCGTCCCTGATTGTCATGCCCAAAGGCTTCCTTAATGAATTCATCCGGATCCAGAGTGATTTTGCTGGTGCGCAGGGAGCCAATCACCACTTCCCGCTCCTCATCTTCATCATGAAGAATGCCATAGACCAAGGCGGTGTGGACGTTTTCTTCAGTGACTAAAAAGTCAGCGGCTTGGGGAATAGCGTCCCGGTCTTCGTAACGCAGATAGCCTACCCCAGCGATAGAAACACTATTTTGGACGGCTCGATTATGCAGGGACCGCCCGATTACATCCATGGCCCGCTTGGAGAGGGATGCCTGCAGTACCGCCTCAAGCAGTTGAGCATCGTAGTAGCGACTCAGATAAGCTGCCGCTAAGAAATCTGACTCTGCCGCTTGCATGAGACGATTGGTGTCAGAGCGCAGGCCATGCATCAAGGCTGTCGCACATTTGACGTGCAGGCTATTGTTGCGGTCGAACGCCATGAGTCCACCCTGGAGGTACTGGGTCAAAATAGTTGCGGTCGCCCTAATTTGAGGACGAATATCCATAACCTCCGCATTGAGGGTATCTTGGAGAGCGTGATGGTCAATAACCAACACCAAAGGGAGGCTTGCAGTCTGAGCTAACGGCGTCAGTTGACTGGTGGATCCCTGGTTATCGATTAGGACATACCCCTGGTATTTCGATAAATCTGGCTGCTCTCCCGTCTGATTTGTCCAGCGACGGGCAGGTAGCCCGGTTAGCTTTACCAGGGCGATATTCTCCTGGTGACTCAAGGTTCCTGCATAAAAAATGTCGCAAGTGATGTCGTAGGTTTTAGCAATCAGCTGATATGTCCAAGCGGAAGAGAGGGCGTCCGGATCAGGGAAATCCTGCAGCAAAACCAGCTGGTGTTCTCCTGAATGAGCCGTTAGCATCTGCCGTAAAGCCAGAAAAAGCTGCTCTGATTCCTGATCGGACGGCGATCTCAAACTCTGCTCAGACTGAAAATCATCCATATAGCAATCCTATGGAATCTTTAGGCGTCATGACGTGCTAAAAAGTTATCACATACTTGCGCTGTTTCTTTGGGCATATCTGTGCAAATCACCAACTCCCTTCCAAAGAAACAGTGCTATGGGGTTTGCAAGAAGGCCTGAAATCTCTGACCAAGCAGCCTCGCCACAATGACTACTCTAGACATAGCTGCGACTGAGAATGCCCTATAGACTCGCTAACTCCTTTTCCTCATTGTCAGAGGTCGCCACAGGCCCCTTGCCTTCGACTTCCATGTAGAAATCGAACTCGGTAGGTGCGCCAATGTTACGTCCTTGGCCTGAGAGTTCATACCACTCATCTGATACTAGCCGTTTTGCGAATTTGGCGCGGGTCATCCCACATCTAGCGATGCTGGCGGGCTGTTCAGGAATAGGCCATCCTTTGATTGATTCCTGCGTGATGGGCATCTTATTCTTCAACTGACCAGCAGTCTCAGCACTTGTAGCTGAGGCCGGAATGAGTCGGTCATCCTAATTCCTGTAGAACGGCCTGGGAGTAAGTTAGCTAATTGAATAGCTGAGGTAAACTACTGGTTGGATCTTATAACAAGCAAAAGACATTCAGATCCTTAATCGGGGGGTGTATTTAATCTATTTGTTTGCATATCGTCGGTGGACTTCATGCTAGAAAAAGGCTTAATAAGACAGAAGGATCTATGCCCAGGCCATCCAACCCTGTGAAGCTTCTCGCCTCCACCGTCCGGCTGCCGGACGAGGCTCTAGAGCAACTTATCCGCAAACTGACAGAGGAGCTTAGCGATCGCGCTGATCGCCGGAAGCAGTCTGAGAATTCTAGCTGGCAGGAGGAATATCGCAAATGCGGCAAGTCTAACTGCTGGTGCGTTCATGAGCCTGTTGGTAAAGGGCATGATCCCTACTACTACCGCTCAGTCTGGAAGGATGGGAAGCCAACAAAAGAATATAAGTCTAAGCGGAAGAAACCTGCCTAGCCCAAAAAATAGCCACCCCGACCAGAGAGGCGGCTGCGACAAATTCTCCTTAAACTACGAGGATCCTATCAAATGACCGACGAAGAGCTAAAGGCGCTCGTCGCCAGCAACGCCCAATCAGTCCAGGCCAATGCCGCCGCGATCGCTAGCAATGCCGCCGCGATTGCTGATCTGAAGCAGCTGACTCAGAAGTCCTACGAGGACATGGTGGCTATGCTGACTCAGTTTGCCGAGGAAGCTGCAGCTGACCGTCATGCGATTCGAGCTGAGATGACCGGAATTAGGACAGAGTTAACTCGATTAACGGAACATGTCCTGGGAGGCAACGCCTAACTCCTTGACGAGAGGGCCAAAAAGTTGGGTAGAGACTGAAAATTAGAGCGATCGCTCCTCTCTGCAACTATTGTTAAATCATCGCGCTGATGCCGACCAGGACGACTCTAAGCTGGTAGGCGATGGGAACGCTACCTTCTGGCGCTCATGCTACTGTCCGAGTTTTCAAGCTTTCACAAGGTTTTTGGCATTCTCGATATAGCGATAGACTTGACCGGCGTTAATGGCTTCAAACAGGTCTTCAACATCGGTAAACCCGGTCAAAATGATGTGGACCGTATTCGGGAAGGAAGACACGGTTTTGCTGAGAAATTCTGTCCCTTTCAATCCATCGCGAAATCAACTCAGAGCAGGATTGATGCCCAACTCGAAGCGTTGGGGGTGCGGCTCAACTCAACCTTACAAAAGCTGATTGGCAGCACGCCTGAAGAGATTGTAGAAACCGCTATGCAGGCGCTCAAAAAAAACCAGATCGAGGGAGAAGTAAGCAACTCTGGCGGTTTTTATATGCTGCGATCTCAGACGGTTGGAAACCGAATGAAAACGCGGATGAGCAAGCGGGCTCATCACAGTTTAACGAGTGGTGGTGGTTGGCCTACGAACAGGGGCCGATAAAAGCAGCGAACCAATTTGAAGGAGTCCAGCACGTTCTGACCGCTAATGACGAATGGCTCCCGTTTGAGACATTGCGCTCCGCCTATCCGATAGACGCCTCCTGCCTGACGCCTGACGGTAGATAGATATCCGAGATCGCGCCCCCCTCTACTCCACCCCGCCTTTGGGGTCCCAATCAGAGTCATTCAGATTTTAGTGTAAGTTTTTGTGTAACCCATATAAGCGCCCTTATTTAGGGTAAGATTCGAGGCGGCAGAGGATACTATCGTACTAATGCGGCTTTCCCCCGCCCGTTGGGTTCAAATCTCAGGACCTTTTGCCGATGGCCCGCGAAGTCCGCACCCCCCGTTTTATTGACGTCCCCCGTCCTCGGCCGCAACCCGTGGCCGGGCCGG
>JAAUYH010229999.1_pt1 | contig 10307 bp, 1 predicted proteins | sample 7278061 | NCBI WGS metagenome assembly JAAUYH01 (sample SAMN14350203, study PRJNA611818) | marine sediment metagenome | isolation source: surface marine sediment (0.6m) | place: French Polynesia: Moorea | collected 2018-08 | reverse complement strand
ATTTGGGAAAAATTAGGCGTCCCTGCCTGACTCCACTAGAAGAAAAACTACTCAGTTTGGTGGAAGAGGAATCTGGGGTTTATACCATAGAAAGCCTACAAGACCTCAGTAGAAGGTAAAGCAAGGAGTAAAACAGATATGAGTAAGCTGATGAGCGACGAAAAACCTATTGATTTCCAAAAACTGAACGATTTCCTGAAAGAAAACGAAGACGTCGACTTTCGCAAAGCGGATTTGCTTCACACCTCCAATATTGACAAATATAAATGGCCCGGACGTGAAAATGAAAAAGGAAGCCTGCTAAATCAACTCAAAGCCTACCAGCGCATGCTGCGGGTTGTTCCCAACGGGAGAGAGGATCTCGCCAAAAAACTTTTGGGAAACGGCTTTCACTCCTCCCTGCAGATTGCCAACACGCCCAAGAAAAGGTTTATCCAAAATAACCTTAAGATTTGTGATAACGATGGAGTCCTGGCTGAACAGGTCTACAAGCGCGCCCTAGCCGTGCGCAAAGTGGTTACGTTGCAATATGTGGCCCGTACTCAGCAGGCGGAACCCCATGCCCGTATAGCTGGCCTTGCACGCTAAACATCAACTAATTCATCTCATAGAGCTTAAACATTAGCTTTTAAGCTCTGTTTTTACCCCAAGAATTTGTCCCCGTTTATTCTTTATCTAGAACACATCTACCATGAGCATGCTATCCAACATCCCCAACTACGCAGATCTATTCGGCAACATCGACTTTAAAGAAGGTGACGAATATCGCTCTGTGTATTCTCCTGCCTAGAGTTTACAAATTAGCTTTTGAGCGCTGTTTTCACCCCAAGAATTTGTCCCCTTTCATTCTTTATCTAGAACAGAAATACCATGAGCATGCTATCCAATATCCCCAACTACGCAGATCTATTCGGCAATATCAACTTCAAAGAAGGTGACGAATATCGCTCTGTGTATTCTCCTGCAGCGTATTTAAGCGACTTGCTGCAAATGCTGGATGATGAGTTTGTCACTAGCAGCGTCGACTTTGACGAGCGCCGGGGCGACATCAAAGACATCAATCTCGACGCAGAAAATACCACCACCCTGATTCCCTATCTCGATATCGTCAATGAGGTGCTGGAAGGAAGAGTGATCGCTACCAGCAACGCCAGTGACGCCTATGGGGCGTTAGAAAGCGCGGCCTACCCCTTCAACATGCCGTTTTCCTTGGACAATGAAAAAATCAAGAACCACTTGCACCACCTGGGAATCTCGGCCCATGAGTTGCGTCGCCTCTTTGCGACCACTGCGACCACAGCTGACTACACTACCGTGGCGCGGGAATATCTGGGGCTATCCACGGTAGAGAGGGACGCCGTCATAGAACCAGGTGATGTATCCGACTATTCTGTCATCAACGCCTATGGTTATCTGACGAACTATGACCTAAGCTTCTTTAAAAATATTACCAGTAGTGCTATTCCCACAGCAGGGAACAGCTTAGTGGCTGTAGCGGATATTAGTGGCACATATTACATTCGGATTTTTGACAGCAGCGGAGAAAAACTCATTGATCAGGATAGTAATGACTTTTCTGACTCAGCAGAGCTTATTAGTCTATTAACTAATGTATTTTCGGTTGATAACGATACAAAATCTGAGCTGCTAGACGAGATTCAGTTAAGTTTGTTGAGTGAATCAAATTTGGTGATTAGCACTTATGACCTAAGCATCCTTACTGATAGTAGCGCTATGCCCACAGACGGGAACAACTTAGTGGTTGTAGCAGAAACTGATGGTGTATATTACGTTCGGATTTTTGATGGCAGTGAAAATCGCATCATTGATCTGGATAGCAATGACTTTTCTGACTCAGCAGAGCTTCTTAGTCTATTAGCAAATGTGTTTACAGTTTATGACGACACAAAAGCTGAGTTATTAGCTGAGATTAAATTAAGTTTTTTGAGCACATCAAGCGAGTTGATCAACAGTTTTATTAGCGACATGTCCACCGTTTCCACCTTTATGGAGACTACGGATCTAGAAGCTCAGGAGATGCTAGAACTGCTGTACCAGAACCTCTACATTGAGCCGTCAGACCATTCCGATGTTGAAGCGGGTCGTCAGAACTTTTACATTAATACGGGCATTGGCAGTTCTTTAGGCTACGTCACTCTGAATACCGAAGAGACTGCACTAGTCTGGTATGACTATGACCCGACAACAAACACTCCAAGTGATACCAGTACCACTGTGCCGATCGAGTGGTTCGATCGCACCAGCCGTTTTGTCCGATTGGCCAAGAAAACTGGCCTGAGTTTCACCGAGTTAGATCGCATTCTGCGCCATTGCTGTCAGGTTGGCGATACGCCAACGTTGAGTGAGGAGACCCTGGTGTACGTTGCCCAGGTTGTCTATATTCACAAGACCCTGGAACAGCCGCTCGACACCGTCGTTGCTATCCTGAGTGAGATTTCCTACATGGGCAAAACCAATGAGGATCTGCCCCAGGATCAGTTCAACCGCATTTTCAACTTGCCCTGCGTCTCGATCGATGAAAAATACCTTTACATCAGTGAGGTGATGGGTGATTTACCCGATCAGTATGATGACACGACTTATCATACTTACACCCATATCGAGTATTACGAAGACTTGTTCAGCGATGACAATGATACCTATCGCCAACGCCTGCGCCATGCCTTGGGCTTTACGGAAACAGATCTGATCAATATTACTGAACGGCTGGAGTTTGAAGAGGTTGCTGACAGTAGTCTCTGGGAAGACACCGCCAACCAATGGCAACTGCTCAATGTGCTTTACCGCATTCGCGCCTTGTCCGATGCCTTAGATGTCCATTTTCTGGAACTGTTCATCCTCTTTGACCTTCTGGAGCAGGATCCTTTTATCGGTCGTATGGATCCCCATACTTACTTTGTGTACAGCGCGCCTAGTACGCAAAAATGCTTTGACATTTTAATGGATGGTGACAATAGCTATGACAGCAGTGCTGGCGACACCACAACCTCTAGTGCGATCGTTTACCAGCATATAAACTATCAAGGGAAGCGCCAGGAACTTGTTCCTGGCTGGTACAACAGTTCGGAACTTGGCGCTGTCGGTGACAATGTAATCAGTTCGCTGAAGGTGCCAAACGGCTGGACTGTAACTCTATACGAGGAGGCAAACTTCCAAGGCAAATTCATAAAGCTCACTACAGACACCTCCTCACTTATACAAGACTTCAACTTCAACGACAAGACTTCGTCCATCGTAGTTACGGGTACTCCCAACATTGGCAACAAGCTCTGGCTCTTTGAGTCCCTGATGGCCCTGACCAAATGGATGAAGGAATTTGGCTACTCAGCAGAAATGCTGTGGGCGATCGTCAACGGCGCTCCTATGACCGACAAGGCTGAGGAGGAACAAGAGGCTCAGGATTTGGCCCTCTATAATACGCTGCTGGAAAGTTTCAAAGCAGGAGAAATGCAGCCAGATACCTTGGAAGAGGTGTTGGGAGATGAGCGGGTCTCCCACTTTGCCTTTAATCTGATGCGAGAGCGCCAGGAGGATATGCATGGGGAGATGGAGGCCGGTAAGCCTCACCGACGTTGCAAGTCAGGCGCGCACAAGAAGCGGGGTAAATATAAAAAGCACAGCAGACATAAAAAGCTGGGTATGCGCCACATGCCAAGTATGCGCCATAGACCAGGTATGCAAACCATGCCAGCCGCCTATCTAAAGCCGGGCGTCGACCAACAACAGAGTCTCTATCTAGAGCGGGGCATGTATCCAAAGCCTATGGTTCCTAAGGGACACCAGCGCCTCCTCATGGCCTATGAGCCCCGTCAGATTCAGGAATTGACTGAGGACTTCATCCAGCAACTGGGGACGATTCGTAACTATGAATTCATGGACTTGCAACTTGAGCGCAAGCTACAGGAGAAAGTTGTCAAGAATCTCGTTAATCACCAAGTCATTGATGGCAGCGGTAAAATCTTGACCCAAAATTGGGTCGGTGGCCAGTTTCCCCCAGCCCATGATTTCCAGCTGGAGTTTGATTTCAGCGAGATTCGCCAGGATGTATTTGAGATTATCCAGGGGGTTTACCAACAAGCGGCGGCGGCGCAGCTTGAAGAAGGCGACACAATCGAAGTGCAAATCTTCAAGTCAGACTTTGAGGAATTGGGTCTTTCAGCAGCCGAGACTCGGGAATTGTACGACAACCTGATTTACAACGGCTACATCGATGAGCAAGGCTTTGTCGCTGATGTGGAAATGTTCAGTGAGGCCAATGGCGGCGACACCTTGGTTCTCGACGCAGGATTGGATGAACTCACCCATAAAGTGCACCATCTGCTGGCAAGACAGTTCGACAAATTCCAAGCCAGCAAGGTGCAAATTAATGCCCAGATGTTTGCCGATCTGGATTTAGATCCAAACGCTCTCCAGGATCTGATCCTTAACCTGCAGATGAATCGTTACATTGACAAGCACATGTTTGTCGTCGACAAAATGCGCATTGTTGATGAAGGGCCGAAGATGATGGGCCTGGCGCTACAGTTTTATCCCCATCGCGAGGCAATTTCTAAGGTATTACACAATTCCATCGTCGCCGACCAAGCAACCTGGCTTCAAATGGATCGGGGGGAATTAGCCAAACTGGCGGCTATGACGGTGTCCCGCTGGGTTCATGAAGACCTGCAAGGCGAGTATTTGAACGGCAACGAACTGCAACCTGGCGCTGGGGTCTTCTTCAAAGAGGAGAGCAACCGCGAGAACTTCAGTTTGCGTGGCTACTTTGATGCGAGTCAGACTGCGATCGCCTTCGACCATATTGCCAGTATCGTCAACTACGCTGACCAGTATCGCCTCCAGGATGAGAAGCTAACGGCCCTGGACTTCAATGCTGAGGAAATCCAGGCTTTAAGGCAAAACCTAGCCGCCATTGGCGTACTGGATGAGCAGGGTCTATTGCAAGCCGATCGAATCCCCTTCTTCTTGGTCCCGGAAAATGCAGCAGCCTTCCATATTCCAGGGTTTGAAGATTATAACCTGGATGTTTTCTTCCAAATCCACGAGATTGCCAAAGCCATTGATGGCACGGTCAAGGCCGTTGACCAAGCCCTGAAAGACCACACTGAGGGGCAGCAGAACTCCATTATCGAACAGTTGCAGGGTGTGCTGGGGATTGACTCAGAGGCGGTCAAAGCCTTGTCTCAAGCAGTGTTTAAGACTGAAGACAACTTGCATTTTGCCTGGTTACAGCCCCTGCTGGAGGAGGCCAATGCCCTGGGCCAGTTGGATGAGCTGCCTGACGATATGTATTACACCCAGGCAGTGAAGCGGATTCGCCAGTTTGCGTTGTTGATCAAACAACAGCAGTTGGATATTCACGAGATTAAGCTGGCCCTGGAGGATCAGGATCTGGTCGCGAAATTCCCCGAAGATCTGATCTTGCCTGATGGCGTCACCAGCGTGGATGCTCTCTTAGAAACTGAGGAATTTATCTACCTCTTCAAAGATGGTTACTACTGGATCTACCTGGCGAAAGACTATACCCTGATCGACAAAAAAGGTGAAAAAGGTGAAAAAGGTGAGTTAGATCCAACCATTGAAGACGAACAAGACCTGATCGACCTGCAAAAAGAAGACGAAGCCCTGCAAAAACGTCTGAAGGAAGACCCCATCCGTCAGCTGTTTTATGAAGAAGAAGACCTGATTCAGGTGGATGCGGCCTTTATTGATCGCCATGGGACCTGGGTTGTCGTCAGCGGTGAGTCTCACTACGTGAGATATGCCGATAGCAATGCTTGGGATAAGCGGGATAACAATTTTGGTCAGGTGGATAACGACTTTGACAACCTGGAGATGATCGATTCGGCCTATATCGATTCTGAAGGGCGGTTGTTCCTGTTTGCCAATGACAAGTACGTGCGGTATTCGGATCTGAACTTCACGCTAGAGGACCCTGAGAACGCGACTCAGCCCACAGTAGATCAGGGCTATCCCAAGTCGATCGCTGAAGACTGGAATGACGAAAACCTACCGGTTCAGCTTCCCTCCGAGTTTGCTCGGGATCTCGGCCCTATGTTTGATGGCATGGATGACTATAGCTACGCCTTTTTAGGGAATACCTATGTCTCCTCAGAGGATGGTCAGGTGCGGCCCGTCGCCGAAAAATGGGGGCGCCGCGAATATAACTTCGGCCACCCGACGCACATTGATGCGGCCTTGGCCAGTCAGGGCGCCTACTACTTCTTCCTGGACAATAAGATCGCCAAATATGTGGGCAGCATTGAGCTAGCCAACCTCCAACCCGAGGACGGCTATCCCAAGGCCATCCACCAGGAATTTAGCGGCCTGCCCGATGAATTTCTGGTGGATGGCATTGATGCGGCGCTTGGTAGCTGGGACGAGACTGTCCATCTGTTCCGGGATGATGAGTATGTCAGCATCACCCTTGACAATGGAATCTGGACAACCTCTGAAGCAAAAGAAACCCGCGCAATGTGGGGTAAGGTTGCCAATGATATTGCTAACAATGGCGCGGTTGATGCGGCCTTTGTGGGTCTAGATGGCTACACCTATCTGTTCTCTGGTGAACAATACGTGCGCTACTCCGGCAGTGACTATTCCCAGGTGGATGATGGTTTCCCCCGCGATATCGCCGAGGACTGGGAGGGGCTAACCGAGGTTACAGCAGCCTTTGTGCTGGGGAACAAAACCTATCTGTTTGGTACAGATGGGACTAAAAACAATGTTTACGTGCGCTATTCCACCCTGCGCAAGAAGGAGGATGATTACCTGGAGGTGGATGAAGAAGATCCCAATGCTCGGGTGATTGAGACGGTGTTGGCCAATCGCCCTGATGTGGATGAGATTGAAGTCTTCCCCGCCACCGTCAACGATGACTTTTGGAGCCTACCCACAAGCCTCACCGATGGGGCAGCTGATTTCCAGATTGATGCGGTCATGAATGGCCCTGAGGGTAAGGTTTATCTCTTCTATGGCGAGAACTACATCGAGCATGACCATACCAACCGCTGGTGGTCAGAACCAAAAGTCTTGGCTGAGCAATGGGATCGAACTGTGAATAATCTGGGCGCCATTACTGCGGCTTTCACAGGTAAAGATGGTAAAACCTACCTCTTTTATGATTCTACGAAATACCTGCGCTTTTCCGATCCTGAGCTGCGCAACCTGAACAATGGTTATCCCCGACCGATCCACAAGTTCTGGGGTAAGGTGCGCAACAACATCGAAAAGACAGGCAAAGTGGATGCCGCCCTGATCGTGGAATCCCGCTGGGAGGAGCAGGATACTAACGGTCAACTGGTGGATATGACCGCTAAGCATACCTACTTGTTCTCTGGGGATCAGTTTTTCCGCTACCACCATGATGTTGACGCCATTGACTATACCTACGATACGGTTGAGCAGGGTTACCCCCGCTCTATCCATCGTCTCAAAGAGGAACCCCGCTTCCGAGAGTTGCAAACGGACTTTCCCGAGGGCGTCGATGCGGCCTTTGCGGACCAGCGTCAGGTCTACCTCTTTAAGGGAGACAGCCTCCATGTGGTGATTGGCGATGAAGATAATTACAAACAGTACGACGACGATGCGTTCGCCAATATTCAAGCGGCGACCCAGGAAGGCGGTGTGAACTATGTGCTCAGCAGTGAAACCAACAAATGGTACAAAGTTCCCCACCTGGAAGACCGGACTGAAAAATCGATTGACCAGTTAGAGGAGGTTACGCCCCGCACAGTGCAACGGGTTGAGGAACTCCTGGATGCGCATGATGATGACCTGACTGAGGCCGATGTCAATGCGGTGCTCCATGGCAGTGATGGTAAGAGTTATGTCTTTGCTGGCAAGTACTACTTCGATGTGGAGTTGGAGGATGACTTTGCCATTGCCGATGTCTGGGGCCGATCGCGCAATCCCATCTACGACCAGGAAACCATCGATGCGGCTTTTGTCGGTCGGGATGGCGTCACCTATGTGTTCTCTGGGGAGTGGTTTGTCCAGTATGACAAGGATGTCACGGAAAACTCCTCCTATACAGATCCAGACAGTACCGTCACCTACCCGCCCCGGCGCATTCGCGACAAATGGCGCGGCCTGAACAATGTCGCCCTGGCCTATGTGTGGAAAGAAGATACCTACCTGTTTGAGCGTCCCGATGCTAATGGTAACTTCCGCTATTTGTACTACACCAAAGATAGCTATGAGCAACCTGTGCCGGTATACCAAGGTGATTTAAGTCTGTGGGATATCCCCTTAGACTATCAGCAGGAAGGGTTTGACACCATCGACGCCATCTTTGTCCATGAAGACAATCTGATCTTTATCAGCGATCAGAAGTTCCTTAGCTTCAATCTCAAAACAGAGACCTGGGGCTTCCCCCAACCTCTAGAACTGCTGTACCCTGATGCGCCGTTTAATAAAACGGATTTCCAAACCTTGAAGTCTGGGTTTGTGGGTAAGGATGGCGCTGCCTACTTCTTCAGCCAAGAACGTTATACCTCCTATCACGAGAGCACAGGTTGGACAAACGTTGCCGACATCAAGGATTACTGGGGTCTGCAAGAGAACATTCTCAAGGAGGGAGTCGATGTAGCTTGGGTGAGCCCCAGCGATCACACTACCTATCTGTTCGCCGGGGATTCCTATGTGCGCTACAGCGGCGATGACTACCGTTATGTGGACGAGGGTTATCCTAAGAAGATCGCCACTTATCTCCGCGATGAACCTGCATTCGCCTTTATGACCAAGGAATTCCAACAGCATCTGGATGACTTGGAGGAAGCCTACAATGCAGGTAACCTGACCTCATTCTTTAACGGCTTGCTGGACAATGGCCACTGTCTCTATTTCTTTACCGACAACACGGTCTTTACCGGCAGCCCGAACAAATACGTGGTGTACGATATCGATGGTCTAGGTCAGGTCGAGAATAACTTCACCCTGGGGGGGTATGTGGATGCGGCCTTTGTGGACACCGACAATGAGCGCACCTATCTGTTCTCTGGTGAACAGTACATTCGGTACACGGGCGATCGCTACCGCTATGTTGATGATGGGTATCCCAAAATTATCGCTGAAAGTTTAGCGGCTGAAGCGGATCTGAAGCTGAATCCAGATGAACACCTGCCCGAAGATTATCGGAACGGGATTGATGCGGCCTTCTATTTCTCCACCCTCGGGTTTGTGTTCTTTAACGATAAATCCTATTGCAATATCCCCGCTGCGGGTAGCCAAATCACGAGTAATCCAGACGTTGATATTAATCAGGTTTGGGGTCAGCTGGATAATGTCTTTGACCCTGAGGCGGGAGCTCAAGAAATTGATGGAGCCTATGTGGATCAAGCGGGCGCCCTTTATGTCTTCAAGAAGGGGCAGTTTGTGCGCTATAGCGATACGGACGAACTGTTTGCCCTCAATCCCTATGAGGAGCCCCGCTACGTGGATGCAGAGTTTCCCCGTGACATCGACGAAATTTGGTCCCAACTGGACACGGAGTATATCCTCAAGGGGACTGGTGTTGGCGCCGTATTCAAATTTGAAGACGAGATCTACTTCCATACCGAGGATAATTTTGTCAAATATAACCTGGACCTGAGTGACCATGATGCCGAGAAGCCAGTGCAGGTGCTTGCCTATCGCTGGGGACAATGGTCCGATTACCTCTTGAGCGATATCCATGCCATCACTCGGTTCAAAGACCTGGGCCAACGCTTTACCGGGGGCGATCTGACCTTAACGGAACTGGTCAGTGGGGCCAAAGGTGAAGTCAGAGAGCCGTACATGCACTTTGCCGCCATCTTTAACTTTGAGAAGGAAGAGGTGCGTTGGGTCAAACAGCGAAATGCCTTCCTGGCGGCTCAGGTGAATGTTGTGGAAGAGGACTTCCAGTTGGAGCTGGTATTGCGCCTCTACAATATCCTGGCGACAACTCAACGGCTGCGGGCGGATGTCTCGGCCTTCTACAACGATGTCTGGGTTCCCCTCTACGACCCCGATTATTGGTCCAATAATCAGCCCGATGTTAGTACTGCTGCTACAGGTGCTTACGAGCTGCTGGTGTCGGTTGACTGTGATAACAATTACGAAACCCTGGTCAAGCAGATTACCAATGAGGTGAACACCCTTAAACGGGATGCCCTGGTGCCCTATGTCATCGCCCATGATGATGAGATTACAACTATCCGACAGCTCTACCAAAAACTGCTGATTGATATCCAGATGGATAGCATTGCGGAAACCTCACGGATTAAGGAGGCGACTGCTGCTGTACAGCTTTATCTGCACCGTTACTT
>JAAUYH010229010.1_pt1 | contig 10307 bp, 9 predicted proteins | sample 7278061 | NCBI WGS metagenome assembly JAAUYH01 (sample SAMN14350203, study PRJNA611818) | marine sediment metagenome | isolation source: surface marine sediment (0.6m) | place: French Polynesia: Moorea | collected 2018-08 | reverse complement strand
CATCAGTCAAACACCACTACGCTGCGCGCGGAATGTCCGGCGCGCATCTTGTCAAAACCTTCGTTGATCTCTTCGAGCGGAATGCGCTCTGCAATGATCGTATCGAGATCGAGCAGGCCGCGCATGTAGAAGTCGACGAGCCGCGGCAAGTCGACCGGGAAGTGGTTCATGCCCATGATCGCGCCCATCAGCTTCTTGCCGCCGAGCAAATCCATCGCGCCAAGCCCGACTTTGCAGTCCAAAGGCATCATGCCGAGGATGATGGCTGTGCCGCCGCGACGCAGCGAAGCGACGGCAAGATCGGCGCTGGCCTGACGGCCTACTGCCTCGATCCCGTAATGGACTCCGCCACCCGAAATATCGAGGATTTGCTGGGCTGCATCTTCCGCCATCGCATCGACCGTGTGCGTTGCGCCGAGCACCTTGGCAAGCTCGCGCTTTTCCGGCAGCGGATCGGCAGCGATCACTTTTCCAGCGCCCGCAATCTTGGCCGCATTAATGGCGGCCAAGCCGACCCCGCCGCACCCGATCACCGCTACGGTTTCACCCGGCGTGACATTGGCCGCGTTGAAGATAGTACCGGCACCCGTGGTCACCGCGCATCCGATAACCGCAGCACGGTCCAAGGGCATATCTTTATCAATCGCAACGCACGCATTCTCGTGGATCAGCATCTGCTCGCTGAATGCGGAGAGGTTGAGCATCTGATTGACTGTCTCGCCTCCATCACGGGTGATACGCGGCGCATCAGTCTTGCCTCTGCGCGTCGCGCCGCCAAGGCAGAGCGCCATGCGGCCTGTGACACAGAATTCGCACGTCCCGCAAAAGGCGCTGAGGCAACTTACCACGTGATCGCCCGGCTTCACTGTGCGCACTTCGCTGCCGACCGCGCGGACGACGCCTGCCGCTTCATGGCCCGGGATGGCGGGCATGGCGTGCGGGTAGGCCCCGTCGATGAAGTGCAAGTCGGAATGGCAAAGCCCGCAAGCCTTGGTATCGATCAGCACTTCATGCGCGGCGGGCTCAGCCAGCTCGACCTCGCCAATGACGAGGCCTTGGCCGGCTTCTTCGAGAATTGCGGCTTTCGCCATCCTTCAGATCTCCGTTCGCCCCGAGCTTGTCGAAGGGCATGTCACACAAACCGCACGTGCTTCGACAGGCTCAGCACGAACGGCGGTATAGTTTCACGGTCAAGCTACCGCGCGACACCCATGTCGCCAGAGCTCAGGCTGTCATTGCTCGCGATAGGGCCTTTGCCATCGCGAAGAGCATTGGCAGTCGGGCCTGCCTCAGGCGGGTGCTTGGCGATTTCCATGCGTGCGATCGAGCGAGCGTGCACTTCATCGGGACCGTCCGCGAGGCGCAAGGTGCGCTGGTGCGCATAGGCCTGCGCGAGGCCGTAGTCCTCCGACACGCCACCGCCGCCATGGGCCTGGATCGCGTCGTCGATGATACGCAGCGCCATGTTCGGCGCTTGCACCTTGATCATCGCGATTTCCTGCTTCGCCGACTTGTTGCCAACCTTGTCCATCATGTCTGCCGCCTTGAGGCAGAGCAGGCGGGTCATGTCGATGTCGATGCGAGCGCGCGCCACGCGCTCTTCCCATACGGAGTGCTTGTACACCGGCTTGCCGAATGCTTCGCGCTCTTGCAGGCGGCGACACATCTTGGCGAGCGCTTCTTCTGCCACGCCGATCGTGCGCATGCAGTGATGGATGCGGCCCGGGCCCAAGCGCCCTTGCGCGATCTCGAAGCCGCGCCCTTCGCCGAGCAGCATGTTGGTCACAGGGACGCGCACATCCTTGAGCTCGATTTCCATATGGCCATGCGGCGCATCGTCATAACCGAACACGGGCAGGTGCCGCAGGACGGTCACGCCGGGCGCATCGAGCGGCATGAGGATCATCGACTGCTGCGCGTGACGCTTGGCTTCAAAGTCGGTCTTGCCCATGACAATCGCGACCTTGCAACGTGGATCGCCCGCGCCTGATGACCACCATTTGCGGCCATTGATGACATATTCATCGCCATCGCGCTCGATGCGGGTTTCGATGTTGGTCGCATCCGAGCTGGCAGTGAAAGGCTCGGTCATCAGGAAGGCAGAGCGGATTTCGCCATTCATCAGTGGCTGCAGCCACTGATCCTTCTGCTCGCGCGTACCATAGCGGTGGAACACTTCCATATTGCCGGTATCAGGCGCCGAGCAGTTGAACACCTCGCTCGCCCAGCCAATCCGGCCCATTTCTTCCGCACACAGCGCATATTCCAGGTTGGTGAGGCCCGGACCTTCAAATTCGAACGTATCGTCGACGTGGTGGTGGCTGTCATTGCGCGGCGGCATGAACAGGTTCCAGATGCCCGCTTCCTTGGCGAGCTTCTTCTTGTCTTCGATGATCTGGATGACCTTCCACCGGTCGCCTTCCGCGTCCTGCTGCTTATACGTGTCCATGTTGGGTCGCACATGCGTTTCGATGAAGTCGCGCACGCGGCCTGACCAATAGGCTTGCCGTTCGGTGGGTTCGAAATCCATGGGGGGGGTTTTCCTCTCTAGTCCTTAAATGCAATCGAATCTGTTGAAGCTGACCGTGGCAGTTAGCCAGCCTCACGCCAAGTGTTGTTTTGCCTCAGGTTGCTCCGGATGCGCGCTTGGCAGCCAGCAAAGCCTCCGCCCGGGCGGCAAGCCGCGCTTCATGCTCTTCGCGCGTGATCGGAAACCGTCCCAGCCAATAGGCTGCGAGCAAGGCCAGCACCGTCGTCGCAATGCCAAAGGCGATAATCATGGTGGCGAGTACGTTCATGGGAACAGTGGTTGGATCAGCGCCTTGCTCGAGCTGCGAAATCGCGATGATCTGTCCGGTCAGCGCCGCGCCAAAGCCAGTCGCGCATTTCTGCACCAGCCAGTTGCCGGAGTAGAACGATCCTTCTGCTCGTCGCCCGGTTCGATCCTCGAACGCTTCGACAATTTCTGCGATCATAGACGAGGCTGAGATCATGATCACAACGCCAAACATGTTGGCAAAGATCGTGAAGGCAAAATAGAGCGCAGTGGAGGATAAGGACGCGATCGGGGGCCAGATGCCGAGCAGGAAAAGGGCGTAAGGCGCAAGGCCTATGAAAAGCGCCAGGATTGCGCTGATCGCCGCGCTTTTGGGTTTGCCCAAACGACGATGCATGGGGCCGACAATCATGAACATGCCGACGACAGAGATCGCAAGCACAAAGGGGTATGCGGTCAAACCGTTGAGCCATGCTGGCGCCCAATCGAAGCTCACCCGGTCGAGCTGCCAGACAAAGATATTGAGGTAGTTGGAGATCGAGAAAGTCATCCCTTGGCTAATGTACGCAGCGAGACCACCCGCAGCGAAGATCAGGAAGGCTTTCTCGCTGAACGCTTCAAGGATTTCAGCGAATGCTTCGCGCAAGCTGAAGGGAGCAGGCTTGGTCTCGGGCAATTGTGCGACCAGGTGATGTTGACCGATGGCCGAGCCCAGAACCGCGACAGCCATCAACACCGCCCCGAACATGCCATAAGCGGGGTAACCGTCCTGCTGCAGCAAGCCATTCTCACCCGGCATGAACACTGTGTAGGCCAGCACCATCATTAATATGCCGCCCATCCAGCCCGACAGATAACGATAGCGGAACAGGGTCGTGCGCTCGTGATAGTCAGAGGTGAGCTCGGGAACCAGGCTCACAGACGGGACCTCGCATGCAGACAGAAGCACACGCACGCACACCATGATACCGAGCAGTCCGAGTGCGCTTGGCGCGTCACCACCCGGCGGTGACCACAAGACAACCCATATCAATGCGAGCGGGATGGGGGCCGCATAGAGCCAGGGCAATCGCCTGCCCCAGCGGGTATAGGTCCGATCAGAAAGGTAGCCGATAATGGGATCCACAAAGGCATCGATCAGCAATGCAGCAAGCAGGATCAGACCGACGAGACCTGCGTCCATGCCCAGAACCTGGCTGTAATAGAACAGCAGGAAAAACAGGAACCCGCCATCCTTTACCCCGAATGCGACTGCGCCAAAACCGTGGATCAGCTTCAACCGCATGGGGATGGGGCCTTTGACTACGCCCACGGCTTAGCTTCCCGAAACGGGCTTACTCGCGCGAATCCGCTCACCAATGCTCTCCCAAACATTTGCCATTAGCCTAGGCGACATGCGCTGTGCGTCAACGCTTCGCTGCATGACGCTACGGCATGCGGGCTTGTGAAAGAGGCCCTTGCGAGGTCGCGCAAAATTCCGATAACGTAAACGTCAAGTCTGGAGACAATGAGAGGAGTCCCCCCGATGTCAGAATCAGCTGAACTGGCAGCTTTCCGCGAGGAAACCCGTGCCTGGCTCGAAGCCAACTGTCCGCCTGAGATGCGCCAACCAGCCCGCGAAGAGGCCGACGTCTATTGGGGCGGTCGACGCGCGACATTCAAGAACGATGCGCAAAAGGCCTGGTTCGAAGCCGCGGTTGCGAAAGGCTACACCGTGCCGGATTGGCCCAAGGATTATGGTGGTGCAGGGCTGAGCCCGGCAGAAGCCAAGATCCTGCGCCAGGAGATGGCTGCGATCGGTGCGCGCCCGCCGCTTTCAAGCTTCGGCATCTGGATGCTCGGCCCGGCGCTGCTGCACTTCGGCACGGAAGGCCAGAAAAAGCATTTCCTCAACCAGATCGCACGCGGCGAAATCCGCTGGTGCCAGGGCTATTCAGAGCCGGGCAGCGGGTCCGACCTCGTCTCCATGCAGACCTTTGGTGAAGACAAGGGCGATCACTGGGTCGTCAACGGCCAGAAGATCTGGACTTCCTATGCCGATGAGGCCGACTGGATTTTCTGCCTGGTCCGCACGGACAAGGAGAACAATTATCAGGGCATTACCTTCATGCTGTTCGACATGGAAAGCGAAGGGGTAACGACGAAGCCGATCAAGCTGATCAGCGGCAACTCGCCTTTCTGCGAGACCTTCTTCGACGATGTGTCGGTGCCCAAGAGCTATGGCGAGGACATTCCCGGCTATGTCGGCGAGATCAATCGCGGCTGGGACGTTGCAAAATACCTGCTCGGTCATGAGCGCGAGATGATCTCTGGCGCGGGCGGCGGTGATCGCACGGCCGCAATCGGAGCTTCCATGAAACGCCACAACGGAGAGATCGACCCCGTGCTTCGCGCTGAGCTGGCGATGTTCGACGTCGACGCGCTCGCTTATGCGGCGATGGGCGAGAAGTTCCTCGACGAAGTGAAGGTTGGGAAGGCCCACCCGGCACAGCCCAACATGATGAAATATGCAGGGACCGAGCTTAACAAGCGCCGCCACGAGCTGATGATGTCAGCGGGCGGCAGCCGCGCGCTCGAATGGGAAAGCGAAGAGACCGGCGGCGGCAAGGCTGCGCGAAACTGGCTGCGCACCAAGGCGAACTCGATCGAAGGCGGCACCAGCGAAGTCATGCTGAACGTCATTTCCAAACGCATTCTTGAGCTTCCGGGAGCCTGATCGATGCCACTGTATCACAATGAAGATCAGGCCATGCTGGCCGACAGCGCCGCGCAATTCATGGCCGAAGAAGGCGCTATCGCCAAGCAGCTTCGCCATTACCGCGATGGCAATTGCCCGGACGGCTTCGGTCACAAGCTGTGGCACCAGTTTGCCGAAATGGGCTTCACCGGTATCCTCGTGGCTGAGGAAGATGGCGGGCTCGGCATGGGCCATGTCGAAGCGGGCATCGTGCTCGAGGAGATCGGCCGCAACCTGTCTCCATCGCCATTCCTCGTCAGTTCGGTTGTTGCCGCAACGGCGCTTGATGGCGCGAGCAGCGAATTGAAGCAGCGCTACCTGCCTGGGCTCGTCTCTGGCGAAGCCGTGTTCTCCGTCGCGATTGACGAAGGCAACAAGCACCGCCCGGAAAACATCGCCTGCAAGGCGGAAAAGTCGGGCAATGGCTTCAAGCTGTCCGGCAAGAAATCCTTTGCGATCCAGGCGGTTGCAGCGGACATGATCGTAGTCGCGGCGCGCACTTCGGGCGCAGACAGTGACCGCGACGGAATCACACTGTTTGCGGTGCCGAAGGATGCGGCGAACATGACGCAAGATCCCGTACGGCTGGTCGATAGCTCGGTCGCTTCGCACATTACGTTCGACGGGGTCGAGCTCGATGGCGATGCAGTCATCGGTGAAGTCGATGGCGGGCGTGCGCTGCTCGACAACATGCTTGCAGCGGGCCGGATCGGTTCAGCGGCAGAGGGCGTGGGCGTCGCCAGAGGCGCGATGGACATGACCGTCGATTACCTCAAGCAACGCAAGCAGTTCGGCAAGCTGATTGGCGAGTTCCAGGCGCTTCAGCACCGCGCGGCGCATCTCTATTCCGAAGTCGAGATCGCCCGCGCTGTCACTATAAAGGCGCAGCAATTGCTCGATGCCAATCGCGGCGAAGAACTCAGCCCGAAAGCTGATCTGATGGCGAGCGTTGCCAAGGCGAAAGTCGCGAAAGCCGCGGGTCTTGCGGTGAAAGAAGGCGTCCAGATGCATGGCGGCATCGGCATGACCGACGAGTATGACATCGGCCTGTATATGAAGCGCGACCGTGCGCTGGCCGAATTCATGGGCGATGCGTACTACCATGCCGGCCGTGTGGCTGAGCTTTCAGGGTACTGATACCTACACCCGTTCGTGCTGAAGTCCTGAGCAAGTCGAAGGATAGAAGCACGAGCGAGTGGCACTCTGGTCCACGCCCTTCGACAGGCTCAGGGCGAGCGGGAGATTAAACAATGATGAAATTGGAAGAACTGTTCGGCCTTCAGGGCCGCATTGCGCTGGTAACCGGCGGCAGCCGCGGCATCGGCAAAATGATCGTTGAAGGCTTGCTGGAGGCGGGCTGCGAGCGAGTCTATATCGTCGCGCGCAAGAAAGAGCAGGTCGATGAAACTGCTGCTGAGCTGGGCGACAAGGTCATCGGTCTCGTCGGCGACCTCAGCCAGATGGATGGCATCCAGCAGCTTGCTGATGAGCTGGCGAGCCGCGAAGACAAGCTCGACATCCTCGTCAACAATGCGGGCGCTGCCTGGGGCGAGCCCTTCGACACATTCACTGAAGCGGGCTGGGACCGCACGATGGACTTGAACGTGAAGACGCCGTTCTTCCTGACGCAGAAGCTGGCTCCATTGCTTCGGGCGGCGGCTACGCCTGAGCGCCCCGCCAAGGTGCTGATGATTTCCTCCATCGACGGCATGAAGTCGAACCCCTGGCCGACCTACCCCTATCAGGCGTCGAAAGCGGGACTGATCCACTTGACGCGGCGGATGGCGGCGGAGCTGGTCGGCGATAACATCATCGTCAACGGCATCGGTCCGGGCGCATTCCCGTCTGCGATGAACCGGGCAGCGCGCGACAATGAGGAAATGGTCAAAAAGGGCATCCCTTCCAAGCGTGTTGGCGTGACCGAGGATATGGCAGCCGGCGCGATCTACCTGCTCAGCCGTGCGGGCGATTATGTGGTCGGCACGACCATTGCCATCGATGGAGGGGTTGTGAACGCCAACATCGGCGCAGGCAATTTCGTCGATCCGTCAGGCGGCTGACTACCATAATTGCACTGCAACTTCTGGAGAGGCCGCTGGAGCGATCCGGCGGCCTTTTTGGTTCGCGGCTTGGTCCGGCACATTAGAACCAAGAGGCGCAACAAAATTTCCAGCTAAATTGACATAAGTGACACTGTGTCACCCGCCTTTTTTGAGCAAGTTTTGAATTAAATCAGGGTGTTGTGTTCGAATTACGAAGTTGACAATTCTCCAACACAGAACGCGCGTGAGAGCCATTGGGAATGAGGGAGTTTGACGGTTTCAAGGAACGCCGCGGATGTAGCGCTGCGCGGTGATGTAGGAAATGCCTGGGCTTGGGTGGAAAATGGAAGCGAGCTTCAAAAACTTGTCACAGATCAATGTGTTCAGTTTGAAAGGATATTATTGCTCTGACCAGTCTTATCGGGATGCATTTGTGACTAAGCTAACTTTCACTCTCCTCGCTCTGTTTGTACCGTTATCGGCATTGAGTGCCACTTCCGCACTCGCCCAAGACACGGGCAATCAAGATGGCTGGACATTGGATAGCTTTGGCCCTCAGGGGCAGTGTGGCGTCTCGAGAGTTCTGGATCCCAAGCATCCTAGCCAGGTTGCGATCGGTCTGAACCGAGACGGAACGTATCTCACCCTGCAGAACCTTCACTGGAAGCTTCCCAAAAAGAAGACCAATATGATGAAGGTGACGCTGAAATTCGAAAGCGCAGATTCGATCAAGACCGACGCGCTCTTGATCAACCAAATCCAGGCCTTTCAGATTTTCTCAATTCTGATGCCAATTGAGGAAGAGGAGATCTGGGGGCGAATTCTGTCCGGCGAGGATCTGCAGATTACAGGCTCTTTCAAGCCAGGTAATGTAACAGTTCAGTTCGATGGCATAGCTTCGGCTTTGCCGCTGCTGAAAGAGTGTGTTGACCAGTTCTTGCCCGGTCGGAAGATGCCTTTTCCAATCGTAACGGCGGAATAGAATTGTGCTTGCCTCTGAGCGGAACCGAAGAGTCGCCGCTGCCCTTTGCGCGCTGGACAATTGCCTGTAGGCGATTGGTCGGCATGCGCCTGCGCCAACAAAGCATGAAATCTCATTTGGCATCAGGAGTAAGGAATGGACCACTCTATCTGGAAGAAGAAGGTTGCATGTTGGTTCTTTGTGCCATTGCTTATGCTTCCTGCGACCGCGAGAGCTCAGACATTCGAGTTGCTGGAAGAGCAGGATACCTGGAAACTATACCGCGCGGACGATGTCCCCATGACGATCAAGGGCCATGCACCAGGCCTTTATGACGGCCTTTGTATTGCTCAAAGCACTGTTGATGGCGTCACCCTTCAATTCATGATGCTTCCACCGGAATTGCATGAGTTCGGAAAGGAAACAGGCTTCGTTTCATCTGTGCATGTTTATGGAGATGCGTGGAACTTCAAGCAGCGTAAAGCCTTTGCCGCGCTGTCGGTCGGAACCTCGAGTATAGCGAACAAGCAAGCAAGGTATTCGGGCGACCTTATCGCATGGGATGTGCTTGAATTCGAACCGTTTAGCATCTTTATGATGTTTGCTGGGGTCAGCGACGAAATCGTTGTGTTGAATCGCAAGAAGAAGCCTGTTGCCCGCTTTCCCACCGCAGGATTTGCCTTCATTCGAGATAAGCTTTTCGACTGTGCTGGCGTCCAATAGGCCAGAACGTCCGCAAGTGGGTCGTCAGCGATCCTTGCAGAAACCCTATTCCATCAGCTCGCGCACAAACGGGATCAATCCGGTTTGACGCTGGCGGCGCATGCGTTCAGCGGCGAGGATCTCGCGGACCTTGGCAAAGCACGCATCGAGATCATTGTTGATCACGACATATTCGTATTCCGCCCAATGGCTGATCTCGCCCTTGGCGCGCTCCATCCGGCTGTCGATGACTTCGGGGCTGTCCGCTGCGCGGCTTTCCAGGCGGCGGCGAAGCTCGGCAATGCTCGGCGGCAGAATAAAGACTGTGACGACATCCTGATCGTCCTTCTGCTTGAGCTGCTGCGTGCCCTGCCAGTCAATGTCGAACAGGAAGTCCTGACCGTCTTTCAACGCCTTGCGGATCGCGCCTTTGGGTGTGCCATAGCGATGGCCGAACACATGTGCCCACTCGTAAAAATCGTCCTCTTCAACCATGCGGTCGAATTCTGCATCCGAAACGAAGTGGTAATCCACGCCGTCCACTTCATTGGGGCGCGCCGGACGGGTTGTGGCAGAGATGGACAGCTTGATGGCCTCGTCCTGCTCCAGCAGCATGCGCGAAATGGTGGTCTTGCCCGCGCCCGAAGGCGAAGACAGGATGAAAAGCAATCCGCGGCGATGGAGCGTGTCTTGGTCGGCCATGTGCGCTGTTGGCGCAAAGCAGGGCCGATAATCAAGGGGCGAGGTGCGCCAGCGCGCTATTTTTCCTCTTTGAGAAGCGCTGCTTGATGGTCTTCGCTGACTCTCTCAGCCACGCGCTTCGCCTGCTTGACGGAGGCACGCGTCTTTTTGCGATCATAGGCCGACTTTGCGAGCAGCGCGCCGCCGACGAACACCGCGCCCGGTAATGACCGGGATGCGATTTTGCTCGCGCCATACAGGAGCAAAGTCTTGCCGATCGAACCCTTGCTCACCAGCTGATCGGCACGATCACGATCAAACCGCTTGCGCGCGAGACTTTTCTTAGCGGTTTCACGAGCAATGCTGCTAATCGAACGGATAACAACGTCAGCGATGAGCAGATTGGTT
>JAAUYH010160030.1_pt1 | contig 10307 bp, 7 predicted proteins | sample 7278061 | NCBI WGS metagenome assembly JAAUYH01 (sample SAMN14350203, study PRJNA611818) | marine sediment metagenome | isolation source: surface marine sediment (0.6m) | place: French Polynesia: Moorea | collected 2018-08 | reverse complement strand
GTCCCCAAGTCCCTACTCCCCCAGTTCCCTACAGCTATCCCTAGAAAATAGAAATCTTAAACGAGAAGTATTGGGTAGTAGGTAGTAGGTAGTAGGTTAAAAGACACTTACCCCTGACTTCCTCCTCTTTTATTTTGGTTTTATATTTAATTCTGCCTACCTACTTAGCAGCTAAATATTGATACATTTGCCAACGAGCATCGATATCTTCTTGGAACTCTGCCAGGAGTTCTTTAGCATGGTCTGGATCGGATTTAGTCAACATTTTGAATCGGTTTTCAGCGTAAACAGATTTGTCTACTGTTTCTTTGGGCTGTTTGCTATCGAGTTTGAGAGGATTTTTACCCGCTTCTTTGAGGTCGGGATTATAGCGATAGAGCAACCAACGACCACTATCTACTAAGGATTTTTGGTGGGTCATAGCGGTGGTCATGTTAATACCATGGGCAATACAGTGACTATAGGCAATGATTAAAGATGGCCCTTCGTATGCCTCTGCTTCGAGGAAGGTTTTGAGGGTTTGTTCGGGTTTGGCACCCATTGCCACGCTGGCAACATAGACATTACCGTAGGTCATGGCAATTAAACCTAGGTCTTTTTTGGCTGCTGGTTTACCACTGGCGGCAAACTTAGCTACGGCACCTCTGGGGGTAGCTTTGGAGGATTGACCGCCTGTATTGGAGTAAACTTCGGTATCCATCACGAGAATGTTAACGTTACGACCACTAGCAATGACATGATCTAAACCGCCATAACCAATATCGTAAGCCCAACCATCACCGCCAATAATCCAGACACTTTTCTTAACGAGGTAGTCGGCGAGGGTTAGGAGTTGTTCTGAGTTAGTGGTTAGTCGTTCGTCGTTAGTGGTTGGTAGTTGTTGGAGTTTATTTTTTAATTGAGTAACACTTTTGCGCTGTTGGTAAATATCCGCTTCAGTTTTTTGGGGATTATTCAGCAAGCTAGTAACTAAATTATCTCCCAGATCTCCTGCTAATTTTTGTAAGAGTTCAGTCGCAAAGTGGGCGTGTTTATCGATGGAGACTCGGAAGCCTAAACCGAATTCGGCGTTGTCTTCAAAGAGGCTATTAGCCCAGGCTGGTCCCTGTCCTTGGGCATTTTTCGTCCAGGGAGTCGTGGGTAAGTTGCCACCATAGATGGAAGAACAGCCAGTAGCATTGGCTACCACCATGCGATCGCCGAATAGCTGCGTCACCATTTTCAGGTAAGGGGTCTCGCCACAGCCCGAACAAGCACCAGAGAACTCGAAGAGGGGTTCTTCCTGTTGTTGTTGACGAATTTGATTTAATTTGAGGTTACGGCGATCAGGTAGGGGTAAATCGAGAAAAAAGTCCCAATTAGCTCGTTCTTGTTTCCGTAAAGGTAATTGAGGTTCAAGGTTGATTGCTTTGCGGCTGGGGTCGGCTTTATCTTGGGCAGGACATACATCGATACAGACAGCGCATCCAGTACAGTCTTCTGGGGCGACTTGGAGGCTGAAGTTCTGTCCCTTAAAGTCTCTATCCCGTGCGGCGATCGCTTTAAAGGTAGCTGGGGCTGATTTTAATAGTTCTGGTTGATAGGTTTTACTGCGAATGGCACTGTGGGGACAGACCGTAACGCATTTATTACATTGAACGCAAGTATCAGTTGACCAGACGGGAATAAACTCTGCTACATTGCGTTTTTCCCATTTGGTTGTGCCAGTGGGATAAGTTCCGTCACAGGGTAAAGCACTTACGGGTAGTTCGTCGCCATGATGTGCCAGCATTTTACCCGTAACTTCTTGGATAAATTTGGGTGCAGTATCGAGAGTATGGTCGGTAGTAGGTTGGGATGCTGAGGTTGTGTCGAGGGGTAAGACTGGTTCAACAGTTGTATTAACCTGATAGAGATGTTCTAAAGTTGCATCTACCGCTTGGAGATTCTTCTGAACGATTGCTTCTCCCTTCTTACCGTAGGTTTTCTTAATCGCCTGTTTAATTTTAGTAATTGCTTCTGTCTGGGGTAAGACTTCTGCGAGGGCAAAGAAGCAGGTTTGTAAGACAGTGTTAATTCTGCCCCCCATACCGCTATCACGAGCTACACGATTGGCATTGATGACATAGAACTTAATTCCTTTGCGAACTATTTGTTCTTGTATTTGGATCGGTAGATAGTTCCAAACTTCATCGGCTTCATAGGGGCTATTGAGTAAGAAAGTCGCCCCGACCGCAGCATTTTCTAAAACGTCTAGCTTTTCTAAAAACGTCCATTGGTGACAACCGACAAAGTTGGCGCGATCAATCAGATAAGGAGAACGGATTGGTTCTTTACCAAAGCGTAAGTGAGAGACAGTAACCGCCCCAGATTTTTTAGAATCATAGACAAAGTAGCCCTGGGCGTAGTTATCAGTTTCTGTACCAATAATTTTGATCGTGTTTTTATTTGCCCCCACCGTACCATCAGAACCCAAGCCGTAGAACATGGCTCTAAATACGCTGTCGGGTTCGATGGATAAGTTGCGATCAAAGGTCAGAGAAGTATTACTCAGGTCGTCATTAATGCCCACAGTGAAGTGATTTTGGGGCTGTTGGCGATCGAGATTGTCAAAAATTCCTTTAATCATCGCGGGATTGAATTCCTTAGAAGATAATCCATAACGTCCCCCTACGACTTTGGGAAATGAATTTAAATATTCCTGCCAACATTCAGATATTGCGGTAACAACGTCTAAATAAAGGGGTTCTCCGAGACTACCTGGTTCCTTGGTGCGATCTAAGACAGCGATGCGCGTTACAGTTTTGGGTAATGCAGCGACTAATCTTGAAGCATCGAAAGGACGATAAAGGCGTACTTTGAGAACCCCCAATTTAGTTGTTGTTGTTTCGTTGAGGAAATCAACGGTTTTTTGCACCGCATCGCTACCGGAACCCATGATCACAATTACTTTATCTGCATCTTCTGCGCCATGATATTCGTACAGTTTGTAGTAGCGTCCTGTACGTTCTCCCAGTTTATCCATTGCTTGTTGTACAATTTCAGGAGATTGAGCGTAAAACGGATTGACGCTTTCACGGGCTTGAAAGTAAACGTCGGGGTTTTGGGCAGTGCCTCTGACAACAGGACGGTCTGGAGTCAAAGCGCGATCGCGGTGGGCAAAGACTAGGTTATCATCGATTAAAGCTCGTAAATCTGACTCTTCGAGCAGTTCGATTTTTTGAATTTCGTGGGAGGTACGAAAACCGTCAAAGAAGTGAATAAACGGTACTCGTGTCTCTAAGGTTGCAGCGTGGGAAATCAAGGCAAAATCATGAGCTTCCTGTACAGAAGCCGAACACAGTAGGGCAAAACCTGTAGAGCGGGCGGTCATGACATCACTGTGATCGCCAAATATAGACAGTGCTTGAGCAGCTAAAGAACGGGCAGCCACATGAATTACCGCACATGTTAACTCTCCTGCTATTTTGTAGAGGTTGGGGAGCATTAACAACAATCCTTGAGAAGCAGTAAAGGTAGTTGTTAAAGAGCCTGTTTGCAATGCCCCGTGGATTGCCCCTGCTGCCCCTCCTTCCGACTGCATTTCCACCACACTAGGGACTGTTCCCCAGAGATTTGGGCGGTCTTGTGCCGACCATGCATCAGCCCATTCTCCCATCGGCGAAGAGGGCGTGATCGGATAAATAGCAATTACTTCATTGAGTTTATAGGCGACGCGGGCAACAGCCTCATTGCCGTCGATGGTAGCGAAATTTTTGGTATTCATTGATTTTCTCCAATTATTTGCCCCACCTTCTATCGACGATAGTTATACCAATTCGCGTTCTAAAGTGTAATTTTAGATCTCTCGCAAAGACGCAAAGGCGCAAAGGGTATTAAGGATGCTTTTACTTCTATGAACGCAGGTTGGTATTAGCTGTAAGCTAGGGCAGTTTCAGTAATAGACAATTTTTTTCTAAGGAACTAAGAGTTTAGGAATCTTGACAATGTAAAGGTATAAGAATAAGTGTGGGTTTCTGTTGAGCTTACTTAACTTAACTCAACTTATGTTTGGCGGTAGATTGCTTGATTGTGTTGTGGACAAGTACGGCAACATTAACATCACGAATTTCGACCCAAATATTACCGTCACGAGTACGCCAACAGGGTATGGCTAATGCTTGTAAACGTCGGAAAATTTCTGGTTTAGCCAGATCAGGAATATCAACAATTGGTGTGATAATAAAGTTACCAAAGGTCGAGCTACATTCATGGTCTTTTTTGCCAATGCTATGTTCGGGGTAGATATCTAAACTGGTAAACAACCACCAGCAGAAAGCTAAAAAACGCGCCAGTAAAGGAATTTTCTTTTGTTCTAACCAATAAACTAATTGGAAAAAACACAAACTATAAAATCCTGGCTTGGGAGACAATCCCTCTAGCCAATTACGCTTGATTCTACCGCGATCGCATTTTTGATATAACTTATCTGTCAATGTCTGCCATTGGGACAGAAGATGACGAAACTTTTGACGCCAGTGCTTTGGCGACAGGAAACTGGATAAACCTACTGGTTGTAAAGAAAACTTTTGGTCGAAGGGCTGTTGCATGACTCTGATTGAAAACAACTTCGATGTTGTTTTGTTTATACCAAAAGCCTAATTTTAATTTTGACCGTCGAATCGAATATAGATTGATCCATATTTATTGCATACATACTCAACTATCTTCAACTTATACTTGCCAAGGATTACAAATTTTTTTTGGGTTCAGGCTACTAGTATTTTCTAGTCAGCTACAGGTATTTTGAGATGGTGGCATTAGTCTTTGTGTACTCGTTTAGTCCATAACTCATAACTTCTCTTAGTTGAACATTTATTGCAATTGTTTGAGTATTAATAAATCGACTCAAAGGTGTTTAGTAGTCATGATAGTTTTTAGGAAGAATTCTCAATAATGAAAAGGAGATTTGCGAAGAAAATCCCTAATGAAATTAGGCTTTTAAACGATTCTTGTTAAGAAAAATTTATAATTAGCAGGAGCTAAATTAAAAATGAACTGTCATCAATGTCAAAAAAATTGCAAGACAAGTAAAAGAGCCTGGTGGCAAAGACTAACCAGAAAGCATCGTGGCAAACAAGTACCAAAGATAGATGGCAACATAGCTTTAGTGGGAACTCCCAACGTAGGTAAAAGCGTTTTGTTTCATAAACTAACAGGAATTTATGTTGATGTTTCCAACTATCCAGGAACAACGGTAGAAGTAAGTCGGGGTGTGACTAAAATCAAAGGGCATCAAATTGGGGTGGTGGATACTCCAGGGATGTATTCTCTCGTACCCATTAGTGAAGAAGAAAAAGTAGCGAGAAACTTACTATTACAAGAATCATTCAATGCGGTAATTCACGTCATTGATGCCAAAAATTTAGGTCGGATGTTGCCGTTAACCTTTCAGTTAATGGAAGCAGGATTACCTGTAGTCTTGGCAATTAATATGATGGATGAAGCTGATAATTTAGGATTAAAGATACACTCAGAAGCTTTGGAAACTGAGCTAGGTATTCCTGTAATTTTGATGTCTGCTGCCCTTAATCGAGGAATCAGAGAACTTAAACAAACTCTTCTCCAATGCTTATCATCCCCAACAGAAGCAATTTTAGCTAACTTGGAGGTAGCAAGATGAGTAGCCAAATTATCTACCCCCAACCCATCGAAAAAGCGATCGCCTGGATTGAATCTTGGTTACAAAATTTAGCAACATTAGAACAAGATAATGTTTTGGCGCAATATAACCTGTCTCCTCGAAGCTTGGCTTTACTGTTACTACAAAAAGATCCCGATATTTGGTCAACTTTAAAACAAAACAGCAAACAGCAGCAAGAAATAGAGATACTGCTGACGGTGACGCAAAATCAGCTCAAGTATCCTGTAGATTTAGCGATCGCCGAAGCCAGACAAAAGCAAGCCCGTAGCTTAGAAGCCCTCACCATCCAAGCAACTAAACCCACCCAAAATTCTTTAAAGGAAATTCTTCATCGTCTCACGGTTAATCCCCTGACAGGATTTCCGGTCTTAATGATTATCCTGTACTTTGGAGTGTATAAATTTGTAGGAGAGTTTGGGGCGGGGGAATTAGTAGATCGCATTGAAGGTTTTTTTGAAGGGCAAATCAACCCTGTTGTTAATCAAATTGTCGCTCAAATAATACCTTGGCAACCCATTCAAGATTTAATTGCCAATGATTACGGCATCATTACTTTAGGTATCCGCTACGCTACGGCGATCGTGTTACCCATTGTCGCGACATACTTTCTGATGTTTTCCCTTCTAGAAGACAGTGGCTATCTGCCCCGAATGTCTCTGATGCTCGATCGCTTGTTTAAATCCATTGGACTATCGGGAAGGGCAGTAATTCCCATGGTTTTAGGCTTAGGCTGCGATACAATGGCAACTATGGTGACTCGTACTCTAGAAACCAAACGAGAACGCTTAATTGCAACTTTTTTACTGGCGATCGCTGTTCCCTGTGCAGCCCAGTGGGGAGTAATCTTAGGATTATTAGCCCAAAAACCAGCAGCATTAATCGTTTGGGCTGGCTTAATCGTGGCAATTTTCCTAGTTATCGGCTTCTTGAGTGCTAAATTATTTCCTGGTAAATCAGGAGAATTTTATCTAGAAATTCCCCCTTTAAGACTACCCAAGTTAGGTAATATTCTGACTAAAACTTGGATACGGATGAAGTGGTACTTCTGGGAAATTTTACCTCTGTTTATCTGGGCATCAGTGTTCATTTGGTTTGGCAAACTTACAGGGATCTTCGATCTAATTGTTCGCGGAATTGAACCCTTTACCGTCGCTATGGGTATGCCAGCAGCAACCGCCCCCGTTTTTCTCTATGGCTTTTTCCGTCGAGACTATGGCGCAGCAGGCTTATTTGATATGCAGCAGCAGGGAAGTTTAACAGGCAATCAATTAGTTATTGCTGCGATCGTCTTAACTCTCTTTTTACCCTGCATCGCCCAGTTACAGATCATGATTAAAGAACGAGGTTTAAAAACCACTATTGCTATGATTGCTTTTATCATTCCCTTTGCTTTTGGGATGGGTTACTGTGTAAATTTGGGCTTAAATATTCTAGGAATTAGCTTATGATACTAAATCCTGGTCACAAGTTTCTTTAATCTTCTAATCCTTAATCCCCTCTTCAGTCTCAATAAATAACCTTTGTCAATCGAATTTAGTATGAATGCCTTATCTAAAGTCACCATCGGTCAAGTACAGACAGTTGCTAAGTTACGCACACCAGAAGCCATTGTACGACGTAAACTAATGGCGTTGGGCATCACTCCAGGTTGCACTCTAACTGTAGAACAACGTTTCCCTTCCTATATTGTCAAAGTTGGCTATACCCGTGCCGCTTTGGATCGAGAACTTGCTGCCTCTATTTTTGTTCACTAATCCTACTAATTCTATTTAATCAAACTATTAAAAAGTTATGCAGCACTTTAGTCGCCTGTAGCGATCTCTCTAATATCTAGAGCGATCGCTTTTTTTATGGTCACAGTATAAGCTCAGAGTAAGCCCATAGACAAAAAAATACTCATCTCTGTATTTACAAATACTCACTCTATAACTCAGAAATACTCGTTACTCTATCAGCATTTCATATTTCGCTGTTGTCAATCAATCTTTTGGCTGCTTGAGTACATTTTTAATTAATATCAATAAATCTAAATGTATTCAATGACTTTAAGTTTATTTTAAGCCAATGATATAAGTTGTATCACCAGTAATAAATTTTTCTACCGTTAACATTTAACCTTTTGAGTCAAGAAAAGTCCTAGAGCCAAGATGGTGTCAAAATGACGCTACTAGTTCATAAAATTGATTCAGATAGATACCTGTCAACGCTAAAATGAGGTCACTTTAATACCATGAAAAGATTTAGTTTAAGATTGACTGAGGCAGAATACATGAAGCTAAAATTTTACTGCGAAGAGCTTCACGTATCAATGAATGATGTAATTAGAGAACTAGTTAGAAATTGGCAGCCAAAGATAAATAGACTTGACAAGGGACTAACACAAGAACACAAGTGGAAATAAAGCTGTTATGTAAAATAAATTACCATGTTTGTTTGTGCTATTTTTCTCAAAAAAATTGTATGTCTAATAGTACTTTTATCTATCAAAGCTATTAATAAGCAGCAAGCTTTGATGATGATTATTCATTTATTTTTGCTCAAAGTGCAATATAGATAAAAAAATCTAAATAAAAAATAAAGATTGATAGTAATGCCGTTTAATTGATCAAATTTTACAAATTAACAAAAATAGTTAGTTATATATTGAAAAAACAATAAGTACAAAAAGTGCAGCAGTACTTTCCCTAGCCCATAAATGCAATTAGGATTAAATAGTCAAAGACAACTCATTATGTCATTATTTTTTGACATAAAACTAAAGTATCATTTTTTTCAAATTGCAATTTTAATATTAAACTAATGCGCTTTTTGTATAGCTCTTGTTAATAGAAAATAATCCGAAAACCACAACTATCATGGCTTATACAATTCCTAAAAGCTGCGTTCACTGCGGTATTTGTTTGCCTGAATGTCCTACAAATGCAATTCAAATAGATGATAATAATGAGCATTGGGTAGAACCAGGTTTATGCAATAATTGTGCAGATCAAGATTCTAAACCGAGTTGTGTTAGTAGTTGTCCTGATAGCTTACCCGTACCATTACCTAATAAAAAAGGGAGATACAAAGCCGAACCAAGAATATTGAATACCAGTCATCTTTTTGCTAACGGACATAATCATCCGATCGCATCTTCGATGGTTATTTGGGAAGCTTGTAATGTATTAGCCAAAGGCTCGATTTTTCCCTGGCAAATTGACGAGCAGGAAAAAATTTATCATCAGCGTCTAGTCAAACAAGGGAAAGGCAAAATTGAATTTCGTCTAACTAAAGACGTGGATACAGAGCAAATGTTGAGTGCCAAAGATGCGGACGATACCTTAGAACAAATGGATATACGGGCAGCTTGTATGCATTTGATCTTTGCAGCATTTGCCACTAGCTTAGAAAAGCCCTGGGAACAAGAATTTGCGATCGACAACAAACAACTTGAGAATTATTTAGGTCTCAACAAGCGCAAGGATCTTAGCAAGGCGGCAAAACTGACTCTAATTAAAAGTTTAGTACAACAACCATGCAAACTTCTCGCTAATATTGATTGGTTTCGTCAAGGGAAAATTCAAGCATTTTCCGTCCCGCAAGATCGTATTTGGCATTTGGTAGTCATTGAGAATCACTATCAAGAAGATGCCCAAGGTTACAAGCACCTTGTAGGTATGACTTTTAGAATTAGACCAGGATTATGGGCTAAGTATTTTCTGAACAAACAAGGATACAAAAAATATGTAGCCTTTTATCAATATGGTACTTTACCCAAATTTTTGCTGACCACAGTTATGACCATTTGGCATCAACACGAAGGTACAGTAAGAATGATGCTATGGTTGCTGTTTAAAACCAAAATGGGTAGGCAACAGCGCATTACGATTCGCAAGCTAATGTATGTTGCTTATGGAGAAGAAAAAGTGCAAGAAGCATCTATCCATCGCGAAAAACGAAAAAGACTGCTACGCAGATTTGAGGGGGATTTGGAAGTTCTCCACCACTATAAAATCAAACCAGTTTTTGACCCCGTTACTTACCCAACAAAAATTCAACCAATGTGGGCAAAATTGGCTGTTGTTCCAGATGATGCAGACGAAGCGATAGAATTTTGGATCAATGATGGTTGCAATGACATTAGTATTACTGATCCCGCACCGCCAGGAAAATGGAATTTATTGATGAAAGCTCGTCTTTTACATTTTGAACTGCCACCAGAATGGGATAAACAACTATCTCGCTGGGAAAACAAAAAGCAGCGTAAAACTCAGCGTAAAAACAAAACTCAAACTGTATCCCATCTAGACGGTGAACAAATCGTTAGTGCCAGAAAAGGATTGGGAATTAGTCAGAGAAAACTGGCACAAAAACTCGGTAAAAGTCAAAGTTGGATTAGAGATATTGAAAATGGCCGCTTTTCTGCTAAATTGGGCGATCGCCTGAAGCTCAAGAAAATATTAGAAATAAATGAATGATTTTGTTGTTGGTCGTTAGTCATTAGTCACTGGTTCCTTAGAACAAATAACACAAAGACCAATGACCAATAATAAAAAACTAATCTAATGAACTTTGGGGCAAGCATCTAGCTTTTCTAAACCTTTGGGCGATGCTAGACCAATCCATTCATTGACTACAGCACGATTAAATCCTAATTGACAAGTAT
>JAAUYH010083655.1_pt1 | contig 10309 bp, 10 predicted proteins | sample 7278061 | NCBI WGS metagenome assembly JAAUYH01 (sample SAMN14350203, study PRJNA611818) | marine sediment metagenome | isolation source: surface marine sediment (0.6m) | place: French Polynesia: Moorea | collected 2018-08 | reverse complement strand
GCTGATCTACATTGTGCTGGTCCTGCTGTGCCATGCGGATCTGCGCATTGCCATTTCCACCTCGGTGGTGTTGATGGCATTCACTTCCATAGTGGGCATCCTGTTCAAGGTGTTCTTCGGAACGGTACAGCCCGAGACCCTGGGAAACTTCCTGGCGGCTGCCCCCATCGTTGCCCTGGGCGCGCCGTTCGGTGCGATCATTGTCCGGCGGATTGGCCGCCGGCCAACCCTGATCGTGGTGTCCGTCCTGTGCGTCGGACAGTTCCTTTGGACCCTGGTGCACGAATGGGACGTCCTGACCAGCACCAGCCCGCTGTTTGCGGCAGTTGGGGTGGCCGGGTTCCTGGCGGCGTTTGAGTGGCTTCGACGGTTGGGGAACCGGTGGGCGCGGCGGCAGCGGAGGTGACCGTTTCTTCCGCCGGCTGGCATTTTTCTGGTCGTCATCCTGAACTTGATTCAGGATCCATCTGAAGTTTCGAAGCCGAATGCCTATGACGGGAGCGTGATGCGGGACCGGAGACTTCGTTTGTCACTCAGCAACGCCGGTAGCGCCACCGTGACTCCACTTGCTGATGGACCCTGAATCAAGTTCAGGATAACGATTTGTGGTGATCCAGCTCCTGACGAATCAACCCGTCAAGCTCACGCGCAGCTGACTCTACTTCCGGACTTATGGGTGTCCCCAGGTCAAAGTTTGCAGCTTCCACACCGAAAACCAGCAGCCGCCCTGGCAGCTGCCCCAGTGCCCGGCCCAGCTCCAGCGCTTCGGTCAGGTTGAAGACGTGGGTGGAGGAAAAGCTGGACAAATCCGCAGACAGGGGCTCGTCGGTGACGTCAAAGCGCCGGATCTCCCCGGGCTTGCCTCCACTTTGCATTGCGTCCACAAGGATGACCAGGTCGGCGTCCGCAAAAGACTCCAGCATTTTGACCAGGTCGCCACCGGCCGCCTGGGTATGGGTGTTATCCGGGGGTGCGCGCTGGAGTAACTCGATTACCCTCAGGCCAACGGCATCGTCACCCCGGTCCGGGTTGCCGATGCCGATGACTCGCCTGGCGGCGCTGGTGCTCAGCGCCGCGTGATCCGCAGCTTCAGGAAATGGGTGCTGCAGGAGATACAGGGATCGTAATTGCGCACGGCCTGTTCGCACTGCCACTGGAGTTTGTCATCCGGCAGATCAATGCGCGGCTGGATGAACTCCCGCAGGTCGCTTTCGATGGTGGCCTGGTTCTGGGATGTGGGCGGAATGATCTGGGCATGCTCGATAATGCCCTCGTCATTGATGGTGTAGGTGTGGTGCAGCAGGCCCCGGGGCGCCTCGGTGCCGGCCAATCCGGTGCCGGCTTTGGGTTCAACCTCCAGGTAGGGTGCGTCGGGACGCTGGAAGTTGTCCAGGATACGCAGAGCTTCATCCACGGCGTACAGGGTTTCCACGGCACGCACGATGATGCTCTTGAACGGGTTGCTGCAGGTTTCGTCCAGGCCGGCATCCCGGGCAGCCTGCTGGGCGGCGGGGGTCAGCTTGTCGAAGTTCAGGCTGTAGCGGGCCAGCGGGCCCACCTTGTAGTTGCCGCGCTCCAGTACCCGGCTGTGCAGGGCGGTTGAGTGCCCGACGTGGTGCTCTTCGAACACATCGTGGTACTGCTGGGCCGTGACGTTGATGCCCTTGCTGCTGACGATTTTGCCTTCGTTAAACGGGTATTCGTCCGGGTGGCTCAGGCAGACCAGTTCGTAATCCTGCTCGAACTCGGGAAAGTCAAAGCCGCTGACCCACTCGATGGTGTAAAGGGCATCTTCCCGGGCAATGCGCAGGCGTTCTGCTATGGCCTCGAACTCGCTGTCCGGCGGGATATGGTAGAAACCGCCGACGCGGACGTTGATGGGATGGATTTCCCGCCCACCCAGGAGGTCGACGATGGCATTGCCGGTTTTCTTCAATCGCAGGCCACGCTGGACGGTGTCCGGGTGGTCCTGGGCCAGTTCCACCACGTTGTGGCGGCCGAGGAAGTCCGGCGCGTGCAGCATGTACACATGCAGCGCATGGCTTTCGATCCACTCGCCGCAGTACAGCAGGCGTCGCAGGTCGCGCAGGGGCCCGCCCACGGTCACGCCGCAGACGCTTTCCATGGCGTGCACTGCACTCATCTGGTACGCCACCGGGCAGATGCCGCAGATGCGGGCCGTGATGTCCGGAACCTCGCGGAAGTCCCGGCCCCGGAGGAATGCTTCAAAGAACCGCGGCGGTTCGAAAATTCGCAGCTTGACGTCGCTGACCTGGTCACCGTCGATGACGATGTCCAGGGCCCCTTCGCCTTCGACGCGGGCCAGGTAATCGACCTTGATGGTGCGGCTGTCAGCCATGTGAGCTTCCCTCCTCTTTGAACGGGCTGGCCCAGGCGTTGAAATTATGGAACACGCGCTTCAGCGTTGCCGGATCGGCTTCGAGTTCCTGTTTTGCCCAGGCGGCCAGGGACTCGGCGTTGGCCAGTTCCTTGGGCCCATAGCAGCCGAAACATCCCCGGTTGTAACTGGGGCACAGAGCACCGCAGCCTGAGTGGGTCACCGGGCCCAGGCAAATCGAGCCATTGGAAACGGGGATGCAGGGGTTGCCCTTGCGCTTGCACTCCACGCATACGCTGTGGTGCGGGATGTTGGCGCGTCGGCGGTTGAGGAAAGAGCCGATCAGCTCCACCAACTGGTACTTGTTGATGGGGCATCCGCGCAGCTCAAAGTCCACCTTCACGTGCTCGGCAATGGGCGTAGAGGTCTCCAGGGTGGAGATGAATTCGGGGGACGCGTATACCGCCCGGGTGAATTCCCTGACGTCAGCGAAATTGCGCAGGGCCTGGATGCCGCCGGACGTCGCGCAGGCACCAATGGTGATCAGCAGCCCGGACTGTGCCCGGATGTCGACAATGCGCTCCAGGTCATGGGGTGTGGTCACCGATCCCTCGACCAGCGACACGTCGTAGGGGCCTTCCACTACGGCGCTGCTGGCTTCCGGGAAATTGGCGATTTCCACCGCGCCGGCCACCGCCAGCAGTTCGTCTTCACAGTCCAGCAGGCTGAGCTGACAGCCGTCGCAGGAGGCAAATTTCCATACGGCGAGTTTGGGTTTTCTCATTTACAGCTCCCGTATCGTCATCACCGGGCTCATGCGTGGCCAGGGGAAGACCGGTCCGTCCTTGCAGATAAACTCCGGTCCCAGCTGGCAGCGGCCGCACAGGCCAACGGCGCACTTCATATTGCGTTCCATGGAAATGAATACGTCATCCGGATTCATGCCCCGCCCGGTGAGCTCCGATGCGGTGAAGCGCATCATGATTTCCGGTCCGCAGACGAACGCGGCAGCGCCCCGGGGTTCCACCTTGGCCCGGCGGATCAGGGTGGTCACCACGCCGATGTGCCGGGTCCAGCCGGGGGTGGCGTTGTCCACGGTGGCTTCCACCTGGATATTGTGGTCTTTCCAGGACTCCAGTTCGGCGCGGAACAGCAGGTCCTTGGGCTCGCGGGAGCCGTAAAGCACCGCAACGTCTTTGTACTTATGCCGGTTTTCGATGATGTGGTACACCACCGGGCGCAGCGGCGCCAGTCCAATGCCGCCGGCCACCACCAGGATGTCGCGTCCGGTATGGCTGGCGATGGGCCATTCACTGCCGTAGGGGCCGCGAATGCCAATCACGTCGCCCACGTGGGCAGCGCTCAGGGCGTGGGTCACCGCGCCAACGTCACGAATCGTATGCACCATGGACCCGTTCGTTGTGGCGTCACCGCTGATGGAGATGGCGGACTCGCCAACGCCAAAGGCGTACAGCATGTTGAACTGGCCCGGTAAAAAGGAAAAACCGTGATCGCTGGATTCGGGCGCCAGCGTCAAGGTGACTACGTCCTCGTTTTCACGCTCGGTTTTCTGGACGACCCAGGGTTGGGGCATCAACAGCTCAGTGCTCATGGTGTTGGCTTACTCCCTGCCATAGACGTCAATCAGCTGCAATCGGGTTTCCACCAAGCGTCTGCTCATGACATTGGCGAATCGCTTGATGACCCGGTATCCCAGTTCGTGATCTTCCTCGCACTTGCCGCGCAGGCACAGGCCGTCAAACGTGACCACGCGGGTCTGCTCGATGGCCCGGGCGTCAAACATGTAGGTGAAGGGCGGGAACAGCCAGGACCAGCCCACGATGCCTCCATGCCCTATGGTCTGAAAGCGGAATACGTCCTTGCCGGGCGCGTGCAGCTCCAAAGCCACCTGGCCGTGTCGCACCAGGAAAAATTGCGTCGCTTTGTTGCCGGTCTTGAACAGGAACTGGCCGGGTTCGAACACCTCCGCCTTGCCGCAGCCGCCGATCAGCTTGCAGTAACGCTCGGGCAGGTCGGAGAAGAATGCATGCTCGGAAATGATATGCCCTATGTCTTTCATAGCTGATCTCGCAGTCTGAATTGCTGGATTTCTTCTGTAATGTCGATGCCAACCGGGCACCAGGTGATGCAGCGGCCGCAGCCAACGCAGCCTGAGCTGCCGAACTGGTCGTGCCAGGTGCTCAGCTTGTGGGTCATCCACTGCCGGTAGCGCGAAGCCGTTGAGTGGCGGATCTCGCCGCCGGCAACAAAACTGAATCCGCGATTGAAGCAGGAATCCCAGCGTCGCCAGCGTTCGGCGTGTTCGCCGGTGAGGTCCGTGGAGTCTTCCACATCACTGCAGAAGCAGGTGGGGCAGGACAGGGTGCAGTTGGCGCAGCTCAGGCAGCGTTCCTCGATTTCCCCCCAGTGGATACTCTCCGAGGCCCGCTCAATCAGCTCCCGCAGCCCGTCGGTGTCAACGGTTCGCGTCTGGCCGTCGGCCGCGGAGGCAATGCCGGCGCGCGCGGATTCGATCTGTGACTCGCTGGCCTCCGCCGTCTGCAGTGCGTCGAGAATCTCCCGCCCGCGCTCTGACCCCGCCTGGGCAACAAACGCATGCTTGGGCTCCAGGATTTCCGTCAGGACGAGGTCAAACCCCCCGGCCGCTTCGGGTCCGGTTTTCATGGAGGCGCAGAAGCAGGTTTCCGCCGACTCGGTGCAGTTCACCGCGATGATCAGGGCGTTGTCCCGACGCTGGGTGTAATCCGGGTCCGGTACCGGGCCGTCTTTCAAGACCTGATCCTGGATGCCTATGGCAGCCAGTTCGCAGGCCTTTACGCCCAGGAAGGCGTAACGCGGTGCGACCTCCGGCTCGCCGACGCGAACAAAACTCTGGCCCTGCTTCTGCAGCTGCCACAGCCGCCGCTCCGGCGGGTAGAGAAAGCGTTTCCATGAGTGCGGCCCGACAACAAAGCCGAAACAGGCGTCGTCTTCGCGCTTGCGCAGGCGGTAATGGCCGGGTGATTGCTCATCGGTCCAGCCCTGGGGAAGGTCGGCGGTGCTGCTGACCTTGTCGTAGGCGATGACACCATCCCTGACGACGGGGCCGATGCATTGATACCCATGGTCCAACAGGGTTTGGATCAATTGATCCAGACCCCGCAGCGAAAAGGTGCGAGTGTCGATTTTTGTTCCCTCCTCAGTCACGAAACCCGGAATCCTGTCCTTGAACTTGTGACTCGTGACGGCTTTGTCTCGCCGTCCCATGGAGAACATTACCGCAAAAATTCCCGTTTGCCATTATCGGCTTATACGTGGACTTTTGCGGGATTTTCAGCGGCTTTTCGCGCCGTTTGCGGGGCCGGTTTCCGGACCTTCTGAGCTGCCGGAGATCAGCCCCGGGCAATGGCCTCCACCGGGCGGTAGCGTGAGCCCCGCCAGGCGGGGAACAGGCTGGTCAGAATGCCCAGCACCAGCACCACCAGGTTGGCGATCAGCAGATCCTGCGCCGTCAGTGACGGGTACAAAACGGCGCCGGAACCCATCATCTCCATCCCCTGGGCGACCGCTGACAGGTCGATGCCATCCCGCAGGGGCAGCAGGCTGACCACGCCCAGCGCAGTCCCCGCAATCAGACCCACCAGCAGCAGCATGGTGGACTCCAGCAGGATCTGCACCAGGATGCTGGCAGGCGTCATGCCCAGGGCCTGCATCAGCCCGATTTCCCGGATACGTTCGAACACGGCCATCATCAGGGTGTTGGCCAGGCCAAATCCGAGCACCACGTAGATCAGGATGACAAACACCAGGATGAAGCCGTCCATCATGTCGACCATCAGGCCCAGATAACTGTCAATCTCCTTCCAATCCAGCACCTCCAGGGCAGGATCGGCGGCCGCCTGCAGGTGCTGCAGCAGTTGCGCTGGTTCACGGAAGTTGGAGGCGGACACGGCCAGTTCGGAAATCCCGGTGCCGATGCCCAGCATGGCCTGTACCGTGCTGCGCCCGGCGTAGATGAACATTTCCTCCTGGGCCGGCAGCGTGGCCTGGTAAACGCCCACGATACGGAAACCCCGGTCCGCCACGTTATTTTCGGGATCCTGGCTCATGACGACGACCCGCTTGCCCAGGCGCGTTTCCAGGCGTTCCACCAATTTGCGTCCGATGATCAGGCCGGTGTCGTCAACCCCCTCCAGATAACGTCCATCGACGATGTCCTGGGGCCGAAATCCCAGCGCCGCTTCACTGGTCGGATCGATGCCCAGCAGGATGACACCCCGGTTCTCCCGTTCGCTGGATATCATGGCGGGCACCTTGACCCGGCCGGTCCAGCCGGTGACGGGCGGCCTGGCCAGGGCTTCCAGCAGGGCACCATCGGGCGCTGGCATGCTGTTGACCACGCTGGGATCATCCCGGTAATCCGGGTGGTGAATCTGAACCTCGCCGGGCATGGCCCGGATGCCGTCTATCAGCATCTGCTCCACCATGCCCCGGGTCAGGGCATTCAGGAAAATCATCGACCACACGCCCAGCATGATGGCGGCCAGCATGACCAGCGTGCGCCGGCGGTTGCGCCACAGGTTGCGCCAGGCCAGGCGGAGAAGGATTTTTGAGGGAGTAGCCATCAGCCGGGCTTCATATGGCCCGCATGGCCTCGACGGGTTTCATGCGCAGCAGGCGCAGGGCCGGGTACAGCGAGGCGATGATGCAGCCGGCAAACACCGCCAGCGGCCCCATCAGCAGCGACGACAGGGAAACCTCCGGAAAAATACGGTCTGACAGGTTGTACTTGGCGGCCACTTCCTCCATGCCCGGCATGGGCATACCCACCTCGTACAGGTAGAGCGCCAGCAGGGCTCCCAGCAGCACACCCACGACCAGCCCCAGCAGACCCATCAGGGCGGTTTCCAGGACCACCATGCCGGCCAGCTGGCCCGGGCGCAGGCCCAACGCCAGGATGGTACCGAACTCCCGGGTCCGCTCCAGCACCGACATCAGCTGGGTGTTCATGACGCTCAAGGACACCAGCACGATGAGCACGATGTAAATGAACCAGCCGCTGGAGAAGTCTGCTTCGATGGCCTGTTTCATGCCCGGATGCAGCTGCTCCCAGTCCACCACTTCCACCTGGTCCAGACCGGAGAGGTGCTGTTCAACGGCCCCGACGGTGATGGCCAGTTGTTCCAGTCCGGGCGCGACCATGGCCACGCTGTGGCCGCTGTCCCCCATGGCAAAAGTCTCCTGAAAATAGCCCAGGGGAATCTCCAGGGTGCTGCGGTCCAGGTCGGGCAGTCCGGACTCAAAAATGCCCACCACCGTGACCACCGCCGCCGCGAAAGAGCCGTCGGCGCCGCTGCCCAGGAAAACCAGCTCGTCTCCGACGCCGCACTTGAGATTCCTCGCGAGGATGCTGCCGACAACAGCCTCGGGTGCGTGGTTATCCTGCAGGAACCGACCCTCAATCACCGCGGCAGGTATCGTGGACAGGTCACCTTCGAAAAGGGGTTGCACGCCCAGCACCTGGGCTCCGTAAGATCGCTCCTCGCTGGACACCAGGGCAAATGCGCTGGCCCGTGCTGCACTGTCTACCTCCGGTCCCAGCTCACGCAGCTCCGCAGCCAGGGATTCCACCGACGCGACCCGGTCCCTGATCCTGGGATTGTCGTTGTAACCGGGGTGCTGAACCTGCATGTGGCCGCTGAAGGTGCGCAGGGTGTTGTTGATCATCATGTCGTAGGAACCCAGCTGCAGGCAGATGGAAAAGATCAGCAGCACGTTGGAAAACACCATGGCGCTGACCGTCAGCAGGGTCCGCCTGCGCTGCCGCCAGATATTGCGCCAGGACAGTTTCAGTCGCAGGCTCATCGGCGTCTCAGGTTGGCCAGAGTAAAGGTGTTTTCGGGCAGGTCCACGTCAAACTCGACCTGGTCCAGCCGCAGTTCCGTCCACTCGTCGGGGGTCTCCACCTCCTGCATGCGCATGATCCGCGCCACCGAGCGGCCGCCCATTTCGGCGATGTCCAGGGTTTCCAGCTGTTTCACCAGCACGCCGTCCTGGTCCCAGAACTGCTGTTGCAGCAGGAGAAAGTCATCCCGCACGCGAACGATTTCCTGCCCCCACACGATAGCGGCGTCCTCGTGGGGAATGGACACAATGGTGTAAACCTCGTGGCCATCGATCAGCTCGACCTTTTCCAGGCGGTGGTCGTAGAGATCGATGATGTCGGTGGAGCGGCTGATGTCCTTGTTGGAGAAATCGCTGCCCATCCAGCTCTGGTTCATCATGGAGGAGGGGATCTTGATGACCCGGTTGATCCGGGGCGCGAAGCTCCACATGTTGTCGCCGTTGAGCAGGGTGCCGGTGCCGGCGTCCTTTTTTGGTGCTGTAACCCGTACCAGGGTCAGTTCGGTGCCCTCGCTCCAGGACTTCATGGACATGCTGCGGGTCCAGCCGTCACCCTGGATGATCATGGTCATTTCCGACACCGAGGTCTGGCCGCGCCAGTGCTCCATGGCCCGTCGGATGATGTCCCGGGGGTCAATGGGTTCCTCGACCAGGGCCGGGCCGGGCCAGCCGCTGGCGACGGTCAGCGCCAGGAGTAGAAGCCATCGCTGCATTTGCCTGTCTCCGTTTGACTACTGCCCGTGACCCAATTCATTTATGGTATGCGCCGCGGACGGCCAACACCATACGTGCGATCCGTGTGTCCAATTCCTTGAGGAGAAAACGTTGACCCGCCTGAACCTGGACTTTGTCCGATCCCAGTTCCCACCCATGCGCGATGCCGAGACCAGGGGCTGGGCGTTTTTCGAAAACGCCGGCGGATCCTGTGCCCCGGACCAGGTGGTCGACAAACTGGACCATTTCTTCCGCCGGACCAAGGTGCAGCCGTATTACCCCTATGGCCCATCGGAGCAGGCCGGCGAGGCCATGGATCGCAGCCAGGAGCTGTGGGCCCGGTGCCTCAACGTGGAGCCCGAAGAAATCCAGCTTGGCCCGTCCACCACCATCAACGAGTACGTCCTGGCCCAGGCTTTGCGTGCCGAGATGCAGGCGGGAGACCGGGTTATCGTCACCGAGCAGGACCATGAAGCCAACATCGGCGCCTGGGCGCGGCTGGCTGACACCGGCATCGACGTGCGCTACTGGACGGTGGACCCGGAATCCGGACTGCTGGATGTCGCGGCACTGCAGTCACTGCTCAACGAGCGAACACGACTGGTCTGTTTCACCCACTGCTCCAACGTCTGTGCCACCATCAATCCGGTCCGGGAGATTACCGAGCTGTGCCACCAGGCCGGGGCCAGGGTGGTGGTGGACGGCGTGTCTTACGCGCCCCATGCGGCGCTGGATCTGCGGGCCCTGGGCGTGGATTTCTACCTGTTCAGTCTCTACAAGACCTACGGCCCCCACATCGGCCTGATGTACGTGCGGCGTGATCACCTGGAGCATATCCAGAACCAGGGCCACTTCTTCAATGCTGCCTCATTGACCAAGCGGTTGACCCCCGCTGGTCCGGACCACGGAGAAATTGCCTGCGCCTCCGGCGTCATCGACTATTTTCAGGTCCTGTACGACCACCATCAGCCGGACGCGCCGGCCGATTCGGTAGCGGATATGGCGCAACAGGTGTTCCAGTGGGTTGGGCAGCATGAGCAGCAGCTGATGGAGCCGCTGCTGGATTTCCTGGGCGGCCGGTCCAGCGTTCGGGTGCTGGGTCACCCCCGGCCCGACCGCGACATCCGGGTGCCCACCATCGCCTTCACCAGCGAGCGGGCGGACAACCAGGCCATAGCCGCGGCCATGGCGGACCGCCAGGTTGGCGTCGGCTTCGGGCATTTCTATGCCTATCGCCTGATGGAAGCGGTAGGTATCGATCCGGCCAGCGGGGTAACCCGTCTGTCGCTGGTGCACTACAACACGCCGGAGGAAGTGGAACGGGCAATCCAGGTGCTGGACCCGCTGGTGTAG
>JAAUYH010068008.1_pt1 | contig 10309 bp, 3 predicted proteins | sample 7278061 | NCBI WGS metagenome assembly JAAUYH01 (sample SAMN14350203, study PRJNA611818) | marine sediment metagenome | isolation source: surface marine sediment (0.6m) | place: French Polynesia: Moorea | collected 2018-08 | reverse complement strand
GAAAAATCCAACGATGACACTTTAGCTAGTGTTTGAAAAATCCAACGATGACACTTTAGCTAGTGTTTGAAAAATCCAACGTTGGTATAAATATATAAATATTGCAACTCCAACGTCGATAAATATAGAATGTCTATTAAAGACATTGAAAGAAATATATGGTCTGTATATTATACATCCCATGGGGATGACCTGTTGTCTGTTGGCCACTGTGATGGCATATTCTTTATACATAATTGTTCATAGATAACGTTGCCAATAAGTAGACGGACAGCACATGGCTGCTTCAAAATGTTCATAGATTGATATAATTTCACTGGAGATATATATGCGATTGTGGGTAATTTCATCAAGGAGCCCTTATGATAAAGCTGGACATCACTTGACTCCCAGTCAATATTGATAGTTCCATATATGTATTTGTTTGTGAATGTAATAGCAGATATATTCAATGGCTTTGGAGTTGTCAATTCGTTTATGCTGGCATGAAAGGTGCATAGGTATACTAATATACTTCCTTTGCCATTAGTTAAATTAATGAGCATATTCAATTTTCCCCCTTCATTAACCGAAGGTAATAATATTTTTGTAAAATCTAATTTTCTTAATAGCATATAAATAGTTTTGAATATAAAATATAACGCAAACAGAAGGCAAACGTTATATAATATGGCCATGGGGATATCCATGGTCACAACAGGTTCTAATGGGTGAGCATCTGCTTGGGGCAGACCTGCAAAAAGTGCACCTGCTACAGCCCCCCATCTATGGTGACGTATGCACAAAACAATAGTTATTATTAATGATATAAATCCTAATATGGACATTACAAACACAATACCAGATTCGACATTGTGTTTAGAAAACCAATACTGAAAATCAGATTCAGCATGGATTTTATCTTCATTTGTGTAATATATAGAGGAATGGCTTTTAATTAGTGAAGCCACTCTCCCTAAGTCCACTGGTTCCGATAAGTCATTATCGTCCAGCACATCTTCATTGAAAGATGACCTGACATTTATCATGGGCAGGTCAAACATTGGAGTATCATTATAAAGCTTCTTTATGTCAATGTTCAGCTGAGTGGGTGGTATTTTACCCTTGCTGAAGTAGCCTAATGAAGCCCCATTAACAGTATACTTCAATTGGAGGCTGTTGACCGATCCGTTACAATTGGTCAATTTGCCTGCCAAGAAGTGTGACCTGGTGGCCAAGTCACAATAGCAAAGTGACGCGCGTGAAATCACCGCATAATGGTGACCGTCGACCCGAATTGGAATAGCTCTGTCACGACATTTAAGAACCCAGGGTAGATCTAGGTTTGCAAGCAAAATTTGATCACCTGCATCCAATATTGTGGCTGCTGGTTTAAATTTATGAAAGTAGTTGAAATGACACAATTTACTGACTGTGTCAAAGTCAGCATCCCAGAATATACTGATTGCACAAGTCTTTCTGGACTTGTGAATTTCTAAGATGCTTCCTTGACAAATGTATGTTGACTCATAGTTAGTACATAAGTCAAACGTATTCTTATTTAATTGCACGAAATTGTCCTCGAACACGGCTATATAGTCTGACTCAATGTCAACTTTTGTATATGAATTTGATGCTTGATTTGGGTGTTGAGTTACATTATATGGCACATATGTTACATCTATTTTATATAATTTCAAAAGGTTTTGATGTCTTGGTCTAATAGGAAGAGCCAATTGTATAATCAGTCTATTTTCAATAAAAGTAAATCCTGTATTGGTCAATCTATAGTATTGTTCCAACTTGTCAAAAGATAATACATAATTCGGTTCTGCTTTATAAAGTACTTCCGATGCATGAGCCATAATGTCTTTTAACTTCATGGGATTAATTAATTTAGTCGGAATTAAACCTTTCATTAAACTAGTAATTGAGTCTATAATAATGTCAGCATGTTCAATTATGTCTTCATATAAACCAATGGCTCTATTTATATGTGTAAAAATTCTTGTAGTCAGTACAGACAATAATTTTATGGCCCACGTTCTTTGTTCTAACTTATCCACCTTACTGTTCAAGTTTTTAAATTCTTTATCACAACGTATTGCTAGCCTGTTAATTATGGAAAATATAGCTTTAATTTGCCTGGCGTTCGTTTCAATCTGATCATTGTGAGATTTTGTAATACTGAGCATATCCTTTTTGAAATCAATGTAATCCTGTTCTAATCTAAAATGTGATTTTCCTAAAATTGCTATAGACTTTTTGAGAGAATCTGTACGTTTTATTTGCAGTATGGTGGATAGGCTTTTAAAGCCTGCAGTGAAGAAACCAAGAAGTGGGATAATAGGTATAGCCCTCTTACTGCGCTGTACCGGCTGAAAAGAAGTTTCAATAGTTTTGAATTTTTCACTTAATCTTTGGTGTAACTCTTTTGCTCGATCGCTATATTGCCTGAAAACTGGGACAAAGTCGGTGCATATCATCCTTACATAGTCATCCATATCAAGTGGACATGACAAATTAGTGTTTATTATGTCCGTATCAATGTAATCGCCATATAACTCAGGCATTTCGACTACAACTGAAACATAGTATTGATCTGACGTGGGCTGCAATTCACCCATATCCCTGAACAACACTCCATATTGTGGCTTCAGCAAAGACTTGCTACAAATGACGCCAATTAGGGCTGACACTGAAAGAGGAACAGTGTCATATATATAGTATCATGATAACTTTCAATATACATGCATATCAATATGAAATGTGTCACAGTTATTGCAATTAAAGTTTGTGTGCAAACAATCTACCTAAATCATTAGTACTAACAAAACGTGATAACGATACCTAAAATCTAATATAAACTTTCCATAATGATAGTATAACATACAACTTACTTATTAGCAGGCTTATCTTCACCTGGTACATCATGCTATATCTTCACACTTGTCTCTATCAATAGAAGACAAAGATATCTGTGTGCAGCTGTGTTCTTTGCAGAACTGGATGGTATCTGGCTGCATATCACTTATATTGCAGTAGTGCATAGCATAATGCATTTGCATTTCAGTGACAATGAGTTTTATGATGGCTCATAAAGTTATAAAATTCTGTTATGATTGGAAAGTTGTATGCGAAGTCTAAATTTTCTAAGAATGCTTTCCGTGTATATACAGTTATCTGTGCATGCTAGGCATGGTCAGAACTACTTAACTAACTATTGAACTATAACTGACCCTGCTTTAATGTTAAAATTTGTTTGTCCACTAGTTTAATAATACTAACTCTGTACCATAAAACAATAAGCTAAGCTTGTCACGAGAGAAATGCAGTTATGTATCATCTGTCCACGGTTTGCAAGCCTACACATGTGAACTTTTGACCATGTCCAAGGCTTTAGCATTGCTTTGTCTAAGTCATGACACCACCCCATAGAGTAATTATTTTGCAATGAAATATGCGCCAACATATGCCACCAACTTACTCATGATACTCGAGTGAAATTAGGCAGTGACCCTTGTTGTAAACTGAACAAAGTCCCTTATCTGTACTCATAGTCTACCAAGCTTTGTTGAAGCTCTCATAGACCTCCATATTCAGTACACATTATAACTGATATACAACTTTCATGCTACCAGTTGTTACAACAATAATTCCTTAATGTGTTTATTACAACAAGCTAGTTTAGGATTACTAGTGACTTAGCAAGCCATACTTGTAAAGTATTTCTCATCTGAACCTATGACTCTGACATTAGATTCAGAAATGACCTTTTCACCCCAAGACGACATACCTGGGTGAAGTGACAGATCCAACCAGAACCTATTCTCTGCTTTGTTTGGTTCTAGCAATACATGTAATGAGCCATCCTTATACCTGGCTTTTATTACATCACATGTAAGAGGAATAACTGTGTTGACCTTTTTAGCTAGTTTTGACTTCTCACTGTCTGTGAGTGGTCTGTTTACTGCTAGTTCACAGTTTTGATCTGCATATCTCTGATATTGTGACAAATTTGTAGGTCCCACCTGTCCACAATAGAAGCACATGTCATTATCTACATCGTTTATTTCTACACTATTTTCATCAGTAATTGTCAGACAACCATCCTTTTTATTGTGGTCTATATTGGCCTTTTCAGCCTTGCGTAACTCATCTACACTTCCAGTGTCCCCCTTATCCAATTGGACAAAGCCTGGCTTAAGTCTTTGCACATGATATATACCATGTAACAACCTACCACTGAGGTCTGCCAGGGTGACGTGTGTCTCATCTATCATGTCTTTCAACTCAAAGGGCCCAGACCATGATAGTTTTATCTTTCTCGACCCCGTCTGAAGGGCACTAGTCGATGGGTTTAGAAGGTATACAATCATACCCTGTGACCACACATGCTTTGCTTTAGCCTTTTGCTTTTCTGCCTGTTTTACTTGGTTGGCTGCCTGCATGTCCATGACTGACTTGCTCACATGTTGCAGTCTGTCTTTCATCAATCTAACATAATCCCTGTCCTTTACAGGAATTTTCTCAACTGGATTGTAATCAAGGTCCATCAGCTGCGGTGGTGATTTTAAATATAACAAGAAGTATGGACTGTAGGTCATTGTTGGCATTACGAATGTATTGAAACTATATGAAGCTGATTTATGATACAAATGCCAATTACGTCCAGTGTGTCGCAAGTTGGCTGTGATGAAGTCAGCTATGGTTCTAATATACCTCTCTGATAAGAGGCTACCCTTGTTGTAAGGACTTACGGTTTTGAGGTCAATTTTGAGGGCATCATACATATATGACATGACCTTGCCCGTCAATGCCCTGTCCTGGTCTATTACCAATTCTTTTGGTGGACCAAATGTGAAAACGACCTTTTGCAGTAATTTTTCTGCCAAATTAGCTGCATCTATCTTTTTCAGTGCTGCTGTTATGACATAACGTGAGTGTGCACAGACACATACCAAGAGATATTTGTGACCTTTAAAACTTTCAGGCATATATTTGATGTCAGCATGTATCTGTGACATGGGCTGAAACTCTGTAGGAATACGTAAGCTATATTCCCTTGGTAACTCTTTTGGCTGTTTTCTTTGCTGGCACACGTGGCAAGCTCTTACATAAGAGTACAGTTTGTCATACAGGTTTGGAATAAAGTACAGCCTTCTAATTGTCTGTAAGCATCTCGATATGCCCTGGTGATTCCCCAAAAGGGAACTATGATAATTATTGATGATTGAGGCACTTAATGACTCTGGGATGGCCAAAGTCACATTGCTATCCTCTTGCCTCTTGTTGTTAAGCATTAATTTGAACAATATACCATCAATTGCTACAAAATTTGAGGCTTTGTTTCGTATTCTATCTCTGGCAGTTTTGTTATTTGGCAGTATATCATTTACTACACAATTGTAAATGTCCTTGAAGTATGGGCAACGCTGTTGTTCTGTTTTTATTTCCCTAGCTGTAACATTAAGGTGATAGTTTCTCAACACTTTCTTTTTGACCAATTCTAATATCTTATCTAATTCTGCTTGTTTAGGAAGGCTTTTTCTCAGTATAGAATTTTCATCTACTTTTGTTAGTAATGGTAGTTTATCAGCATACATGTCCTCCGTAGGACTAGTATAAGTCTCTGTAACCTCATCTGATTTACGGCAAGGTATTTGCCTGACTAATGAGGTGTTACCTATATTCAATCTAGGATTCACCAACATGTCCTGTTTTGGAACGTTGGCCACATTGTTATGTGTGGGTGCACTGACCGTGTCCAGTGACCCAGTAGAGACTTTCCTGACTGGTTGCCTGGCAACCGTTGCGGCTGGCTTGACCGCAGGTGTGTTTGCTGTGCTACCTGTGGGTACTGTTGCTTTCTTTTGTCCTGGGAATAGTGGTGCTATAGTGATGTTGTTTGCCTTTGCATATGCCCTTGTGACCCTACGACCCCCTGTGTCCATGGTGGGATACATTATGTCTGTCACACTACTACCATGGTCATTACATAGGTCCTCTAATGACATAAAGGCAATAGGCAAGACTTCTGATGGGGATTCCTCACTATTGGGACATGCCCTGCTAAGCATATCAACCAACACCAAATCCTTGCCTTTCATGTACCCAAGTGTAAATGAAAACTGACTCATTTTCTCAAGAATTCTTGCAAATCTCACACTCGGTGGTTCGGCCTTCGATTTCAAAATCGAAACCAAGGCTGCATGGTCAGTATATATTTCAAAATTTTGATTTTTCAAGATGTGTTTGAATGCTGTCATATGGATAAGTATACCAGTTGCCTCAAGCTCACTGATGCCATAATTCTTTGCACTGGGATGGAGTGCTTTTGAATTATATGCTATCAGTCTCTCTTGACCGTCCTGGACTTGCATGAGTGCACCTCCAGAGGCAATTTTCGAGGTATCACAATAAAGACGTAATAGCCCGTGACTGTTAGGCATACACAAAATGGGTGCTTTACAGAGCAAATTCTTTACTTCACTAAATGCTCTCTCTTGCTCAGGACCCCATTTTATTTTGACCGAATGTGACTTTTTACGCTTTTTGTTTTTCTTACCATTTCCTCCTTTTGTCAACTCATAAATTGGTTTTAACACCTTCTGAAGGTTTGCACAATACATACTTAACCAGTTCGTTGCACCTAGGAACCTGCGTATGTCACGCAGTGTACGGGGCTGTGGTAGATCAATTATGGCCTGACACTTTGATTTCATTGCTGCTATGTGTGGTTTATTGTCTTTGATCAAGATAACGTGACCAAGGTAATCAACTCTGTTTCTATATGTCTTCATTTTCTTTGGACACAGTTTCAGTTTGTGTTTAATCATAAGGTCTAAAACCTGATTTATTCTTTTTCTCATTGTGGCCACATCTTTTGTAAATAAAATCATGTCATCCATCATGCAAATCAACCAGTCACGATAATCTGGTATTTCAGCTAATATGTTAGACATGAACTGTTGGAACTCACTTGGTGCTACATTGACCCCTTGTGGCATTTTTCGGTAATAGAATGACCTTGACCCAAAATAAGGTGTTATACCTGTGTACTTTTGACTTTCTTCTGAGAGTGATAAAGAATGGTATGCACTCTTCAGGTCAAGTGTACTTAGGACTGTACACTCACTAGCACCTATGGTCTGTATAGATTCACGGATTAATGGAAATGGGATGTTTAATCTTTTAATCCGCGAATTAAGAACTCTATAGTCTACCACGACCCTTTTGTCAGTTGATCCCTTTTTGTCTAAGACTAGAATTGGACTTGAATAATTTGTGAGGCCGACCCCTAAGATCCCTAAGTCACAATACTTTTTCATTTCCTTGTCAATAATGATCTTATCTTGCTGTGTAGCTGGATAAGGTCTGATGTAAAATGGATCTTTATTTTCCAGCTGAATATTAATTTTGTATGTCTGATTGTCACCTACTTCTCCATGCAGTGAGATTCCTTCCTTTCTTTTTATATAGTCCTCCCTAGCCCAAACTTTTTCATCTTCCCCCAGAATACAGTATTCAATGAGATCAATGTCTTGTGTGATGATTTCCTCATCAGTCATTCTTAACCGTGGATCATTCTTCTCTAAGTGCGGATACTTTTCCACTTTACTCTCATATAAAGTATCCCTGCTAACCTTACAGCTTTTGGCTTTAACTGGCTTTAACACTTTGCCAGTTGTATCACTAACGAGCTGTGTCCGTTTGTCCGTATCATTACAGTAGAGACAGGTCTCATTATCTCCAATTGAGATGTGTGTTACTCTCTTCCTAACACTAGTGAGGGTTGTTAGATCTATTGATGCTATGGGCCTGTCACCTTTGATTTTTATTGCCCTATTGGTGATGTTCTTAAGTGGTATCATTATACGACCCTTACGTAATGTTACTAACATCTGTGTAGGGCAGGCCTTTGCCAAAGACTTTGATACCTTGACTACCACTTCATTATTTCTCAATATTTTTGGCAATTTTCCTGTCAGTGTTATTTCTGTTTCCTGGCCTGGTTTTAATGTAATTGATTTGTTTGATCTTAACATGACATGTTTACTTTTAAAGTGAAACCTGTTGGTCTTAAAATCTAGGGTGCCATCTAATTCAGTCATGCTTTTGGTGCCAATAATTAAGTCTATACTGCCCAGATTTGGGACAGCTAATGCAGTAACATCAAACTTATGATCTTGCAGTGTGATGTTAAAGTTAATGGCATATTCTGCTGTTATTGTACTACCATTACCTATGTGGAAATTAGTGTGATCTATAGGCACTCTTTTTAGTTTGGATAGATAGGGAGAGTTGTTAATGCTATCCATACTTATTAATGTCTTTGAGGCTCCAGAATCCAACAATACTAATACCTTTTGTTTGTTATCTAATTTCCCACTTACTATATTTCTGTTAGATAATTGTATGAATTGAGCGTTGTTCTGCTCATTCAGGCAACCCTCATATTGTATTGTGGGCATAGTGTTAGCATCAAATTTTCTTTCATTGGACACGTGGCATTGCTCGGGGTTAATAGATTTGTTAGACATTGATTTCATCGAGCTTTTCGTTGGTGTTTTTTCTCTCCGACGGTCTCGTGAGTTGGCGCGATCACGAGGCCGTCCTAATGAAAATGCTTACCACCATTTTCGCGTTTATATTCTTGCAGTGCTCTGCATTCGATCACATAATGACCTTTTCGGTCACAAAAATGACATCGCCCTTTCTTCTGATTTTGGGTCCTCTTTCTACCCCTATCAGAGGAGCCACGCGACCCACTCCTTTGTCGGTACTTTCCCTTGTACCCTGGAGAATGTCCGCGTCCGCGTGATGTCGATCTAGACCTACTACGGCTCCTAGGCCGTACTGACATCTTTGACACTTTGTCAACTAAAGTGTCAAGCTTAGTGTGGAGATCTTCACCTTGCTGTGCTGCAAAGTGAACCTCCTTTGTGACGACTGGGCTGGCAGTCGTCAACACGTTGACGATCTCTTGGGCAGCTGTCGCTACCTCATCTAAGGTGCCGTCCATCGTTGCTAATTGGACTCGCACCTTCTCAGGCAAAGACCGTTTAAAACGGTCCATCAGTACTACATCCCCATAATTCAGGGACTCCGCCATACGGCGCAGCTTTTGCAGATGAGCCTCCACAGGCTCCCCCATTTTATATGTCAGCTCGAAGAAGCCGTCTGAACCCTTTGCCTTGAAACCTGAGAACTGCTGAAGGAATGCTGCCTTCAGAGCGTCATAATCAGCATATACTTTTCCTTCTACCCAACTACGGGCATCTCCCTTTAACGAATATTTAAACTTTGCCCTTGAATTAGCATCATCGAGAGCATGTATTTCAATAAAGTCATCGAATTTCAGGATGTGTGAATACGCATCCTCATCTGCACCTCCCCCATAGGGCAGAGGCAAGCCATCGAAGGGCCTGAGTTGTGCCATTGCTATTACTGTTCAATTACTTATGTATACTCACTGTATACTCACTGTTTTTGTTTTCGTAGTTGTTTTATAGTTGTTTCATAGTTGTTTCATAATTGTTTCATAGTACTTTCATAGTTGTTTCATAGTTGTTTCATAGTTGTTTCCTAGTTCTTTCCTAGTTCTTTCATAGTTGTTTCCTAGTTGTGTCATAGTTGTTCCATAGGTGTTTCATAGTTGTTCCACTAATGTTTTATCATGTCTCCTTCCCAACAGAGAAAAATTACCAATGACCCCCTAGCTACTTCATTCACCAGGTAGGCCAAAGGATTTAAGTCCGGTTTTCCACCATGTTATATCTGTGGGATCACTATTGAAGGAACACAACACCAGTCGTTGACTCAAACCAGAATGAATGCTTTATTGCTGTATTGAACATTATAGATAGGATGTGTGTGTCATGGTCAGTGCCCAGCATGCGTGCATGGTTACACTGACCAATGGTATACTCGCTATGGCATGTTGGAGAGGTACTGACAGGTAATACTTCAATATGAAGATATTACACTAACTCAGTGAGGGGATTCTGACAGACCATTTTTATTTTTGTTAGAATCCCCCGGGTCTGCCCGCGGGGATGGGGATGGGGCTGCACATTGACTGGTGCATTATAGTCCAGATCACATGTATAGCAAGTAAGAAAGCAATAGGGCCTTAGAAGTGTCTTTTCAGACATTGATGTATTCAGTCCCACTGTCAGACCAGCTTCTGCCTGACTTTTGATTAGATGTTTGTCTGATGGTGTGTGGGAGAGATGTGACTAGATTTAGATATCATTTGTCTCCTCCACAATCCAAGATCCACAGGATTAGGTATTCTGCGCTAGAAGATGAGCATGGGAACGACTCG
>JAAUYH010181357.1_pt1 | contig 10311 bp, 6 predicted proteins | sample 7278061 | NCBI WGS metagenome assembly JAAUYH01 (sample SAMN14350203, study PRJNA611818) | marine sediment metagenome | isolation source: surface marine sediment (0.6m) | place: French Polynesia: Moorea | collected 2018-08 | reverse complement strand
GCCATCGCCGCCATCATCGCCGTCCTCGTAGCTGGTTTTTTCGCCCTAACCATCGGCCTGTGCTGCATCCTACGACGAACGCTCAAAAGAGCGCGCACCGAGGCCGCTGACGAGACCTCGGATGACACGCTGTCGCACCCGTCACCGTTCTCAAGCGCCGTATGATTTCGGCACGTTGAATCTTAGCGCGAAGGCACCTTGCAAATACGTACGGACTGACAGACCTTTGTGATTAGGTTGAACGCGAAACACGGCCGAGCCTTCCCGGCAAGACGATCGAGGGGAAGTCTTTCCTGATAACTCCTATTATGTCATGCTGAACCAGCGGCGGGACGAAAGACTAGATGTTTGCGCAAACACTACCGCTGTCTGGCAGCTACTCTTCCTTGGAACTGTGGGATTTTAGGGGCCGCACGAAAGGATTTTTCGAAATTTGTATTGCGTGATTGCTAATACCTCTAGAATTGCATTCTGCAACAAGAACTGCCCAAATTTGAGGGACCTTCATCGCGTCACAGAGAGACGGAACCCTATATGAGCTCGCCAAGGTATCAGCAACCTTGCTCGCAGCATGTAAAATGTCAAACGCGCATTAACCAATCTCGAAATGAGCGACACAATGAATTACTATACCCGAACGTGGTTCAGCACTAGTCGAAGGTTGTGGCAGTAGTCGAAATCTGTACTAGATACCATCAACGTGTACTGCATAGTTCACTGCGACTACGTGCGAAATGATACTAACTGTAAACTGTGTATACAATATTTGGTGTAGGGCGGAATTTATCATAATTCGACCAATTGATTCTAATTCCACGATACGTGTGGCGACACAGCAGCATGGCGTCGACAGCAATACTGTGACAGAACCGGAATATTATCATGTGAAACTATGAAAAACATGTAATGTCTCTTGTTCTTTTTCACGTGTACAAGCGCTTGTACAGCTGTTTCACTTTTGTTTGATTGTGCTTCTTCAACATTGGGAAAGTTACGCGATTCGAGATGTTCCGTGCATCTGAAGGATGCAGCGCCAGTCAGAGATGGCCTGCGATGTCGAACAACTTTCTGCATCCATCTAATCTTATCTTTCGATCAACGGCATCACCGAGTAACATAGGATTGTCGCGAACACTGTATTCCCATGCACTGTATAAATCTACGAAGGTGTTGCTTGTCATAATTCGTTCGTATTGACCGCATTTTGCACTCACGAAAGCAATTCTTGTTTCCTTCCTGCATACTCGACTATCGTTGATGCAACCTTTGCGCTCTGGTGCTTGAATGCCTGACCCATACTCTCAAAAAATCGATCCTATTTCGGGAATTGATAGTCATCGTTTACTGCGTTCTTGGCTTTGTTTACTAACTCAACAGTTAAAGCATTGCACTTAGAAAACCCGAAACATATCGAGAGACAGCATTAGCGTGGAACATCCGTCTCGCAAGCGTCCGATCCCGTTAACCGCATTACTTGTCAGCGTTAATTAGTTCTAGTGTCTAACTGTCCGGCCAAAATATTCAACTCTAAAAAGTAAGGGTTTTGCCTTTTCTATCCTCAGATGACGTCGATCGAATGTCTAGATATCAGTGAATCATGAATTTCAATTAAATTGGCTAGAATTCCTGCTTCTCCTAGGACTACGATGTCTGCAGTCGTTCATATGAATCAGAAGGTGTCGGTTTGGAATGGTCACAACTAGTTTTTACCAATAAATATATAGCGTATTTGCACACTTTATTCTGCCTTACCCTGACCTGTGTTGACGATGAATTCTACACGTTTCATTTATCGATGTGACTACGTTGGCAAAGATAGTAAACCGGCACCGAATTGAAAATCATCCCATGTTTTTGGAGTAGTCCCAATTTCGACACCACCCACCGTAGTATTTGCAGCACAGTTTTTGCCTTGTATGAATTAATCTATTGGTTGTTGGTGATTCGATATTGTGCAGGAATATGTGCCGTATCTTCCTCGTCCGTTAAGTTCACGCATCGCGAAATAAAGACGTGAATCGGATGGAATTTTAATTTTGCTTGTACGCAACCGAGTGCGTGTATGAACGATTTTCGCGCATCCTGAAACGTTATTCCGGAGTCTGCGGTGGCTGATGTAGGATGCATGCGAGAAAATCGCCAGTGAGGCATGTACAATGCTTTTGAGGATAGACTTGCAATTGTCCCACAAGGACCAGAGAAATCTTACGCAAAATAGGGCATTTTCGCCTACAGCGCATTTGTCGTCCAGTTTGAAAGTGACTTGGATTCGAAGCAGGGCGTACAATCAAGCCAAGTCCGGTTCTAATTGCCTAAAAAGGAGCACCTTAATAGGATCGAATGATTTGACACCAGCACTAAAATGATTTTGCCACTTGGTGGTCTTCATTGCTGAACCTTGCGGGTCGCACTGAATTTCAGATCGTTCCACAAATAATCAGCCACGAATTAGCAGTAGTGTATCTCTCCAGAAGTTCCTAAAGTCGAGTGACAATGGCCATCTCAGAACCTAATAGTTACGTCTCTGCGGATGATTATTCGATTTATTTGGAAGATGTGGCATAATAAATGCGAAAATACTCCAATTGCGACAACATAAATAAAAGGACTTCACTTCGGTGAAAGAGGAATTAGAAATGGAGGGGGCTCCGCTCCCAGACCCCAAACATCTTCGATATTATTGAGCATGATAGAAGTACCACGATACTGCTGTGGTAACCTGATGACGATTTACGCCTCGATCAGTCGCTCAGTCCTGACTGGAGACCTCGGGCTTTGACCCTCGGTCTTCACGTCAGGATCTCGGGCCAGATCTCGTCGAAATACGCCATCAAGTCAACCCTGAGTTTCGTGGCACTTCTACTTCAAGTAGCCTAATTCTCAACTCTTAATTTCCCTTTAGTTCTAAAGACAATCTGATTATTAATGCGCGATCATTTCGCGTGCGAATTAAACATGGACGTTCTGTACCTTGGCTCGTGCTGGCCAGTATTCACATTGCTGTCTTTCGACGCGCCTCTACCTGGCCGTCGGAATGACGAACAAACGTTTGAATGATTCATGTACCTTAAAAAGCGAATGGTTTCGAACTCATTCGGTGCCTTTACAGGTGATTCCTTTTTAGGTTGTATTTAAATTTCGGTACTAATTAGATTTATTGCAACTGTTCATTTGTTTGTACAGTGACATAATTCAAAGCCCTAAAGTACATGGAGCACATCCGCATCTGGGGAAATGTTGCAATATTACATAATCCGAGGAAAGATAAGGTTGGAGAGGATTGATATTTGTTTTCTTCAATTCTGATCAGGAATTCGTTACAGTCTTCTACATTTAATAACCTGATATGAAATTTTTTGAGCACATATTAAACCTAAAGTGTATTTGGAGTTCTGCTATCAAAAAGTATATATATAACCTAAAGGACTTATTATTCCAGGTTTGTTCGAAGAAAGTTAGGACGAATCATTTAGCTAAATTACCGTCAAACAGTACAATGCAAGAGTGACTCGACTCAAGAAATTGGCAATATAATAAACATTTTACTACTTAAAGTAGAAGATACGAAAAATAGAGTGACTTACAAATAAATTCAGTTTGAGAAACCGTGTATCCTTAATTCCTACCCAAAAATGATGTTGAAGATTTTGAGTAACAGATTGGTGAAAATATCAAATTCAGCTTGCAGCATGTCCGTTTGTTTTAAACGCTCTCTGATTCTGCTAAATAGAAACAATAATTATTACCTGTTGCGGGAAGTTCTCTGAGAAACCGACATAAAATGTTAAGCTATCCAAATTTTTGGTTTCATCAACGGTTGATTTATTTGTGCACGAATTATTATATATCCATTTTGAATAATACGAAAAGAATGATTTCCCAATGTTTCAAGTTGATTTATACACTCTTATTCCGTATGTTTCCGCAACTCAGCTCATTATCGAAAAACATAGCCGAACTATAATTTTTCTACGTGCAATATACATTATCAATATATCGGCTTGAAAATCAATTGCAAAACACTTCGAGCGGGACTTAATTGTGAATTATGTGGACAAAGACAAATTTGCATATGAACTTTATTTTTTACGGTTTTACAAATGCAACATTGGCATCAAACTGAAGTATACTGAAATTTCAAGTAATATGTTACAGCCATACGTAGAACTTCAACTTTTGAATAATAGATTATTTCATGGTACCGTGTAATCATGTGTGCTAAATTTTCAAAGTCGACTTAAATTAATCCGGAGGATTAGATCAACTTCAACCCACCTAAATAAATTTTCGATTACAGATCTTTCTGGTGAACAAAGGTTTTCGCCCGTCCTCGAAAGTTCTATTGGATTCAGCGGAGTGAGGTAGAATGATGGAAATAGGTATGGCAGTAATATGGATACGGAGAGTTTGATTATATTTGTTACTAACTAGACTGTTCCACCACCTGTTGAACCAATGTCAACTTTTGCCATGCATCGCTTCAAATTTATTTATCTTGTAGACGTTAGGTTTCAGTTCAGCCATCAAAAACACCTAGTGTCGCACGCGAACTAGTGCGGTACCGATTCGAATATTAGTTGGAATGATCTGACTAAGCGCTGGCTTTAAATTCAATGATACCATACATGTATGAATCCGCAAATTTCGATCTTAACATCGAGCTTTCGATAGAAGACTTGCGTAATACAGCTGCTTGTGACAGTTCTTCATCTCACAGGAATCAATGGGTCCAGGAATGCCGCATGGATTTGGAAGTCAATTATTGAGACACCCCTACACGTTTTCAGAATTTGTTTACCGTACGCACTGTCCTTGTGCATGTAATGGTTACACATGTTATTAGTGTGGAATTATCGGCGCTTATTCTTCAGGAAGCAAAGCAAAGTAGTCACACATTTGCTAACTTACAACGCATGCCGATTGGCGAGTTGTGATTCGCTGCACGCCCTATCACCCTTTGCATGCACTAGGGTACAATCCACGATAAAAGGGAACAGTCAACATAACTTGTTGCAGTGCGATACGCACCTATAATGCACCTCATCACTGCTTCACGACAGCGCCTGGGCGACGTGCAACTGGGACAACCTGCCATCATCGCCATCTTCGCAGTCCTCATTACCGCGTTTCTAGCCCTCACTGTCGGCCTATTTTGCATAATGCGACAAGCCCTCAAGAACAGGCGGACCGACGATGAAAAGAGTGCCGACGCAGCCTACCCTGCCTATACTACTAAGGATGACACACCGTCGAACCCGTCTCAAATTTCCAATGTCATCTAATTCGGGCTCGTGAAATCTTAGCTCGATAGCATCTTGTCCTGAGTGCATAGTGTTTGCGAAGACAGCGAGTGAGTTTGTCACTACGATGCACGCGAGACATGGGCCAAAACTTCTTGGTAAGACGAGCGCGATTGAGTCTTCCCTGATAATTTTTATTACGGCATGATGAACGAGCGGCGTCACGAAAGACTAGATATTTGGTCAAGAGCTGGCACCATCTGAAAGCTCGCATCCCCATTTGCATGGACTGCCAGATGAAGCGGCGATCGGAGATAGCACATGTTTTGTTCTAGGCAGTGGCAGTTGCTGTATAAGTCAATTATTCCATCCAAGTCTGGTGTGATCGTGACGAAAATTGTTCTTTGATTGGTTCTAATTCACAGAACCCATTCTGTTTTACTTGCACATTCCTTCTACTTCACGGTATATCAGCAAATGGTTCTAGAATACCAGCACCTCTAGCATAGTAGCAATATCTAGATAGAATCCAGATCCCGTTCAGATCAGAACTTTCTGACGCTACACTCAACTATTCTGTTACGAAGAATACGAACGTGACGACCGATTCTACTGCTGTTTCACTCTTCTATGATTGTGCGCGCACAGCATTATGAAGTAATGCAAAGATTCGGAATCGTTGAATGACGCAATTTCAGTTAGTGCAGGCCTGTGATGTTGCATGACACGCACGGTTAACCGAACCGTCAGGAAACACTGGATTGTACAGTGCTGTAGGCAGTATGCATGTGTCTACAAAGGTATTTGTCATAGTGCGATCGTATCGATCACATTCTGCACTAACGAATACTATCCTTGCCTTCTTCGTGGAATCTGCAGTACTCTACAGTGCACTCGACTATCTGCGATGCAACATCTACCTGCTATCCAATCCTTCAATGCCTGGCCCATGTTTATCCAATTCTGGCCCATTTCGTGACTTGATTGACGTGGCCAGCTGTACTTCTGTAGATGTCGAAACACTGGGAACGCGCGCGTTAAACGATGACCCGGGATGGCGGTGAGCAACCCGCGATTGCGCCAACGACGGCAGGTTCGACGGGAGACCGTTCAGATCCCTCTCTCCGGTGCAGCCCCAAAGTGTGGGTACTTGCTCAAATCGATAGTAGCCGTTCGCTGTGGCGAACGGCTGGATGACAAGCAGCCAGTGACGTTTATTCGAGGGTGGTTTCCGTTCGTTCTATGTACCTCGTTCCACTCATCATTGCACGTCGTCGTCTGCGCGCTGTAAGCGAGGGTGTAAGAGCATCGTCTAACAACTTGTTCAGACTGTAGAGGTGCTGTTTGCTTCCTCTACGGTTAACACCTTAGACATCGAAAACCTGAAACACTAACAATATCGGACCTAGGCCACCCGATACTTGTCATTTACTGGCTCCGAAAATATGGTCAGCCAATTCGCCCAAAGTCCTTTAGTTGTGACCGCATTACAAATTGTGACCGCGTTTGTTTTTAGGCATCCAGCCACCTGAAATTTGTTTAGTGTCTTACCTCCAGCTAACATATTTGAAGGTAAAAAATAAAGGTTATACCGATTTTTATTCGCATTTGCTGTCAATTAAACGACGAGCAATGATTTTCAATATATTGTAAACCCGCTCGAATTCTTACATTCCAACGACTACTTTCGGTGTTTGCAACGGGGAATATGAAGCTGTAGGTGTCAGACACTTCATCACACAATATACTCTGTCGCCTACTTGCAATGAGTTTACCGTGTTTTATTCAACGTTATGACTACGTTGGAAGACCTACTAATCCGGTATAAAACAAAAATCATGCCATGATTTTGGAAAAGTCCCGATTTCGATACTTTCGAACGCCGATCTCTGATGCAACCCAGTCCAGTATTTGCAGCACAGTTATTGCCTTGTAAGAATTTCACCCTTTGCCTGTATGTGATTCGCTGTTGTACTTGAACGTGTTCCGCATCTTCCCTGCAGTCTAAAACGGAAATATCAACCTCGACTATTTTCCGTTGTGTTCAGCCAAGGAGAAGAAGTCGAGCAATCGACTGCGTTGGCAGACGATTACTGCACTTACTGAAACGTTACGTTAGAATCAGAGGTAGGAAATAGTTATCACTTAATACTGTGCACAGCTAGCACATTAATTAATCAATCTGAATTTTCGAGCAGCAGCATCAAAAAAATACACAAAAATTGAGTCTTAAAAGTTAGTGAACCAGTTCTAATCAGTACACATCGACATTTAAAAGCATAACAATTAATCCGTATGAAAAACTCGATTGGTCAGCTTCTGGCAACAGTACTTCTGTATGACAATACTAATCTGGGTCTGTCATCATAGATTTCGTACGATTATTTGTCCTTCCTTATGTACTTTCATGAACAGTAAGGTGACGCTTCCTTTCTACAGGCTCACACGTTGCGACAAGAAGAAAGGCGGCGACTTACCATGCATAGGACGAATATACCTCTATGATTCGTACTCGATTCGGATTTCATTTCAAGCCTGAATAGCTCAAACCCGTTTAATTTGTGTTATGCTTTCTTTTTGCGTATATTCGAACTATTCAAACTTCTGTCGATCTAGATTATTGCAAATTTTTATTCGCATATACTGAAGCCCCACTAAAATCACATAAAATATTTCGAGGTGAGGCAACATCAGGAACATGACTGCAACATTAAATGGAGCGAAAATAATGAAGTTGAAGAAAATATAGACTTTGATTCATAGGTTCGACTCAGGAACTATTTCTGTAGCTTCCTTGTAGTCTTCAAAAAACCTGTATAAGTCATAGATTTCTGCTCTGAATAGAGAAATGGACACATTAATACCTAACAATGTTTTGCAACTGCAACGAATTCTATAATGCCATGGAAATAGAGTACCTACGGTAAAAACTGCTAACAATAACCATTTTTTTCTGATGCAGCCCATTGAATTTTTGGTACTATAGATAACAATTCAATCTCCTTGTGTTCAGAAATCGCTATTAATAACCTTACCAAGAATAATCAAATAGCAATGGCATTGGTTGAAATTCTGCATCTGCACGCCAAATAATTAATTATTCCATATTTCCCAAAGTCAAAGTGAAGCATTAATGCTATATAATTGTATCCAACCATAGAAATGAACAATAAATCAAGGACTAGTTTACGAAAATGAATTGAGCTATGGTATCTGCATACGGAATTAAATAGCATGAACATTCAAATTACTAGTTACAAAGATAAAAAGGTATAAAAAGTAAGTTCGGTTCAGAGAACTATGTATCCCCAAAATTCATCGTCCCAATTGAGATTATATTTAACGTCAAGGTTCGTGCAATATTAAATCGGGGTGTGTATTAGTGATCTGGGAGAAATAATTTTCGGCATCCCGGTAAACAGTTAATGTTGAACGGTAAATGGTTCATTCTTCTGATAAAACGCGTGCGAATATATTTTTTGTAGCTTACTGGAGAATCGGCTTAAATTATGAAACGTGCATGAGTATGATTCTGTCTTTTGGCGTCCAGTGCATAAATTAGTGCGTTGACAACAAAATCGATGAAATTTTGGATGGTAAAATTTCGTAATGCAACCTTACTACACCTATTTCTGCAAGTTTGCAGTTTTTCGAAAAATATCACGCAGCTATATTGCCTTATTTTTATTCATCTCGTTAATGGTATCTGCTCATGAATGCAGTCCAAAAGAATAACTATTCAAATCTTAGCGTAACTCAAAAGGGCAAAGACGAAACAAGGTAAAAGCTCTGCTTGACCTGATTTAAACAATCCAATATTTTCATTTTCTAGTACTTAGAACGAAATTCAAGCAATGAATCAGAGCAGCAACGAAATATAGTAATTTGAATATAAATATTTTGAATGATCAAGTAAATGAAGGCTCATATACCTAAAGGTTCTTTAAATATTCGTCCTTTGAGGTAAACAAAAGCATCGTTTGTTTTCCAACTGTAAATATTTTTAAGGTGGAAGAGAAAACAATTGCTGAAAGAGAGAATGATGGAAACAAGGATAATGGATACTTCATGTCAACTGAGGATTTATGATTTGGCACTGGTTTGGTTTAAAATTTTGTTTTTTGACCAAATCATGATGTATTGGCAGAACTTTTGTCAGCCTTTTAGCAAGCACTCTAGATATCATTTGAAAGTGGACGTGAGTTCAACTCGTTATACTGATGTTGTTATTTTGGACGTGAACTCGAACAAGAACTAGAATTCCGAAAAGTCTAATTGCAACACTGCTCGGTATTGTTATGCGACAGGCACTCAGCGATCCGATTACAATACAGAATCGAAAAATTGGAAAGTATTGTAGTCTAGATTTGTTTGCTTATGTTTTCGGTACCCTCTATTCGTTTTTCAGATGATAATCTGTTGGATACGCTCTTTAATTATTATATACCAATGATTTTGATAGTTAGTTTGGCCTCCAGTTACTAGAGTTCAGCCATAGAAAAAGTGAGCATAAAAAGTGTCTTAGTTCTCGATTATTTCTGCACATTTTTTGCTTTTGACAATAACCTTCCACATATTGCAATTGATTTCAGAACAATTCAGCCATACATTTAATTTCACAAGCTCTCAGATTGCCTTGCCTCTTTTCCGTGATTCACCCCATTTTAGACTTAAATGCGACAGTATCTGAGCCACTGTCTGAATTTTCTAAAACTTTCAATAAGAACAAGCTTTTTCGCACTCATGCATTCCACAGAGCTCTTCCTTTCATAGTATCAGAGTGCCACACAGAAAATACATGTTTTGGCTTTTTTTCAAAGGAATTTTCATGTAATTATGTTTACTGAGTGTTCGTAAAAGTACTAGAACTTTAGTTTCAAAATGCATTTCCATAACTTCAAATAAAGAATCATTTGCTAATTGACTGCTAAAAATACTGGAAACAAAGCTCGGAGGGAAAGTACACACTACTTGGATTTATCCACTGCGAAAGGCAAATGCACTATCACGGCAAATGCCATTGGATATATGTCTCGAAATTTTCTATATATGTTATCGCTTGAAATCTTAT
>JAAUYH010111778.1_pt1 | contig 10311 bp, 10 predicted proteins | sample 7278061 | NCBI WGS metagenome assembly JAAUYH01 (sample SAMN14350203, study PRJNA611818) | marine sediment metagenome | isolation source: surface marine sediment (0.6m) | place: French Polynesia: Moorea | collected 2018-08 | reverse complement strand
TTCCGGCCACGCCGGCGCGCGCGCCCCTGTGGCGGCCCCGTTCTGCACTTGAAAGCCATGTAATTCAGCAGGTTACCTGCCCGCAGAGACCGTCGACACCTCTACAGGCGCTCATTGTGCCCGGCGCGGTGCCACACTCCTGGCACAATGAGCGCCTGTAGAGGTGTCGACGGTCTCTGCGGGCAGGTAACCTGCTGAATTACATGGCTTTCAGGTGCAGAACGGGGCCGCCACAGGGGCGAGCGCGCCGGCGTGGCCGGAACTCGCGCGGGGTCGGCCTGTCTGGTGAGACGGGTGTGATATTTGGTCGGTAATATTTCCGGGGCAAACACGGTCTTTATCAGACGTGCGATGCGCGACGACGAGCAGCCGGCACGAGCGCTGCGAGGAGCCGCAAGGCCGTCAGGCGCAGCGCGAGGCCCTGCCGTCAAAGCGCTACCGTTGACACCCATCGGCAGCCCAGCGGAGACATACGGATGCGACGATTCAAGTTGCCGGCGGTGCCCGGCTCGACCATCACCCCCGAGTCGGTGTATCTCGGGCGGCGGCGGTTCATCAGGAACACCGCCCTGGCGGCGGCGGGTCTGGTGGCCGGTACGGCGTGCGAGGCCGATGGCACACCCGTGACCGGGACGGAACCGACGCCGGCGGCCGGCCATGCGCCAGGGAGCTTCAGCACCGACGAAACACCCAACTCCTGGGAAGACATCACCACCTACAACAACTTCTACGAGTTCGGAACGGGCAAGGCCGATCCGCACCGCAACGCGCATACGCTGGTGACGCACCCGTGGACCGTCACGGTGGCCGGCGAGTGCGACAAGCCGGGCGACTACACCTACGAGGACATCGTCGGCCCGCACACGCCCGAGGAGCGCATCTATCGCCTGCGCTGCGTCGAGGCGTGGTCGATGGTGGTGCCCTGGGTCGGCATACCCATGGCCGACCTGCTCAAGCGCTTCGCACCGAACTCGCGCGCCAGGTACGTCCGGTTCACGACACTGCACGACCCGAAGCAGATGCCCGGTCAGCGTCGCCGCGTGCTCGACTGGCCCTACGTGGAAGGTCTGACGATCGCGGAGGCGATGAACCCGCTGACCCTGATGGTCACCGGCCTGTACGGTCGCGAGCTGCCCAATCAGAACGGCGCGCCACTGCGGCTCATGGTGCCCTGGAAGTACGGCTTCAAGAGCATCAAGTCCATCGTGAGCATCGAATTCACGGAGCGCCGTCCGAAGTCGAGCTGGGAGCTGTCGGCGCCGCACGAGTACGGTTTCTACGCCAACGTGAATCCGACCGTGCATCACCCGCGGTGGAGCCAGGCCCGGGAACGGCGCATCGGTGCGGGTTTGTTCGCCGAAAAGCAGCCGACACAGATGTTCAACGGATACGGCGAGTTCGTGGCCCACCTGTATTCGGGCCTGGACCTCCGCAAGAACTACTGAGCCACGGCATGCCCGCTCGCGCCCGCATCGGCGGCCTGCAACTGGCCAAGGCAGCCGTGTTCGTCGCCTGCCTCGGGCCCCTGGCATTCGCCGTGGCGGGCGCCTTCGGCGTGGCAGGGGTCAGCCTGGGGGCGAATCCCGTCGAAGCCATCCTGCACTCGATGGGCGACTGGGGTCTCAAGTTCCTGCTGGCCACGCTGATGATCACGCCGGCACGTCGCCTCACCGGCTACACGCCGCTCATTCGCTTCCGTCGAATGCTGGGCCTTTTTTCGCTGTTCTACGTGAGTCTGCACTTCCTCACCTACGCGTGGCTGGACCAGGGGCTGGCGCTGGACGTCATCATCGAGGACATTGTCGAGCGACCGTACATCACGCTCGGCGTCGCGGCGCTGCTGATGATGATTCCCCTCGGGGTGACGTCCACCAACCGCATGATGCGGCGCCTGGGCCGGCGATGGCAGTCGCTGCATCGCCTGGTCTACCCGATCGCCATCCTCGGGGTCTGGCACTTCTGGTGGCAGGTCAAGCAGGACATCCTGGAGCCGGCCATCTATGCAGCCGTCCTGGCCGCCCTGCTGCTCTACCGCGTGGTCGATGCCCGCCGCCGGCGGCAGCGCCGGCAGGCCATGGCGACAGCCGACCCGGGCTGACGCTCAGGCGCCCGGCGGGCCTGTCCTTGAGCCACCGTTCCGTGTGCTAACCTGCGTGCTCCCGGCGCAACCTGGACGCGAGAGCTCGCCATGCAAAAACGCTACATCAGCGCTCAACAGCTGCTCGAAGACGCCTTCCACCTCGGCATGCACATCGTCGAGAGCGGCTTCAGGCCCAACTGGATCATCGGCGTGTGGCGCGGCGGCGCTCCCGTGGGCATCGCGGTGCAGGAATTGCTGGATTTTTGCGGCATCGAGTGCAATCACATCGCGATCCGCACGTCGTTGTACACCGGCATCGACGAGCGTGCCGCGGAAGTCCGCGTGCACGGCATCGATTTTCTCGTGCGCAACCTCGACAGCGAAGACTCGCTGCTGATCATCGATGACGTGTTCGACAGCGGTCGCAGCATGGCGGCCATCATCGACGAGTTGACGCGCCTGTGCCGCAAGAACCGCCCGCACGATATCCGCATCGCCACTGCCTATTACAAGCCGTCGAAGAACCGCACGCAGCGCATTCCGGACTATTTCGTGCACGAAACCGAGCAGTGGCTCGTGTTCCCGCACGAGCTCCACGGCCTGAGCCGCGAGGAGATCCTCGAAGAGAAGCCGGGCATGGGCACGGTGGCGGCCGACCTGCTGGCGCTGCGCACCCGAATTTCCGGCGACAGCGACTAGCGTCGAAAGCAAGCTCCTCTTGTGGGAGCTGTTTCAGTCTGTGGGAGCGGCTTCAGCCGCGATACGGGTCAAAATCGCGGCTGAAGCCGCTCCCACAAACTGGAGTTGTCCTGCGGGGAGGTCGTTGAGCGACTAATCCGCCTTCGGCCAGTCGCTGGCGTCGATGGCTTCCACGTAGGCGTGCCAGGTCGCGTGACCGATCAGCGGCATCAGCAAACCGAGGCCGACGAGCAGCGTGGCGAAGCTCAGGCCCACGGCCGTTACGATCAGCGTAATCCAGACGATCATCGAGAACTTGTTGCGCAGGACGGCGTTGATGCTGGTCACCACCGCCGTGACGGCATCCACCTTGCGATCGGCGATCATCGGCAGCGAGAACGCGCTGGCGCTGAAGGTGATCACCGCGAAGATCGATCCGACGGCGGAGCCGACCCCGAGGAACACGGCCAGGTCCTTCAGCTTCGGTTCCGCGTCCATCGGGAAGAACACGTGCACCATGGAGCCTGCGCGTGCCCACACGAGGAAGATGACCAGCAACACCAGGGCGAAGATCATGGCGTTGCCCACGTGCGACCAGGTGGCGCGCCAGCCTTCGGCCAGCGTCGGCGGCTGCCCGCGCGCGAGCGACCGACTGATCTCGTACAGCCCTATGGCGATGACCGGACCGATGAAGACGAAGCCCGAGAGCAGCACGAGCAGCAACATGTAGCTGCCATAGACAAAGGCCAGGGCGCTGACGCCGTAGCTCAGCAGCATGATGACCAGGCCGTAGGCCAGGCTCTGCCGCGGCGCCGCCAGCATGTCCTTGTATCCCAGCTTCAGCCAGCGCAATGGCGCGCGCGGATCGATGTCGCGGCAGGGCGCGACGAAGGGCAGCTGATCCGGCGGTGGGGTGGTGGTATCCGGTGCCTGCATCTCCCGAGCCTCGCGTTGCTTTTTTCGATTCCGGCGCCAGAGGGTCGCCCGAAAGCGGCCCGCCCGTCATGCGGCGCTGCGGTAAACTGCGCCGTGCGGCGGCCGGCGGTGCCCGGGCGTCTGCCCAGTACACGAACCCGAGCGAGGGAGTTCACGCATGTGCCGATTCGTTGCCTACACGGGCCGCCCGATCCTGCTGTCGGACCTGGTCACCCGCTCGTCCAGGTCGCTGATCCACCAGAGCTACCGGGCCCGGGAGCGGGACGAGCCGCTCAACGGTGACGGGTTCGGCGTCGGTTGGTATGCGCCGGAGATCGATCGCGATCCCTGCGTGTTTTCGAGCATCACGCCGGCCTGGAGCAACCGCAATCTGCACAACATCGCGGAGAAGATCCGCTCACCGCTGGTGTTCGCACACGTGCGCGCGGCTTCGCCCGGTTTGCGCGTGAGCGAGGTCAACTGCCACCCGTTTCAGTACGGGCGGTACCTGTGGATGCACAACGGCAATGTTGGGGCCTTTCGCCGCCTGCGCCGGCAGCTGCGGGCAAGCCTTCGGGACGAGTACTACGACATGATCGAGGGCACCACCGATTCCGAGCACGCCTTCGCCGTGTTCCTGGACGAGTTGCACGACTCCGACCCGGACCGGCCGCTCGACGCCATGGAGTCGGCGCTCGAGGCGACGGTTCGGCGGCTCAGGGTATGGCAGGAGGCGCTGCCGGAGGCGACGCCGACGACGATGAACTTCGCGGTGACCGACGGTGTGAACGTGGTGGTGACGCGCTACTCGGCGGGCGGGGTCGCGCCGGAGTCACTGTACGTGTCGCGCGGGCGCCGTTTCGTGGCTACCGACAGCGGCTACGACATGGTCGACAGCGAGACGGATCTTCGCGCCGCCATCGTCGCCTCGGAGCCGCTGACCGACGACGCGTCGGACTGGCAGCCCGTGGCGCCCAATCACCTGATCAGTCTGAGCGACGCGCTCGAGCTGCGCGTGCGCGCGCTGGCTTAGATCGCTTGGCCGGTTTCGCCGGCGCTCGTTGGTGTGCGGCTCGCTGCGCGGCGCGGGCGCCGGCGGCGGATCGGGGCGGGTGTTCCGTGGCCTTAAGCGTTCGGGCCGGATAGATGTAGAGCATGCGTTCGTCCCTGCGTTTGGTGGTGCCACCGAAGGCCCGGGCGGAGATACAGGCCCGGCGCCTCCGGCGGCCCGTGCCTTCTGTTATGCAGACTTCGTGCCAGCTGCGTAAGCGCCGTCGCGTGTTCGGCAACATCGACTGCGGCCACGGCTGCCGTGTCACGTGACTGTCTGAAATTTCAGAGAAAATCAGGGCGCCGGGAGACAGGCGTGGCAACCGTTGGTTGCGGCGAGCACCGTGTCGTGCGTCGACGCGCCGGTGTCTTGCGCACCGAGGCAGTGCCGTGGGCGCACCGCGGCGGCGCAGAAAGACGCGTCAGAACCAGATGGACACGAACAGCTGGAACACGCCGGCCGAGAAGCTGTAGAGCGGTTCCTCGCCCGCCGCGACATCGTCGACGGTCAGGTCGCGAAAGTCGTCGTAGTCGAACATCATGTGGTCGTAGCGCACGTTCAGCGTGCCCTTGTCCATAAAGCCCTTGCCGTCGCTCATGAACTCCCACGAGACGCCGGCACCGACGGTCAGGCTGCTGAAGGTGCTCAGTTCCTTGTCCCGCGCCATGAAGTTCTGGGCGTTTTCCCGGGCAAACAGGTCGGCGTAGAAATCGGCGCCCGTCTGGTCGTACACGCGCACCTTGGCGTCGACGGTCAGACCTCGCGGCAGGGGATGCGTGTAGCCGATCTCGAAGCTGTTGGCGTCGATGCCCCAGGTGTCGGTAAAGAAACGGTATTCGCCGTGCAGCGCCGCGCGCCAGGGCATGTAGTAGCGCGATCGCAGGGCGACGGCGTTGCTGGTCCGGGTGTTCGGGTACACCTCGGGTCGATAGCTGTAGCCCCGGGCGCTTTCCGGGTCGAGGTAGCGCACCGTCCGGTAGGGGTTGTTGAGAAACCCCTCGTCGGTGATCGTTTCGAGGCTGGCGCCCAGCAGCATGTTGCGCGTGATCACCTGCGACAGGCCGAGACGGTAGTTCTGGCGCTCGGCCTCGTCGACGAAGGTGTCGTCACCATTGCGGCGCACCTCGTCCGAGCCGCGCGCATAGCCCAGCGTCACGGTGGTCAGGTCGCCGAAGATATCCTGGCTGATGCTGAACTGCGCCGATTTGGCGCTGAAATCGTTCTCTTCGCTGTTGCCGTAGCTCAAGGAGTAGATGGTCTTGCCGCGCAGGTACGAGACACCCAGCGATTTTTCCTTCCGCTCTTCCGTGTAGGCACTGGCCGTAGTCACCACGTCGATGGACGCGCTGCTCACCGAATCGACGTAGTAGTTGCCGGTAACCGACACGTTTTCGCCGATCTTCTTGCGCACCAGCAGCGCCGGGCCGTCGATGGTGACGCCGCCGCCCTGGTAACGGTGGTACAGGGCGTCTGCCCGGTCGTCGGGCAGCACCGCGGCCTGGAGGCTGGCGCCGGTCAGGCCAAGGAGCAGGGCACCGGCGACCGGTCGCAGGAGGCGGAACTTGGAAACGTGGCGCAAGGTCGTCGTCTCTGAAGTGTGTCTAGTTGCAGCCGCAGCCGCCGCCCGAGCTGCCGGAGGCGCCGCGTGCGCCCTCGCGGGATTCATGCACGTGGTGCGTAAACGCGCTGGAAATCGGATCGGGATCGAAGGCCATGATGGGATCGGCGAGGCGGTCGCGCTCATAAGGCTTCACCCACGGCTCTATGCTCGCGCAGCCGGAAACGGCGGCGCAGGCGACGATAAGGACCACGGCGGCGAGGCGCTTCATGCTTACTCCCGGATCAGCGCGCGCACCTGGCGCTGGTATTCGTCTTCGTAACCCGGCTTGTAGCCGTGGTGGAGGTAACGCACGTTGCCGTCGCGATCGACCAGCACGGTGCTGGGCATGGCGTTGACGTCGTACAGCTTCGAAACCCGGTTTTCCTGGTCGAACAGGATCGGGAAGGTCACCGGGCTCTCCTCGAGCAGGCGCAGCGCGTCGTTCGAATCTTTCTCGACGTTGACGCCCAGCATCGTGAAGCCCAGGGGCTCGTAGCGCTGGTACAGCTCGTCGAGCAGCGGCATTTCCTGGCGGCAGGGGCCGCACCAGGAAGCCCAGAAGTTGATCAGCACGACCTGGCCACGCAGCTCGCTCAGCTTGATGTTCTCGCCGCCGGCGCTTTTCAGCGTGAAGTCCGGTGCGGGCGACTGGCTGGCGGCGCCGAGGCTGACGCTGAAGGCAAGCAGCGCTGTGGCCAGCGCGGTACGGGCGAATCGGGGCAGGGCAGTCGAAGGCATTGTCGTCGGAGTCCTCAGGCGTCAGAAGAATATGGTCAGGCCCAGCAGGGCCTCGAGATTGTGGGTGGTCTTTTCCTCACCCAGCAGGTCGGAGTCGAACAGGTGGTCGCGGAATTCCAGGCGCAGGCCGAGCCAGTCGGTGGCGAGCACGCGGGCGCCGAGGCCGAAGTTCACGGTGAAGCGGTCGTCGCCGCCGAATTCCGTGGCGCCGGCGCCGGCCAGCACGTACAGCGCGCTGTTGAAGGCGCGCTTGCGGCCGATGAACACTTCGCCCGGCAGCAGGTTGTAGCCGATGCTGAGGTTGTAGTAGCTCAGCTCGCGCTCTTCGGGCGTCAAGAGCTCGGCCGCGCCGGACAGCACCTCGAAGCTGGTCCTGTCGGTGTCCGTCTGTCCGTAGGCGCCTTCCACGAAGAAGCCGCCGGCCACGTGATAGGCCATGCGCAGGTTGACGCTGGTGTTGCTGCCGAAGTCCTCGACGCTCATGATGCCCGCCTGCAGACCCACCTCGAAGTTCTCGTTGTCGATCTTCGGGGGCTTGATCTCGCGGCGTTCGAGCTGCGGATCGATGACGGCGCGAGCCTCCTCGTCGGTAATGGCGTCGGGGCCGCCGGCGCAGCCGGTAACGAGACCGGCGATCAGAAAAAGAACGAAAAACCGGCTTTCCATTCGTCGATCTCCTCGTTGTCGTCGCGGCTCGTGAATACGACATGCGTCTTGTATTCGGCGCGCAGCACGAACTGGCGGGTAATGTAGGCGCGCAGACCCAAGCCGGCGTGCGCGATCTGGTCGGTGCGATCTTCGGTTTCCACGAGCGTGGCGTTGGGTGAGGTGCGTATCATTCCCGTGCCCAGGGCGAACTGCGGTGAAATGCGCTTGCCGGGAAAAAACTCGTGGACGATGTTCACGCCAGCCAGCACGCTGTTGGAAAAATCGCCGAGTCCGTGGGCGACCCACAGCTCCGTGGACAGGTTGGCCGACAGGGACAGCGCTCCGTACACCGTAATCATGTTGGCGCCGCCGAAGTCGCCGGCCATGGCGCCCATCTCCCATCGGCTGCGGACGAAGTCGTCCATCACCTCGTCGACGAAGACCAGCCGGTCGCCGGACGGCGCCATGGTCAGTTCCATGCGTGCGCGGGGTGCCCAGCCTTCGACGCCACGGCGGGTGCGCACCTTCATCCAGTCGGTGCGGCGCTTGAGGATGGCTACCTGCTCGCCGCGCTCGACCACGTGGTGCACCGGGTAGCCGGATGCCGGTCCCGTATGCAGCTCGAGGTAGGGCTCGGCAATGACCGCCTGGCGATAGGCCTTTTCGGCCATTGCCGGGCCCGCCGCCGTCAGCAACGCGGCCGCCAGGGCGACGATCGCCGCCCGGCGAAGCCCGCCGCGCGGGTCGCGAATGCTCGGTCGGTTGGTCGCCAGTCGGGCCAAGGACTCAGTTCTCCGGTGCGTCGAAGGGGTTGTTGTAGTACTGGCCGCCGATGTCCAGCCATTCGGACACCAGCTTCAGTTCTGCCGGGCTAAGGTAGCCGGCGTGGCTGCCACCGACTGTGAGCAGGTCGAAGAAACGGGACGAAACCCGGGCCCCGGCCACGCTCATCGACGGGCTCACCGGCACCGTCTCCAGGATGGGCTCCATGGTGTCCGGGTCGATGCCGACTTCGATCAGCCGGTCCTGGAGGGCGCCGTCGATCACTTCCTGCTCGTCGTCGCCGAACAGCAGCTCGCGGTAGGACTTGTAATGATCGGCCTGGTCGGGGGACGGGCCGTCGGACAGGTCGAGCTGGGCCGCCGGCACCATCGGCGCGCCCATGGCGTCGACGACGTTGTGGCATGCGGTGCAGGTGTTGTCCGCCAGCACCGTGACCCCGTCGACGTCGTAGGTGACGCGCGGCAGCACCCAGATCGGGTGAACGTGGGTCTCGTAGTTGATGACGATGCGGCAACTGGCCGACCACGTCGGCGTGCACCCGCTGGAAATCGGGGCAATCAGGGCCGTGTCCAGGTCGGCATAGCTGTAGGCAAACGGCGCGTCGGCGGCGCGGCCGGCCGCCGCCTCGTCGGTCCACACGTCTTCGTAGACGATGTCCGTCGAGGGATTCAGGGCCGCGCAGTCGTCGGCGCAGGAGATGCGCGTGCGCGTCTCAGCCATGGTCTCGCCGAAGTCGGCGAACAGCGCGTCGACGGTGTTCGGGAAGGGCAGCGACGTTGTGGGCGCGCCCTCATAGACCGATTCGAACGCCTCGTAGCGCCCGTGGGACAGGCCGCTGTCGGGATCGTGGCAACCGTTGCACGTCAGCTCCTGGCCGGGGCGCACCTGCAGCCAGTTCTGGTGCCGCGGCGTGATGCGGCGGCCGTCGCGATCGAGCACGCTGATCATCAGCGCGACGTCGGCAGGCACCTTCACGCGCACCGAGCCATCGGGCTCGACGGGCGCGTACCCGACGATTTCCTTCATGCCCTGCTGCGCGCTGCGACCGAAGGCCGTTCCCGGCAGGTCGAGCAGGTCGTCGTCCGGCAGCGAAACGGCCTTGACCACGCGCAGAAAGCGCGCCGGACGCTGGTCGGCGGTCGTTTGCGCCGGATCGGCCAGCGCGGCGATGTCGGCGGTGGCGGCGCCATCGAGGTCGTAGACGCTGCGAATGTTGAGGATGCCGACATTTTCCTCCACGAGCACCGGGTCGGCCGTGTCCGCCTCGTCGAAGATCACGGGCGGAAAATCGCGCGGTTGCGCGGAGACGGCCTCGGCGAAGAACACGTCTTCTTCCGGGGCGACCACGGGCAGCTGGGTCTCCGTGGCCTGGTCGTAGATCCACAGGCCGTACAGCGGCGGCGCTGCGGTCAGCAGCGGGTCAGCCAGGTTCGTATCCGTGCAGGGCAGGATGCGTTCGTCATCGGTCAGCCGGCATTCGCTCCAGCTCACCAGCAGGCGGTCGGTGCCGTCGAACAGCGGAAATGCCGAACTGTAGCGACCGCCGGGCGACAACGGGTCGTTGGTGCGAACGTCGTTGATGGTGGCCTTCTGCTGCGCCGGCCCGGCCATGCCGGTCATCGCGGCCACGGGCTGGGCGATCTCGACGAAATTGTCGGTGTCGATGACCACCAGGTCGCCGCCGAAGTCGGTGGGCTGGAACGGCTTGAGCAGGGTCAGCAGGCGCCCGTCCGGCATGGGCCGGGGCTCCAGGAACTGAATCGTGGTGTCGTCGGTGCCGGTGTCGTGGCTGTTCGCGCCGTACAGCAATTCGAGCCG
>JAAUYH010076396.1_pt1 | contig 10312 bp, 11 predicted proteins | sample 7278061 | NCBI WGS metagenome assembly JAAUYH01 (sample SAMN14350203, study PRJNA611818) | marine sediment metagenome | isolation source: surface marine sediment (0.6m) | place: French Polynesia: Moorea | collected 2018-08 | reverse complement strand
GAACAAGAATCATGGAAACGTAGATTCTTATTCGAATGTATAGAAGCGGTGAGTTTACATAGATTAATCCAATCTCGTAGTGTTAACGTTGCCACAGAACATTGACACGTTCAAGCGTGGTGAAGCACCTTCGCGACACGCTCTTTTCAAAGATTGAAGGCGATGAAAATTATTGAAATTGCTTGTGCAATGTTTCACAAGACTGGAATACAAGTTATTTCTCTTACACCAAGTTTCATTTGTTTTATTTTCTGAGCTGGTTCAAGATAGATTCATATTTACATCACAAGAAAAAGGCATATGAAACGTATAATATTTTCACTGGTCAGGCTATGGCACACTTTTCGTCGGGTGGTTTCTTTTTCGATAACCCATGTCTGGTACGGATGAAAGGTTTGTTTCTCGATTAAAAATGATGTCTCCATTTTTTTATTTGTAATGTATGTTTCGGTAAATTGAGAGTTGCCCTTTTTAAATCTCCCTACCTGTACAGTACCGTACTTAAACAATTTAACCATTTAAATATTTGGTGAAATGAGGGCAGTCCAAGCTAAAAGTTAATATAGCATTAAAAAGGAATTGATGCATCTTATCCTCACTGGTAGAATAGTTGTCCACGAGCGTGGGTTCTTGGTGCATTTTAATTGGCTATCCCGTGATACCCCTTTTTAATAAATTTTAGTTGCATGCATTACTGGCTACCTTTCCGGTGCGGATACAGTTTGTGTAGATGGCGCTAAATTACTCGAACTGACATTCCCGGAATCGGCACTCCATTCCCATTTCAAGTTTAGTTGCGAAGCGTCGCCCCGCCCAAAGCCCAGTGCTAATCGATACTTGTTTTGATAGCGTGGACCAAATTCAAAGCGATGCCCAATAACTGCAATTACTGCCAATCCCGTTTACTTTCGACAATCACTAGTTGTAGCCATCGCTAGTCACAGTGTACAGATTCTGTGGTGTTATTTCATTGCCTCGATGGTTTCCTTGGCGATACGGACGTGGTCGGCGAAAGAGAATTGCGCATTGAACACCTTCTTCACGGTGCTCTCCCTGTCGACAACATACGTAACACGGCCGGGAATGATACCGAGCGTCTTTGGCACGCCGAATAATCGCTGCAATTCGCCAGACCCGTCATTGACGATGGGATATTCCAGGGAGTTGGTGTCCTTGAACGCCGCGCCATCGTTGCGCGCGCTGATGCCGATGATGCTGGCATCCAGCTTGTTGAAATCGGCGGCGGCGTCGCGGAAGGCGCAGGACTGGGTGGTGCAGCCCATGCCGGCGCCGGCCATGAAGTAGATGACGGCGGGCTTCCCGGCGAGGGACTTGTCGGACACCTCCTTGCCGTCGGTGTCCTTCGTGCTGAAAGCGGGGATCTTCGCGCCCTCGGCGAGCGTCATGATGGGGCGCGTGGTGCGGCACGTGTTGGCGAGCGACGGGCGGGTGCCAAGGCGGAGCGCGAGTGAGCTAGCGAAAGCCATTCTGTACGGGTCGGCGAGAGTAGCGCGTCGAAATATAATTATTGCACCTCGATCCCAACGCAAAATCTCGTGGGAATGGTCATTGACAAATAAACAACAAATTAGGATGCGGTCTGAAACGATTCTGATTCGAAACGTCGCGAGACTCGTGCTTTCAAAAAAGCCGTTTTTCTCAAATTACAAACCAGCGTCTGGCATGTTTATTGCTTTATATTTATGTACACAATAAACCTTTCAAAGTGCAAAGTTTTTGATTTTTTCATGCGGTGTTGCTTAGATCAATAATCATTCATCGACGTCATCCATTACAGTCAGCAAATGCTGCCGACATAGCCGTTCACCGGAGGAATCAATTCGCATCAATGCTACTTATCCTCCCTTCGTCGGCCAACCGTTCGCGGAATGTGTCGCAACACGCAATGTTGCTGTGCATAGGGATGAGACATGTGCCGCCAACCAATGCAGCATGGCTGGAAACAACCATTCGTCACCGCCACACCGCGCAATCCACACCGCTTCGTGGAGTGGGTGGCGCCTTCATCGTGCTGGCCATCGCCGTGTGTACGCTCCTGTTGTTGCACGGCTTACTGTACGGCTACGCCAAGCGCATGAGCGACGTGCTCGCCGTCGTCGACAGCGACGCCGAGTACTCCGACGTGTGGTTCGCCACCACCGGCGTCGACGCCGTCAGTGAGGCGGGCAGCGACACATCCTCGTTCCGCGGCTTCGGGGAACGCCTGCGCAAATCACTCTCCTTCAAGCTGCCGAACGGCCGCTGGCACCACAGCAGCAACTGAGACTTGTACATTGTTTGTATCTTTCTACTGTGCACCATCGAGCCATGGGAATTAATGGGGCTCTCATCAAGGCACCGACGCACAACCAGCGCATTGCCGTACGGTACGGTACATCCACAGGACCAGGTTGCAGTGGAGCGTGACCAGGACCTTCTCGATGATGGGGTTATTGTAAATCTACTTTTCGTCACTAGCGATGTTGCGAGTCTGACCATCCCTCCGTTAAAAACAATGAAAGGAGCGTTTCTTGCATCCATAGTTGCCTCGGTGCCAGAGAAGAAACGCGATGAGTCAACACAGCGCGTCCAGCTTTATATCATCTTCCTAAACACTACGATCCTTGGTTCGGAGTGGTTACCGCAATCTTCACTTTCTTCACGAACGAGTCATTCTCATCAATCTTCACATCGCTCTCTTTCTCCCACTTCACACGCGGCGGCACCGTGTCCATCGTCCAATCTGCAGGGAATGTCAGTATGCGCGCGTAGAACCACCACAGCGCCACACTTACTGGGTTGCTCAAAGTCATCAAAGTCGCCACGCGCTATCTCGTCCACCACGGTTTCCTCTTCCTCCTTCACGGGCACGTCCGAAACTTCGTTCGCTGCCATGCTGTTGGGTTGCTTGGTGCTCAACTTCAGGCGTAGGAAAAATGCAATGATAGCCTACTGTAATGCGACCGGCTGGGGTTTTTATATTTATCTGCGATTATCGTGGATGAACTTGACGCTACAGTAGCCTACGGGTACGAGCTTCGTTCCTCTTGGGACTCTCCGAATGGAATGAGTTCTCATGGAAATAGTTGAGCAAACTCCTCAACGCGACGAAGGATGGATCGAAATGCATTGAACACTATTGAGCAGGAAACGTGTCGTTACTAACCAAAGAGTTTCTGTTGACACTACGTGTTCCACCAAGCCTTGCGCCTGCATCTCATTAGCGCTCCTTTTATTTGCGACCACGAATTTGTTTGGAGGCCTTCACCTACAGTGTCGTGCATTGGAATTTCGACGGTATACTGATGAATCTGTCGTCCCAATGTGTTCGCGTCGACTGGTGCTATTCTATCGAGTGCCACTGTTGTGATTGTTACGAGACTGTGAAGATGGAGGACAAATTTTCTTTGTTCGACTGGCGAGTTATTGTAAACAATTGAAAAGTACCCCGGTGTTGTTTTACGACCACCTCATCCAAATGGTGCCGACTCCACCTCTACTCCCATGTTTTCAGTCCTGGTCCTCATTCATTGTGCTGTTGAATTCGCGTTTCGTGCAACCTGATTCACGGTCAATTCCGCAATTCTGAAAGTTGATGTCGTCCACCGAGTGTTCAAAAGCCATTTGGCGGCCAAGAAAACGATCCGCAAGTTACAGTATCAAGTGGTGGTACGAAATTCAGGCATCCGGAATGCTGCGTGTCGCGTTAAGAGCCAATGCTGGATGACGAATAGTCTGCGTTACAGTTGCGACGGGCCATTGGCGAGAGTGCGAAGCTGGTGGCACGGGCCTTGCATTTCGGATGTTGTGCGCACATATGGGCCACTTTGCCTAATGTCTTGGCGGCGCCAAGGGTGCGGCGGCACCAACGTAGGCAGGGCTGTGCATGTGGGGTAACTCGATGGCGACGAGAAAGCGGGAGGAGCTGTCGCGCACGGACCCGCCGATCGCGGCGGGGCCGGGGAAGCGGTGGGCGCCGATCTGGCAGATGAGCGACGAGTTCTGGCGTCCGGAGCTACACGACATCTGGGAGCCGTTCAACAAGCACTGGGCGGGGCGGCAGCCGTCGTTCTTCCGCCCGGACAACGTGGTGGTGAAGAACCACCGGCTGCAGCTGTGGGCGCGCGAGGACCAGCCCGCCGAGCCGCGCCTGCAGAACGCGGGCTACCGCGACTTCTCCACCGCGTTCGTGCGCAGCAAGCACCGCCAGCTCTACGGCTACTTCGAGATCTTCGCCAAGCTCATGGACAGCGAGATCTCCTCCGCGTTCTGGCTCGCGCACAACGAGCCCGACGGCCCCGACTCCTGGTGGACCGAGATCGACGTCTTCGAGTACAGCACCAGCCAGCTGCACGGCGTCAACCAGAGCGCCATGTTCAACACCAACGTCCACGTCCATCGCAACGGCAAGTGGGCGCAGGCGCCCCCCGTCACCAGGCCCGAATCCTTCGACATCGGCGTCGACCTCAGCAAGGAGCCCCACCACTTCGCGCTCGACTGGACCGAGGACTACATCACCTGGTACTTGGACGGCGTCAAGATTCGCTCCATCCCCAACCACTTCCACAAACGACCGCTGCATCTCCAATTCGACTCCGAGTATGTTCTTCATTGTGCGAGTTTGCGATATGATTCTGTTGACTGACCGCATCGTGCACGAAGGACCTTCCCCAAATGGTTCGGATTGCCGCCCACAGGAGGCGGGCATCGAAAAAAGCTGCCTAACGCGTTCGAAATCTTTTATGTTCGAAGTTGGGAACGGTAAGTGAGGCATGCGTCTTCCCGATGGCTTCGCGTTTACTCACACATAGCCTTGTTGGCGTTCGCAGTGTCGACGTAGTGTAAATAAACACGGGAAACACGCAATCCGCGCAGCATTATCATTCACCTCGCTTCGTGTTGGCAATTTTCGGCAACCCGAAGAATCACAATAATCGGAGATGCCCCGTGACCGTGTCGATTCGCGACTTGGGCGCGGGGCCGACGGCGAGCACCGTCAAGCTCCCCTATTTCATAAATGTCAGTAAAAGGTTGTTCATTCCGGCATTCGCAACTTACCGCCGCAATCTGCGTTCGACCCGCGTCGTGGACGACATACGTCGGGAGCGACGCCGCGCGCGCTCGTCGCTCCAGTTCTTTCGCTTCGCCGGCGCTCTTGATGGCGAGCGCGATTTTCGGCTGTGCGTCACGTTCCCAGCGCCGCACCAACGCGGGCGACTTGCGCTTCGCCGTGTTGTACGCGCCCAGTGTAGCATGGCCCGCTTGTGCGGCGATTTTCCCCTTCGACATGCCCAAATCCGTGCGCACGCAGAGAATCAGCTTCGACTCCTCCCCGGTGTCGTACTCCTCGATGACGTCGTCCGCGCCGTCGGCGTCGCCGTCGCCGTCGGATATCGTCTCCCATTCACTCCCCTCCGGCGCGAACCGACGCGACAGTGCGGATGCGACCCACCCTAACACCGCACCCGCCACCAGCGTGCCCAAGTTCGACCCGCCTGCCATGCGTCGAAGCGAATCCGACTGTTCACGCAGAAATGACTTAAAATCCATCGCTGCGTTGGTACAGTAATATGGAACGGGCTCACAACGCAGACAGCAAACGAGAGTGCACGCAACGCTGAATGGGCTGATTCAAAACTGATTCAATCAGTCGTCCTGAATTTCGAGCATTCAAGCTGCACCTGTATAGCTTGAATTTTCGAAAATCTGGTTGATTGACCGAGTCTGTGTTTCTACAGTCATCCGATTCTAATTAAAGTCCATTCCATCAATGAGCTCAATCCTAAATTTTTCAGTACTTCAAAAAATTACGGCTGAGCAATCCAATTTTTTCGCCTTATTAATCCTTTTTTCGTTTCCGGTGGATGCCTCGAAAGGAATATATGTTTCTTTGTCATACATCAAGCTTATGACTAAAAGTTGGCAGAATGAAAGCCTTCGATAAAATTAAAGAATTTATATGAAGGCACTGAACACAGAAAATAAATTTAGTGCAGTTGGTTACAGTCAGCTTGGTCATAAAAAAATAGATAAGAAAGTAGTATTAAACGTGTATCGCTCCTTGAACTGATTACCATTTTTCTTCACCCCGCTGCGTGTGTTTGGTAGACAATTACTGTTTTATCAAAAATTCAAGATGTCTAAGGGATAAGAGCCCGCAAAAAAGCGCATCCAGGCATACGATCAATCGCATATTGAGATTCTCCTTCGAGTCCGACAGTTTTTTGAGAATGAAAAGGTTCAACTTCGGCATATTTTCTTGAACAACGTTGTCGAAAGAACAGCAGCAGCGACAGGCGTGAACAAGAATACTGTGTGTAAGATAAAAACTATGGAAGACGTTCTCAATTGGAAGAAGAAGCCAGGAGATTCCGTTCAAGTACCTAAAGAAAGTCAGATTCCTAAAAAAGTTTTGTTCTGTGATTCGACAAGTAGTTCGTGATATTTATTTGGAACGCGAGCATGTCCCTACTCTTGATATTATTCTCGAGAGACTGAATCTGAAAACTGTGGGGGATTTTGAATACCTTAGTCTATTTGGTGGTGATAATATTCCTTCAATTGACAGCCCTATCTGGGTTTGGAGTCGTACCAGTTTGTTTAGGTTCACGAAATCGAATGAATTTTTGTACGGTGAGAAGGTATCTCATTATGAGTACACCAAAAATCGTGCTGATGTGATAAGTATGCGCGACAACTATTTAGACTGGGTCAAGAGCTATCGAGAGAATGGGTACAGAATTTACTATCAAGATGAAACATGGGTGTTCACAAACCTGTCTTACTCTAAAATTTCGAAAGACATTGCCTCGAGTTCAACAGAAAACACTTACAACGTCCCGGCTGGAAAAGGAGATCGTTCTATTGTTTGTCACATTGGTTCTGCGGAAACAAGACTGTTGGAAGATTGTCTTTTGTTGTTCAGAGGTTCTAAGTCAAATAAGTCCTCCGACTACCATACAGAGATGAACTGGTCTGTATTTAGCAGTTGGTGCGAATCAAGAGTATTCCCCAAAATCAAGCAGACAAGTCAAAAGTCAGTTGTTGTACTGGATCGGGCAACATATCACACATTTCTTGATGAGGAAGACCGTCGACGGACCAACTCATGGAACAAATCTAAATTATCAGATTCGATTGTCCGTTGGGATGGAGTACCAGATGACTGGCCTCTGACGTGGAGAAACAAAAAAATCCAAACAAGATTTATTTGTGCAAGCAAAGAAGGTCTATCCTAATCCTACTTACAAGATCCAGAAGATTGCAGACAAGTTTACTTAAGGAGGATTTTACATCAACGTACTGTTCTTTCCAGTGGCACATCCTGAATTGAATCCTATAGAAATGTTCTGGTCTAAATTGAAACGCAATAAGGCAGCAACAAATATGAGTTTTCGGCTATCGGAAGTTGAATTACGAGCAAGACAAGAAGTTGAGTCAAAGACTGCAACTGAGTTCAGCAAATATGTCAATCATGTAATACGAGAAGAATAAAAGTTCAAAAAGTTGAGCACTGAATAAATTGACGAGCGCCGTCACAGGTTTTGAAGTGATCGATTTGTTTAGTCCACTTGTCCATTCTTTAGACCATTGCAGGAGAAATAGAAGTAAATATATCCAAAATTCAATTTACGATATGATTATCATTCTAAATCAATCTTTGACTTGGTCTTTTTTTCATGCCACTTGTCTATTTTTGAATGCATTCCATCATTTTAAATTCTACTGTATAGTTGTAGATTCATCTGTCACGGATACCTCCAGATGGCGCGCACCAAGCAACCTGTTCGACGTCGCACGGCTGGCGGTGCTGCGAAAGCGCCGCGTAGCGGTATTCGGCGCAAAAACGCGCCTGCTACGCCGAGGCCTCATCGCTTCCGCTCCGGCACGCGCGCGCGAATGGAGATCCGCAAGTGGCGATTTCGCCTTCCTGAGAGGCTGCTAATTCGTCGCCTGCCGTTCCAGCGCCTGGAACGCGAGATTGCGCAAGGCTACATTGCAGCGCCTAGCTTCAAGCCTGAGACGATTGAGGCGATGCACTACGCGGCGGAGGTGCATCTGGTAAGGCTGTTCGAAGACGCGAAGCTACTGGCGCGACACGCGAAGCGTATTACGGTCTACAAATCTGACATAAATTTAGTTCGTCGCATTCGCGGAGAGATACAGTAGTATTAGTTCGGAATCCTATAAACTTTACTGTTCTTGATTCTAATTTGTCTTACCTACTACTATACTATAAAGTGATGAAGCTACATTCTAATCTAGAGGCAAAAGTGAAATCTTTTCAATTCTGATGGACTACAAGTATACAGTGGAATTCATTAAATTTAGTGCAAGAAATAAACCATCTACCCAAATTCAGCTCAGTGGTGAAATAGACTTTAATAATTAACCTAAATTGAAACAGTCTTTGTCAAGTTCCACATCGGTCAGGCTAAGAGTTCGATTATGGGTAGGAATTTCAACCTGTTTTTTCTACTGTCCACGGTAAGAATTATTGTTTGGCGTCAATGTTCTACTGCAGTTATACAACCAATTCAATCTACAAACAATAGAAAAGTCATTTCGGTTTTGGCTCGAGTCAAATAGATTATACCTATCGTAGAAATAGAGCTTCCAAATCGCAGCATCGGATAGATAAAATAGAGTAGTACAATCCACTATACTCTGCAATTCGAAGAGCTGAAAATTTTTCCTGCGTATTAGCGCACATCAGTTCTTTGAATTTTGCATGACCTGCGATTTAATTTTCCATTGTACTCCAAATGCCTTCCGCTGTATATCAAAGAACTCCATATACCGCGGGAATTTGAATTGAATTGATTTTATTCTTCAAATCGTTAGATTCTGTGAAAGCACTTTGTGCTTGTTGCCTTATTCGGCACCGTACTGTTTTAGGAAATTCAGTCTCCAAATTTGGAAACCGTAATTAATTGCATATCGCCTTAGTTAAAAATGATTCCTATTCAGCATTAGTCCGAAAAGTGAATTATGGCTATCAGAAATCTTAATTTTAATGAGCCTGTTCTCGTTGATACAGTATCCACTATCATCAGTATCATCATGGTCTACTAAGATCCTTCAGTGTCGGAAAATATTGGAAATTCAGAACGCGATCAATACGAGCATGCTCGTATCACCAGGCAATTGGATCGGATTTAGAGAAGCATTCAGGTATTGATTAATCAACAGAATAATATTACGGCAGAGATACAGTCAGTCCAGGAAGAAATGGACGCTGCCAGGAGACGTCAGGAACAAAATTATAATATTGTTCAGCACAACCCCATCACCTAGTTCTTGCGGGCAACAATTAGTTCTAGAGAAACAACAGAGTTCCTGCAGATGCAATTCAAGAATATCGCTGCCTTGTTCCTGAATAAAATGGTCAGAGCAGTAAAAATGAGGAAGGTGAATCCAGTCATGAGGCAAACGAAAGAGATCATGATCAATCTGAAATTTTAAAAACCAAACAAATGTGGGCAGTTGATCCGAAAATAAGCAAAAACGGTGGGTCCAATCTTGACTAAGGCAAAGTTCAAATCATCTCCGTGATGATTGTCAAAAAGAACTGATCCCGGTCCTTATGGTACCATGACGGGCAGGATGCGATCGATACAAAGTTACTGCTTTGGGAAAGATTCACAATGTGATTTTAATAGTACTGTAATTAGAATGAAAGCTAGAAATATAACCAATAGAACTAGTTTTCTGTTCCACTTATTGTTTCTGAAGACAGTACGGTGCCGATCAAAGCAACAATCACAAAGTGCATCCACGCATTCTAACAATTTGAAGGATGAAACCACTTCCAAACATTCTAAGACAAATTGCACTTCATTGGTGTGTAAAGTGAAAAATCTCGGGGTCTGGCTGAGAGGAGACCTAGCATGTTCAATATGCTGTATGTGAACAGAATTTGCAAAGTTACTCTACTGCATTGAAGAAATTAATATTGAATCGACCAATGACAGAGTAGAAGGGACTGAACCGATTAAACAATTACTGAGCCCAAGCTGGGATTCAAAGATTCAATGGAAATGCAACACATCAGATCATATTATAAAATAATAACTATTTGAAAAGACATACATCGCCGGTTGTCTTACAATTTTAACCTTCAAACTTTGTATTTAAAATCTGCCCAAGAGTTTAAAATCTGATGAACCTGCGAGCTTTTTTGCGCTGATTAGTGATATCTTATGGTGCTAGCCATACCAAACAAAGTCTTCAGTTTACACCAATGTCCTTTTTACTATTTTGGAACTGGGTCCTGAAACAAGCTTCTCATACATGTAAAATTCGAAATAGT
>JAAUYH010009116.1_pt1 | contig 10312 bp, 6 predicted proteins | sample 7278061 | NCBI WGS metagenome assembly JAAUYH01 (sample SAMN14350203, study PRJNA611818) | marine sediment metagenome | isolation source: surface marine sediment (0.6m) | place: French Polynesia: Moorea | collected 2018-08 | reverse complement strand
TTCAGCAATCTTCAACATTCTTCGACATGCCTGATCCTGCTTGCGGACATGACACTAAACGCGTTTGCGCCTTTTGCAAAACTACATCCACTTCCCAATGGCGTTTCGCAAATGTGGACGATTTTGAATCGCCTCTCCGCCCGACAAATCAAATAACCATGTGCAACGCGTGTGGTTTGAGATGGAGAAGACGACGTCGGACTTCTTCTACTTCGTCCAATAAGAGAAAATTTTCTCCGACTTTCCCGACAAAGAATTCATCCCGTCGCTCGGAGAAGATGCAGATCAATTTTTTGTTGGCATGTTAACTTGGCTGCCAACTCTTGTTGATTTGTTTTGTATCATTATTAAACAAGTATTCCTTGGTCTCAACTTGTTGGCTTCATGTTGGATTCTAGTTTCCAAGTTGTCTACATCTCAACTCACCACACTACATTTCAGCGCAGAGCGTGAAGCACAAGCACAGCAAGAGGAGCAGTTCTTGCTAGTACTGATACTGCACTTCTAGCTATGTGCAACTAACATGTAGCTGTACGTCTGACAGTGAGCCATCTATTTCATCTGGAATTAGCGTGGAAAAATGAGACTCTTCTATGTGAACACCTGTAAGGCAAGATAGCACTGTATGACACGGGTTTTCCTTCAATAACCTACGAATCTTGTAAGTCCTAGGTATAATTTGCATTTTCATTGGCCATTTCGTTTATATTGCAATGTCATCTTTTTTCTGCTGTACCATAGCAAAACAGTCTATATTTTTGATTACATCCCGAGAATAATAGCTTGAAATCATTATGCCTCATAGCCCGTCAACTTTTATTCGATCCTTCAATAGAATCTACCTCAAAACCTAACTTCGCCTTTCGCCTACTCTGCTTTACAAGATCCCAAGCGCCCCTGTTGACGAAGAAAACTGATCCGCAGACTCATTCCACGTCAAGTAAACAGATCAGTGTTATAAACTTATTCTGGGTCAGCTGCTTAATACGAAACAACGGTGGCTTAATTCCCAGTGGTCAAAGTCTATGCTCTTCGCGTCTCCCAAATTAGAACTGTGGCTGCCATGCTTTTGACTGCTGATGGATAATCCTGCCGAGTAGAATTAGAAGAACGCACCCTCTGATACAATACATATAGAGACTATTGCAAGATTGGCTGGTGGAATTGCAAGCTTGTCTCTGAGTCCACAACGTTTTGTAGCCCGCGTCTCTCAAGTATTTTCGACGTTTCCAACTGGCATCAACAGATAAGTATTACGGTTTTGCCATCAAGTAAGCCGTATGCCGTTGACTGATTCTCACTGATTAGATTGCGTTCTTGCGAGACGCTTTCGAGCCGCCGCAACTTTCATTGATGTGTAAGTGCTTCTTATCTAAAATTATCATCTACTGATTGTGATATCTTGCAGCTAATAATTTACAACCAATCGATTTCGTTGAAGAAACATCCTGAAATCGGTCCTTACCTGGCAATGCCAGCAAGCAGGAAAACAAATTCCCATTACATTATCCACCTTCTCTGTTTTTGCCATCGTTCATGGCCTAGAAAGGTATCAAAACAAAACGACACTTAAAGCATTTGTGTAACTTCATGCGATCTATGCTGTAGAAGTAGGGTTGATACAGTGGTTTACACACATCGATGCATGACACACCGAGCTGTCGAGACTAATTTCTTCACAATCCTTCTAGTACACTCTACAAAGCGCTAGCTGGTCATCAAATTCAGTCCGCTGGTTCATTTAGTTCCTCTCCACTCAGAGGTCGTTGATACGTGGACACTTTTAGCAGTGTAATATGAAACCGTATTGTTACAAATAGATGGGTTTTACTCCAACAGTAAATATAACACAAAATGGGCAGACTGCGGAAGTGTGCCTTACAGAAAGAAGTTGATCCGATCAGTGGCACCAACACCCCCAGATGACCAAGAGAGGATCAAAATTATTCATTTGGAGATGATTCCTTTTTGAATTCGGCTTCATCAATACTTCGTTAAGTTATAATTGTAATAGAAGCTCATGCAAGGAAAATAATTTCTCATCGCCACAATATCCTGGCTCAGCCGATCGCAAATTTATTAATCTTATTAGCAGAAGTTGCGCAACACCTTCCGTTCAGGTAACAGAAATTTCTTTCAAGTTTGAAACTTTCAAGTAAGCTTCAAAACCATACCATGCTACTAAGCTTCTTTGGGGATTTCTTTTCGTTAAAGAACTTTTCGAGAACCAGAATATCTTTACTAGATGCTTCGCGTAGTATTTAAAATTAGATTTTGAGAAACAATCTTAAATCCGACTGTCGCTTATAATTCGATACCAATTTATTTTCTAGCATATTCCCAAAACTGCTTCAAAATTCGAATTGAAAATGCCGACATCAAGGACATCTATAATTGTCCTCTCCTTGCACTGATACATAATACTACCTGTTCAGACAATATAAATTAGAGAATTTAACGTTCATTTGCACGAGCTCAACTCCAAACACCGTCGAAACTGCTTAAGAAAAGTTGTCTTGCCATGACAGTGATCACAAGAAGAATTTCTTAACTGAATTACTGCTTAGCTCTTTTTTGCGATAAAAACACTTCTCATGATAACTCGAAAATTTGAAGAAAACCGGAAGCTATTCGTTTAGCACCTCTCCTTTCCAACAAGACTCCTCTTTTCCGGTTTTATGTTGGAGTATCAGACTTACGATTACGCACAACTAAAAGGAACAATGCAGAATTAGAATTTCAGACTCATTCGTTCCATACTTTTATCTTTATTTCTCAAGTCAGGATACTGCGCACTTCTATTTTTGCACTATTCAAGATTATCTAGAATGAGATGTACTTTCACGAAACAAAAGAACATTTTCTACCTTAATTGTCGCACTATGGTTCTCAGAGGCAATGAAGATGCTCTAAAGCAGAGAATGAAGTGTTATTCATTGCCTGCATTCTTCTTCTCTACTGCTGCAGACATATGAATTCAATCTTTCGATTTCTAGATCTGTATAAACTATCACGGTGCCGACCTCATAGGTCGCTGGAGATCTTTTCTGAAAAACAGTCTAGGTACGGATTCATCTAACTAATTCGATTATTCTGGTCCAAATACTCAATGAAAGGTACGGTGACGTGCTTTGAGAACTAGGTGAACCTGAAATATTCGAAAGATGGCTAATCATAACTAAATTTGGAACGATTTTACCAAATTCGAACTATTCAAGCAATATGAGCTTAACTGAATTTTGAATAGCCCGTCAATAATCGCTTCTGGCGAAGAATAGTATCCATCAAGTTTAGCAGAGATGAAAAATTCGATACAGAATGTGAGCTAGATGCAAACTCTAGTATTGAACCTGGCTTCAAAGATCCTATTCAATGTGATTCAGTGCATCAATCTAAAGTGACAGATGAATGCTTCCCTGTCGGCACGAACTCACTACCATGGTATACTTGAATTTATTTTTTATTAGAAATACGTCTCCTGCGTATTCAGACCTTTCCACACAAAGTGTATTGAAACCTAGACTACAACCCTCAAGTTTACGAGAATTACCCACATTACAATCTAGTAGCCGTCGGTCACCTCAAGCAGAAATACTATCGTTTGAAGTCCGTCTACTCTCTGGCCGCTGACTCATATGGTATAATAATTATGGCTATCTATAAAGCGCCTCAAAAATTGGCATTAAAGAGCGGTCTCAATCTCACCATGTTACTCAGTATGGTTTCCAAGGACAATCTATAGTTTTAAACGAGCACTACATAATTCGTTTGGCTGCCACCATATAATTGCTCGACCTAACCGCATGAGCCCGGTGATCTTCAACGTTCTACAAGTGCATCTACTCACTCAAATGAAATTTGAAATCTAGAAAACAAAAAATTCAACGAAATGATGAAACGAGATGTAGTTTAACCGATAACGAAAGTACTTCGGATTATCAAATGCAGAAGTGTTTGGATCTCGTTCTATCCGCAGTGACTTTCTATTCTATTATGAACATTTCTCAAAAATTATCTGGGCAATTGCTCGTAGATAATTTGTTAATTGCCGTTCTGAAGAGGACGAAACGAAAGAACCCCGAAGCGACTAAGAGTACGAGGAAGCGTCCAGTATGAAAGAAAATATGTGAGCTGCACAAGAAGTATGTTTCTGTATTCGATTCCATTAAAAGTAGCAGATAAGGGGTCTGATTTTAGGATTAAACCTTTTTGATTTGATTCTAGGGTTTTCAATGACCCGAATACCTAAAACAGGAAAGTTGCTTTTCATGAATATCCAAAATGAATTAAAATAATAAATAATTAGTAGCATATTAAAACTGGCAAAAATATGTCCGCGCTGGATTCCCGCTGTAGTGCGAAAACAACTCTCAAGAAACACCAACCTTCACCATCACACATTCACAACAACAGCATCGAGAGAGTCCTGGATTAGAACAATATTTAGTTAAGCCAGGAGGTGGTCACGTGCTAGGAACCTCCGATGAAGTGATAGAAAACAATATAATCTTTAGGAAGAAAGTAAGTAGCAACCCAATCGATAAAGCAAGGTCGATAGGGGAAACAGGATCGGCAATGACCGGATATCCCTGGGTGAACCGCCTTCGTGGCAATAGGCTCCCAGAGGGATAGGTCACGTCTAGCGGTCCGATATACGCCTTAAGCAGATTAGCGGCGAAGCTACAAGCCACTTACGAGCAACCGAACCTACAACAATCACCTCAATGGAGGTGGACTAACAAGAAAATCAGAGATGGTAGTGGACAATACTCACGTCTTTCAGAGAAATTCTTTTTCTCTGGGTTATGGTTCGCCTAACGAGCGTTTTGATGGTTTTACTGAAAAAGATGATGGTGATGAAGAGTTAATTATAACTTATCGAGATAGGTATGCTAGCTATGCACCGCAAGCGTAGTGATTGAATCATAGTGCAAACAGTGTGTTCTCCTTACTGAACTATTTCAAACGTGAAAACTTACAGGATAGGTGGGTCACATTTTTATACGAAAATTTCTTTGAGGAGTCACATAAATAGGTTTGCTCTTTCTCAGATGAGAGTACAAAATGTGACACATCCAAACATCTAATGGTTGGCGAATTGATTTTCTATGAAAAACTAAAGTAACACATTCTTCTATCCAGCGTCATTTGGATAATACTTTCATGTAAGGAAACGTTGATCTTCGTGATGGACTTGACAATGATCCTCGAATTGCAGTGTCTCATTTTGTATAATCGTACTTTAAGCATTGTACACTGCTAGACTCCTGGATACGCTTCAGCACTAGGTTTGCGATTCATCTATCCTAGAACTAAGTAATATGTAGGCAATATCAAGTTCTGTATTTTCAGAGTAAAAGAACTTGTTACAATCTCGCTGTACTTAGGTCGAAGGACCATTGTGAAACGTACAATACCGCTTCTTATTCCCTAAGCAGCGCTGAGCCACTTCACTGCACAGAAAACTGAGGTGAACTGTCACGAAATAATAAATTAACGGTCTGTAGAACTTGATCGTAACTATCCTTTCCTCTACGAGACAAAATCAGTACTTCTCGAGACGTTATACTGACTATGAGTTCTTCACATATATTTTTTTAGAATTTGTAGTGGAACGTGCACGGTAATGGAGGTCAATTCTGTGATGAGCAGTTTCCCATCCTGTTAGATTGAGTGATACAATCTTTGTAATAGACTTGTTTAGCTTTGTTAGCAACGTGTTTCACTACCCGCGGCTAACCGACGACGCTGAAAGCAGACCAAAAAACGTTTCAAATATTCTATTTGGCGCAGACTGCTAGGCTACGACCTACAGCGTGAACGGAAAGTGCTCCGAGTACACTCGAATTATTCTGTCACGCTCGTATCGATAAGTCTTCTTTATTCACTAATCAGCATAGGGAATATATGTAGTGGTACTCTGTTCTACACATCGCTTCATCACACGAGAGAACACATCTAGAATTTCTCATTTATCACTACTGCCAATGGGCTCACCTCTTAGAGAAATTCAAAACTTTCGCAAGTTGGATTATCTTTTTGAGCTGAGTTTACAGCTCTCCACTCACTCTGATAGGAGGCATCGGTGTTTCTTAATAGCAACAGTGAAAATTCTGTAGAATTCATTGAAAGTAAGGTCGGTAACTAGTGGCACACAAGCAAGGGCTTGGGACTTTGTTGCGGCTACAATGGGTGTACGAACCAAACTACGACTGGACTGTAGACTGTAAGCATGCGATTTGATTTCCAATGCTTGCTGAGGTGCGTACGGAAGTTTTTGGGTGCATGTGTACTTCGCCTTTTACTGACCGTCCTAAATTTTGCATTAAATGCATAATTCGGATTTGCGACTACTGAAATTCGAAAACAGTTTGCAATTTCACGGATTGTCAATTACAATTTGTAGCTACATAACATTTTCTGTAGCATTTGTGACTCGGTTTGCGCTCAAGATACGTTGCAAAGAGTTAAACGTAAGCATTGCCAAAAAGAGTCGCTCCTATTAACTTCTTTCGCTTGCGATCGTGCTCGCTCTAGTTTCTCAAAATTTTCGTATCTATTAACCCCTTCTGCTTCGCTGAATTTGTGCTTCCATCAATCTCTATTTTCCGAATGATTCAATAATATGCTGGAGGGTGTCGTTTTTCCGTTTTTGGTATTTGCATTTTATTTAGAATTATGGATAGAAGATTTCATTCTATTTGAAGTCCTTATGCAAACTGAATTAGCGCAGAATATGTGATAGGCAGTCCTAAAAATGCTCAAAAGTTTGAATTCATCAGTCTCCGATAATCGAATTTGCTCTGAAGGCTTCGCATTCATTGTAATGCTTGATCCAGAACGAGATAGGTGCCGAATTCCTATCTCGTTCAATGGGGCTAGTACAGATCGGATCCGCCTCAGCTTACAAAGATGGACCGATAGCCTGTTACGAAATTGGTGCTTCTATTTTTACCAACAGTGCGGAATGTGACGAGTTGTACGAAGTACAGAAGTGAGATGAGTCGCTCTCTATGATTTACAGGTAATGCGCCCAGGAAGACTCGGAATCGAGCCGAATTTGCTTGAGACTATGCCTCCTATCATCAACGGCTTCAATGAAAAGACTTACAGCTGATATAATAATATAAATATATGCATAGTGCTGATACAATTTGAAAGCGTAGACTTCTATCAACGAAGTGATGACGTCAACCGTATGTATTGAGAATCAATGTAGAAGGAATGGGTGATGTGTTAACGGTATATTTACTTTTCACTCCAACCCTGGATTCTCTGCTTCGAAAGCTATAATTCAAGCCTCGAAGCCTCCAAATCATCTTAACTTTATGTCGATGATCGATACTCCAAAAAATTAATCTAAGAAGCTAGACAGCTTCATTATTTGTCTTTCTGACGGTTCCGCGTAACTAGATAAGCAATGAATCAGATATGTTTCAATTGTTTCCTCTTCCGCAAAAGCTTAATACTGATTTGATTGGACTAATTGGTACTGCTAATGGCGACAAACTAAGCACAGGGTTCGAAAAATTTGTCAGAGATGCGGAGAGAAGATCCTCAAAAGTCAATACAGAATCATGTGATTAGTCTTTTCTTTTGAATTAGGATGGCAGTTAGATTTCAAAATTTGGCTAGCTTTCTGCTTTCCCATCAAAATATTGTGTTGTGGATGTCTTTAAATGGAACTTTAAATACTTAGACTTTTAATCATCGAGCAATTTTATCGAAGAATTAACATTTGCTGCAAGTAGTATTGCTACTATCGATCGCTTTTATGAATTGAAAGTTTACGTTTTCCAATTGAAGCTTCCGCACCAAAGCAATCTAAGCTATCAATATTTTGTGATTGATTTCGAAGTTCACGTATTTCATGGTTGACGAAAGAACAAACCCACACAGCTTCGGCTACAATTTTCTAAACGACATTTTTCTGAAATTCATATATATACTGGAAAGATTTTTGCAGATGAAGCGATTCCCAAACGCCCCGATCCCTAGAACTATTTAAATGCTAAATTGTGGCAAATTCTATTTGTGTAAGAAACGATCGGTGCCGTTCCTTTTTAAATTTTGCTGGTACCATGTTCAAGAGCAATTATGAAGGACTGATTTTTCTAAATGCAAACAAGAAAGTTTGTGGTTACAGGCAGAAGCTAACGCAAACATAGAAAGCTATTTTGACAATTCTTCTATGCTTGAAATTTTGATCGTTCCTCGTGATAATTTGGGTGACCTGCCTATGAGGCATTACAATATATAGAATTACTGTCATTTTAACAATCAATACAATACTCATCAAACTATAATTCAGTTTATTTATCGTACTTTCTTTTTCACATGAATTCCTCGGAAAGAACGCAAGCAGGCGGAATTTGAAATGAATCAGAGAATGCTGGGTCCATTATAGTTCCGTCATTGTCGCACAACAGAGTTGTGATGTGTGCACACAGACTTGCTGCTGCTAAAAGATTTCCCGAAAGGAATGTTCCGGTGGCCAATCGTCGGATTTCGCCTACCGTTGATGAGCAGTACGACTTGACCGAAGTCGCCGTGTCCGCGATACCACTGCGGTGGCACCGTCCTGATTTCTCAGAATGCTCGTCCGTTGACCTGCGAGGTGAAGGTTCTCGACAGAGATTCTCTAAAGAGGTACAACTCGCCTGATCTGCTACTGCAGCCGGTCAAACAAGTTCTGTTGTGTTCGTTGATGTTCAAATTGATGATCTTACTCAGTGGTGACAGTAGCCTATATAGGGAGATGAACCAGAATATTGCTTACAGCAATTTGAACAAGAGTGGTCATTCTTAAATTTGACCATGCATGGTCAAATTTTCCACTCCGAAATTGCAAACGTTTGAAATATGTCACCACTTTTGCTTCAATCTGTGTTCGAAAGAACTCGACAAGGACGCAAACTATTTGACCGTGACAGTCATCGGAAGAGACTGTATCCGAGTGAAGCCGTAGTTTGGCTGGTCGCGATGACGGTCAGAATTTAAAGCGACTTTACTGTGACGTTGAACACGATCTGTGCAAAAACCCTGCTCTCGCATCATCACATTACTGTGCAGAAAGGTGCAAACATTGACCGCGGTAATTGTAGTGAAGGAAAAATTCTCTTACCAGAAGTTGGCATATGTGAAATAAAATTCTCTATTCCATTTCTACTGGTAATTCACTTTCGCAAACTTTCATTGTGACAATGTCAGATAAACCGCAAAAATTTACCATCCGCTTCGCTCGGAAGATATTGTAGTACAAGCACACAAATGTCGTATTTTTTCTCCATTATTCACTACCTCTTCTAATCACGATCCCCGAACAGCGTGGTAGGTTCATTTGATTCGTTTGGCACAACACCGCTCCAGTTTGCGATTGGATACCTGCAAACGATTCTACAACCACTTCAACAGAATTCATGACTCCTTAATCACGCTCTGCGTGGAAAACTTACTTACGTTTCGGGACCATTCAGTAAATTACTTCATCCATCAATCATGAAGCGCAGTCCAGAAATTAATAGAGTATTTACCTCAAATACACGACACAAGCAGTGAAACATACATCCATTTTGACCTGGCTCTAATCGTAGAAGCTACTATCCATCAGGTCACGATACAAGAAGTCGCCTATTGATCCTATCGGTGCAATGTCATTGTTTATCTTACTTATTTTTTCGCTTTCTATGTAGCCATTTTTCTGTAAAACCAAAAAGGTATTGGCCCATTCCCTGGGAATGCTACACTTGCTTTGGTTATAGTCCTTTTATTTCTATCACTGCTTTCTCTAATTCTGTCGTTTTATTTGAACACATATTTGATCATTATACAAAACTTAGAGTGCATTCTAAATGTCTCATGCCTATTACCGGTTAAAAAACTTTGCCTTTTTAACTACCCACAATCCTACAACTTTAGCAGCGTCGGTCTAGTTTTGAAACCTAAATAACAGCTTTCTACACTTTAATTTCACGTTGGATTTAGATTTGCGAGTATACACAATCTAATTAACTTTCGTTTATCAAATTCGAACAATTTTGCGTTTCAAGGTCCTCAAATCTTAGTGTAACTACTGTAAAAGCAAAGAATCTATCTAGCTTTTACAGGACTTTGATTCAATTAGCTACATGTTTCTTAATGCCTCTAACATGTCCAAGTGAACTCACCACAGAATCTCTTATCGAAATGAATCGTTATAAGCTAATCTGCCTTAAAGTAACGTTAGAGACAGTATGAATTAAGAGTCAAGTTGAAGCTTTAAGCGAATGAGATGAGAGATTCTGTGGTGAGTTCACTTGGACATGTTAGAGGC
>JAAUYH010236402.1_pt1 | contig 10313 bp, 6 predicted proteins | sample 7278061 | NCBI WGS metagenome assembly JAAUYH01 (sample SAMN14350203, study PRJNA611818) | marine sediment metagenome | isolation source: surface marine sediment (0.6m) | place: French Polynesia: Moorea | collected 2018-08 | reverse complement strand
GTACAAGAGTCTCAAAACCACACTCAAAGCCGAGATCAACGCCGAAGCCTGGGCCACGCTCCACAGCGACACCAGCCGTCCATTCGCCTCCAATTTAACCAGGCTAGATTTAAGTGGAAATCAACTATCAACCCTACCAGAATCTCTAGGGAATCTCTCCAATTTAACTAGGCTAGATTTAAGTAATAATCAAATATCAGCCCTACCAGAAGCAGTAACTAATCTCTCCAATTTAATCGGGCTAGATTTAAGTAATAATCAAATATCAGCCCTACCAGAAGCAGTAACTAATCTCTCCAATTTAACCGAGGTAGATTTAAATGGAAATCAAATATCAGCCCTACCAGAAGCAATAACTAATCTCTTCAATTTAACCGAGCTATATTTAAGTTATAATCAAATATCGGTCTTACCAGAATCTCTAGGGAATCTCTCCAATTTAACCGAGCTATATTTAAGTGGTAATCCTTTGGAAAAACCACCGATAGAAGTGGCACAACAAGGAATTGAAGCCATTAGAGCATATTTTCGCCAACTCAAAGAAAAAGGAAAAGACTATATTTATGAGGCTAAGTTATTAATTGTTGGTGAAGCTGGTGCTGGTAAAACTACCCTTGCTAAAAAAATCGAAGACTCTAACTATCAATTAAACAGTAACGAAAAATCTACAGAAGGTATTGACATAACTAAATGGAGTTTTCATTTTTTAGATAAAGAAAAAAAAGAACGAGAATTTCGAGTTAATATTTGGGACTTTGGAGGACAGGAAATATATCACGCTACCCATCAATTCTTTTTAACGAAACGTTCTCTTTATGCTCTAGTAGCCGATACTCGTAAAGAAGATACAGACTTCTATTATTGGCTCAATGTTGTTGAACTTCTAAGTAATAATAGCCCTTTAATTATTGTCAAGAATCAGAAAGACGATCGCTATATTGAAATAGATGTTAATTCATTGCGAGGTAGGTTTGAAAATCTCAAGGAATCTTTAGCTACTAACCTTAAAGATAATCGCGGTTTAAACGATATTTTAAAAAGTATCCAATACCATATTACTAAATTACGTCATGTTGGCAGCACATTACCCACTACTTGGAAAAGAGTTAGAGAAGCTTTAGAACAAGATGATCGTAATTATATTAGCCTCGAAGAATATCTTACTATTTGTCAAGATAATGGTTTTAGTACACTTCAAGATAAATTACAGTTAAGCAGTTATTTACATGATTTAGGTGTATGTCTCCACTTCCAAGATAGTACTTTATTAAGGAATACTGTCATTCTAAAACCTGAATGGGGTACTGATGCAGTTTACAAAGTTCTCGATGATAAACAAGTTATTAATAATCAGGGTCGATTTACCACTAAGGATTTAGACAATATCTGGAGTGATGAACAATATTGTTTTAAACAAGCAGAACTACTTGAATTAATGATGCGGTTCAAACTCTGCTATCAAATTCCTGATACTAAAGATACTTATATTGCGCCTCAATTACTAACTAAAACTAAACCGACTTATGACTGGAATGAAACTGATAATCTTATTCTCCGCTACAGCTATGAGTTTATGCCCAAAGGCATTATTACTCAGTTGATTGTTGCCATGCACCAATATATTTATCAACAAAAATCTGTTTGGAGAAGTGGGGTTCTTCTTGACAAAGATGAAACTCTAGCCGAAGTTATTGAAGATTACAATAAACGAGAATTAAAGATTCGAGTTGCTGGTAAACGTAAAAAAGATTTACTAACAATCATCACTCATGAACTAGATAAAATTCATAATCCATATAAAAGGTTGAAGTATCAGAAATTAATTCCTTGTAATTGTTCCGCCTGTAAAAATAGTCAAAATCCTCATTCTTATGAATACCATAAACTTTTAGAACGATTTGCCCATAAAAAACTAACTATTGAATGCGGGAATCCTCCTTATCATGAAGTTAAAGTCTTCAGTTTAATCGATAATTCTATAGATATCCAAAAATTAATTTCTCAACTACAAGAAGATAATAATAGAAAAATTAATTTTCAAGGTGACATAAATCAATTAATTGTTCAATTAGCCAAAGAAGGTAATATTTTAGGAGATGTTATGGCAGGCAAAGGCAATATAAAACAATTTCACCCTGGCAATGGTGACAATGTTATTGGAGATAACAAAATTAATCAAAGCGGAAATATAAATATATCAGGTAATGCTCAAGTTACTGCCAGTGGTACTAATGCTTTAAGCCAAGGTGACAATCAAGCTACGATTACCAAAGATATCCCCCAGGATAAGGATAATTCTCCGCAGCAACAAGAATCTAAGCTTACTCAATGGTTAGCAATGATAGCAGCTATAGCTACTATCATTGCCTTATTTTTTAACGGAATCTTTAATACCGAAGTCAAACAATGGTTCGATAATTTATTTGATAAAGATATTCCTTCAATATCTAAGCCAGAACAGAACTAGGTTATGATATTTCTTTGACCTCACCTGACAGTTCTAATGATTATTACGATACAGCAACCAACCACCCATTCCCCATCCCAGAAAATTAGGCAACCAACCAGCGACAACAGGAGAAACTAACCCTAAAATACCCAAAGAACCCATAACAAATCCTAGTACATAATAGGTAAACACAATTCCGACACAAATAGCAAATCCTCTCCCTCGATTTACCTGATGAAAATTTACCCCTACACCAGAGCCAATAATAGCAAAAACAATACAAATCCAAGGAAAGGCTAGTTTTTGTTGAATGCGAACTTTCAATAATCTAATTTTCTGCTCATCATTACTATTAATAATTAACTTTAAATATTTTCTGGCTTGACTGAGACTCATTTCTTGAGGTTCTCTAGTTTGATTAGTTATTTCAAAAAAAACAGGAGGCAAAAATAGAGTCTTTTTTTCAAAAAAATCTACTTTCAGAGGTTCAAAATTTTCAATTCTGCCCTTAGTAAATTCCCAAGTGTTTTGGTCTTGATTCCAACTAGCTCGTTCAGCAATAATTATTTTTTGAAGCTGAGATATATTCCAATTAAGGATTATAATATTTTGGAAATGATTGCCATCAAATTTTTTAGCATAATATAATCTTACAAGTTGATAATTATTATCTCCAATAACTTGATACTCGGGATAAAATATATCTTTATTCTGTAAGGTAAACTTAGTTTCTGGAAGAAAAGGATTTTCTAACTGAACTACTTGATAATTAGCATTAGGCACAATAAATTCGTTCACTAAAAATGTTGCACCAGTAATAAATAAACTAAAAATAATAGCAGGAGTGACTATAGAATAAACATTAATTCCTGAACTGTAAAAAGCAATTAACTCTAGATTATTATTAAAACTACCATATACTAATAAAGTTGTTAACAATAAAGCAATGGGTAAAGCATAAGCAGTATATTCAGGAATTTTTAAGCAAAAAATTTGTATAGCTACAAGATAAGGTAAATTGTATTCATTAATTTTGTAAGTTAAATCAGAAATAGTACCTAAAGCTACTGCTAAAGAAGCCAATAAACCAACACTACCAATAAAGAAAACAATTAGTTGTTGCCAAATATATTGGTCTAAGAGCTTTACTTTTATTTTCATCAGAGTTTAATAATCGGCTATAAATATAGCGTTCCTATTTGAGATGTGAGAATTGATATTAGATAGTAATATAAGCAGATTACTCACCAGCATCTTAATCTCACTGACTCTGTTATGTCATCTAAGATTGTTATAATAGTTAATCTAATTAATTAAATATTTTATAAAAATGCTGTGTAGCTTAATAAAACTTGGACAGAATCTATCTACAGCAATAATACAAAAAATATCATAGATCAATAGTATTAATTTTGATTCCCTCCAAGCAGACTTCGCCCATCATGGTGGGAGTATCTTCCACTCTGACTATGAAAATGCTTTTTAAATCATTACCAGAATAATACTTTTATTGTGATTTAATTTACTATTGCATTCATTTTTGTTGTTTCTTTGAAGCTTTGTTTGCTCTTAGAATAATTCAAATTATTTTATATACTCAAATTAAATTTATAAAAGAATGCTCAAAATCTTAATAGTTGATGACCAAAAAACAGTCCAAGCATTATTAAATGATTATTTAGAGAACGAACCAAGTTTAGAAATCATTGGGTTTGCAGAAAATGGTCAAGATGCTTTAGAGATGGTGAAAGTTCATCGACCTGATATAGTCTTAATGGACATTGAAATGCCAGTACTAGATGGTTTAAGTGCAACTAGAATTATTGCAGAGCAATTTATTCAATCTAGTGTCTTAATTTTAACTGTTCATGATGAAGATACTTATCTCAACGCTGCTTTGCAAGTAGGAGCTAAAGGCTATCTTTTAAAAAATACGCCAGCTAAAGAATTAATTAATGCAATTTATTCTGCTCATAAAGGATATTTTCAATTAGGTCCTGGTTTATTAGAAAAATATTTGTATAAAATTAGTCAATTAAAATCAGATTTTCAGGAATTCCAAGAACTAAAAACAATAATCAGCCAACAATCTAATTTATTAAACCAGCTTCGCTCTGAACCAAAACCAAGTAATTCATCGTCTGAAGCAACCACAAATAACGCTCAATTACAAAATGAAATTTTTACTTTAAAGCAAAAACTTTATTACTTACATTCTCATATAGATGAGTTTAAAAAAAGATTTTTATACCTACAAAATTTAGTTTTTTTATTGATTTTTACAGTAACGATATTGATATTAATCATGTATTTTAGCTAAACAAAAACTTAAAACACCCCAAACCAATTAGGATCGATATAGTTGATGCGAGCGCAGGGTTCTAAAACCGATAAAATAGTTTTGCCATAACTACGACAATTAACTCGATGATCTAATAAAGCTACAATTCCTTGGGATTCTCGCAGAGGGACTATAGCTTGTTGCAACATATTCAGAGCAGTAGGTAACAGATAAAGGCGAAACCAATCTTTACGCAGACGTTTGTAGTAAGCCACTCTACTAGCGACCACAGGATTTTCTAGAGAGGGTAGAGGTAAAGTGGTAATAATTAGAAGTTGTGGTGTGGGTAATATATCTTGATGTTGTTTCCAAAATTGCCAACCTGTAACTAATATTCCGTCTTCAGGTAATTTTGTTTCATCTACTTTCACTCGTGAGCCAAATTGACTAGCTAAAGACAAGCCTACTTGTCCTCTAAGGGGAACATCCTCGACTAAAATTACTACTGCTTGATTGGTGCTAAAACCTACTAGAATGCGGATTTGTTCCATTACCGCATCCCGAAACTGGGGTGTATTGTGAAGAGGAAGCCGAGAAGGTAAATAGAGACGGATATGTTCGTATTGACGATTGGGAGAAAATTTAACAAAGAGTATTTCTGGTAAGCCTAGTTTCTGACGATATAAAGAATCATCGGATTCATCAGCAAGGAAACTTCCGATTAAAACTAGGGGTTGTTGATTCCAAATGGGAGTTAGGAAACTAGCAATTTCAATAGGAGCAAGATGAATTTGAAAAAACCCTGTGGTTTGGGAGCGAGAAATCCAGAAGATTTTATCTGAAGCCAGGGGGTCAACAAGAGAGTTTTGGGATAAATGCTGGCAAAACTGGCAAAATTTAGGATTTAGTGCGGGATTTGTGTCTAGTTTCTGACAAAGATGCTTTAATATTTCTTTTTCTTCTGCTTCTAATAAATAGCATTCATAGGGATTAGGAGGATGGGAGAAAACAGCTTTAGTTAATTTAACTCTAGTGTTACGGATTAATTCTGTCTCTTGTGGATTAGCTTGTAATAATTCATCCCAATCTGACCCTTTTAAGCTGATAGTCAATTGTTGTCTGGCTAATTCTTCCAACTCATCAGCACCATCAATAATTGTGAGAATGTCGGGAGGGAAGCGATTTTCTTGGTACAGGCGATCGCGTAACCAGTTTTTAGGAGTTGTTAACAGTAAATTATCGCTTTCTTGCCATTGTTCCCCCATTCGCACTTTTTTAGTGATACCTAACCAATCTTGTAATTGAGGAATTTCTGTTTGTAGTAGGTGGTGTTGTGTAGCAAGAGGAGTAACAATAATTACCGACCAGTCTCCCATTAAAGCGGGCATCAGATAACTTAGGCTATATTTTCTGAAGCTACTACCAGTTTGTATCAAAGCTGGACGACCTAATCGTAAGGCTCTAGCAACTAACCGCGCCATTGTTAAATGATGGGGCCACTTTTGGGGAGATTTTTCGCGCAAAAAATCTCTTAAGGAAGAATGAACTTCTGCTTCAATCACAATCAATCAAATTTTTGCTTTCTAGCTTAAGCTTAGAATTCTTCTTCAGGAAATGCACTGGGTCGAACTTCAATGGTTTGGATTTTCCCGTTTCTAATGACTTCTACTGCTAGAATTTGACCAATTTCACTGTTTTCAACTTCTTCTTGAACTTGTAAAGAGTTTTCCACGGACCTTTCTCCTACCTTAATAATGGTATCTCCCATTTGAAATCCAGCTTCATCCGCAGGAGAATTGGGGACAACTTTGACAATTAGTACTCCTTTCTCTTCGGTAATTTCAAACTCTAATGCTTTTTGAAGATTGATTTCTTTTTTAGCTTCTGGACTGAGATTAATCATGTGGACTCCCAAATAGGGATGATCCGCTTTTCCTTTGGTAAATAATTGTTTAGCAATCCGTTGGGCTGTTTCAATCGGGATAGCAAATCCTAATCCTTGAGCGTCAGCACGAATAGCAGTATTGATCCCTACTACTTCTCCTTGAGCATTGAGTAAGGGACCTCCAGAGTTACCAGGGTTAATCGCTGCATCGGTTTGAATAAATCTGACTCGCTTATCTGGCACACCTACTTGAGAGCTAGAGCGGTCAATTGCGCTAATAATTCCTACTGTTACGGTGTTGTCTAAACCCAAGGGATTGCCTATGGCTATCGCCCATTCTCCAGGGGTGAGATTTTCCGCTTTCCCCAGAATTGCTGTAGGTAAATTGGTAGCGTCTATTTTCACAACTGCTACATCAGTAATCTTATCGAGTCCTATTACTTGCCCTTCATGAATTTGACCATCTCTGAGAGTGACTTTAACGGTTTTAGACCCTTCTACCACATGAGCATTGGTGATTAAACGCCCATCTTCGCTAATAATAAAGCCTGAGCCTGTACCTCTTTCTACTCTTTCTTGGATGCCTTCACCATCACCAAAAAAACGACGGAAAAATGGTTGAGTAAATTTTTCTGGTAACGAAGAGGTGAGTGTACGAGAAGCATCAATCCGAACTACTGCTGGGCCTACTTTTTGTACTGCTTGGGCTATAAAATTGACGTTTTGATTAGAGTTGAGTGCTGGTGGTTGAATTGATAATCCTGGTAACGCAGTGGAATAAATCGGTGTTTCCACAACTAATGGTTGTTGTTTATGGTAGCGACTGGCTACAAACCCAATACTTGTGCCACATATCAATACGCCCAGATAGACACCAAGCTTGTTCAATGATAAATTCATGTTTTCTTCTGCTCACCTTGGGGTTCTGCCTTATACAAATTATAGAACTGAGATAGGAAAGTAGTAGAGCTTTTGAGATGAAGTAAGCTGCTACACATCACCAATTTTCAGTTAATTAGAGCATACAAGAGCCTAAATCGAGAAATTGACTTGTTCAGTTACCTGAATAACAAAATAGGAATCGAAGAATTACGTAGCATTTGGGTGGTAGTACTGCCAATTACTAAATGACGAATACGACTGTGACCATAAGCTCCCATAATCATAAAGTCAATGTTGTTATCTTCGACATATTTTTCCATTTCTGGTTCAGCTTCTCCATGAATTAGTTGAGAGATGGGGGTAAAACCAGCTTCTTCTGCAATCGCAACTGCTTGATTCAGATGATCGAAAGCGGTTGTACGCTCTTTTTGGGTTACTGTGATAATGTGTAACTCTAAATTTTGGAAAGCGGGGACGCTAGCCAAATATTTCAGAGCTTTTTGACAACTTTTTCCCCCATCATAAGCCAATAAAATGCGCTCTATGGGTTGGAACTCTCTAGGAGTGACTAAACAAGGTTTATGGCTTGATCTAACCACTCTTTCCATATTAGAGCCAAGATGTTTAGTCGCAAAATTTGCAGTTTCTCCTCGTTTTCCGAGAATAATTAAATCCGCATTCTGTTCAAATTTATGAAACAAATCTACTAAAAACCCTGTTTCATGAGTGAGTTTTACTGCATCTACTTCTCGACTTACCAGAAAAGACTGTGCTTGCTCTAAGATGTATTTAGCTCTCTGATGATTTAGTTTAGCCCGATTTCTCTCAAGCTCTACTAATTCACTCAATAATTGTTGATAAGAATCTATACCAATACTACCACTGAAATCAGGATTTCTGAGAGCTTGTTCTTTACGGCGGTCTGTCACATAAAGTACTTCTATTTCCGCATCTGTTCGCATTGCCATCCAAGCTGCATATTCATAGCTAACTTGAGAGTATGAAGATCCATCAGTACATAAAAGAATTTTCATGAGATTATGAATAGTTAAGAGCTTCTAAAATTTTGCAGAGCTTCTGGTTTATCATGAATTGCTAGTCGATCTATTAAAGTTGCACTAGCTTCATTCAATCCTACGATATTCACTTCAATCCCATTACGACGGAAATTTAAAACTACTTTATCAATAGTTGCGATCGCTGACTGATCCCAAAGATGTGCATGGGTTAGATCGATTCTGACTAATTCTATATCTTCTTTAAAGTTAAATGCTTTGAGAAAATTGTTAACTGAAACAAAGAAGATTTGACCAGCCACACTGTAAATACGTTCGTTACCATTAGGACTAAGTACTGTATCTACAAATACTAAATCAGCTAATTTACGAGAGAACAATAGGGCATTTAAAGAGATTCCTACAATTACTCCTAAAGCTAAATTACTAGTAAAAATTGTAATAACTACTGTTGTTAACATCACAGCAGTTTCACTACGAGGTACTCGCTTAATATTTCTGATAGATGCCCAATTAAAAGTACCAATAGATACCATAATCATCACTGCTACCAATACAGCCATAGGAATTGTTGCTACCCACTTATTTAAGATTAAAAGAAAGAATAATAATAAAATCGCTGCGCTTAGAGTGGATAAACGAGTTCTTCCTCCTGATTTGACATTAATCACTGACTGTCCAATCATTGCCGAGCCAGCCATTGCGCCAAAAAATCCTGACACAATATTACCAATTCCTAATGCTTTTACTTCTTGATTTTTATTGCTAGAAGTATCAGTTAATTCATCGACCACATTAGCAGTTAAAAAACACTGTAAAACCCCAACAACAGATATAGCCAATGCTGTAGGAAAAATAATTGTCAAAGTTTCTAAACTCAAAGGTACTTGAGGAAGACCAAAAATAGGTAAGGTTTCTGGTAATTCTCCCATGTCTCCTACCGTTGGTACGTTACTACCTATCATCCTAGAAATAGTTGTAATTACCACAATTGCTACCAAAGGAGAAGGCACAACGGTCGTTAAACGTGGTAATAAATAAATAATCCCTAAGCCACCTGCTACCATTGCATAGACGTGCCAAGGAACAACATCTTGAGGAAGATCGAAGATCTGGGGTAATTGTGCTTTAAAAATTAAAATACCAAGGGCGTTAGCAAAGCCAATTGTTACCGCACGAGAAATAAATTTAGCCTGATTCCCAATTTTAATTAGATTCCAACCTAATTGGAAAATTCCTGCTAAGATAGTTGCTGCTAAAAGATACTGTAAGCCATGAGTACTAACTAAATCCGTCATTAATAGTGCAGTACCGCCTGTTGCAGCAGTAATCATCGCGGGACGACCACCAAGAAAAGACGTAATTACAGCAATAATAAAAGAAGCATATAAGCCTATTTTGGGATCAACTCCTGCAATAATGGAAAAGGCTATCGCTTCTGGTATTAAAGCTAAACCTACTACTGCTCCTGCTAAAATGTCAGCCTTGATGTTACTTGACCACTCTTCGGGTTTGAATATTTGCTGCAATTACTTCCCTCCTTAATTTTGAACTCAACAGTCTAAGCATTAATGCTTAGTCATCCCCCCAGTTTACAAAACTTTACCAGAGGTATCACCTTTTATACAGTGGGTTGGGGATTTGTCTGGTGGATAACTTTTATATTTGTAGGAAACTAGTTCTTAACTACTAGGGCGTGTCATCAATTAGAAAAAAAGGTCTTTTTTTGCTCTTTTCGCGACCTACTGCGTCGAAAAATAACCTCCGTAGCGGTGCTACGCAGAACATTTTTCTTCTTGT
>JAAUYH010226410.1_pt1 | contig 10313 bp, 2 predicted proteins | sample 7278061 | NCBI WGS metagenome assembly JAAUYH01 (sample SAMN14350203, study PRJNA611818) | marine sediment metagenome | isolation source: surface marine sediment (0.6m) | place: French Polynesia: Moorea | collected 2018-08 | reverse complement strand
TTGGGTGTTTCTAAACCCGCAGCCATAAAATCTGCTCGTAATGTGACTACTAACTTAAATTTGTCAGCAGCATATTCCAACGCTCCCAATAATAGTTCTAAAAATTTCTCCCGTTCTAGGTCTGTTGTTAAAGTAAATAATTCTTCAAACTGATCTACGACCAGAACTACCATTGGTTCGGGACGACTGCGCAACCAGTAAACAAAACTTTCTACTCCAAGGTATTGGATTCCTTCCAGTAAAAGATGTGAAGGAGATATGGAATTTAGCCCCCCTAACCACCCAAATTTGGGGGGAAAAATCTCAAAGTCCCCCAAAGTTGGGGAATTTAGGGGGCTATCTTCTTGGAGTACCCGTGCTAAATTTTCTAAGGGTTTGACACCAGGAATTAAAGTTCTAACCCACCAATTATCACTATTTGGAATTTGTTTTCCTAAGCGTAATTGAGCAATTAATCCAGCACGAGCAACTGAGGATTTACCGCTTCCGGATGCTCCAACAATTGCTAAAAACGATTGTTGATTTAATTGATTAATTATTTGTTGGGTAAGGTTTTCTCGTCCAAAGAAATATTGAGTATCGGTTTCTGTAAATGCTCTTAAACCTTTATAGGGACAAATTCCTAAATCAAAACCTTCTGATTCTTCCCATCTCGATAAATCCCTACTTGCGGGGATAATTTCAATTACTCCTCTAACTCCAGATAGCCAAATATGTAAAGGTAAAGAATTAACCAGAGATATTTGCAGTTGAGCGATCCAAGCTGCTACAGATAAACCATTGGGATCTGATGTTGCATCTAAAGTATCTAATAAAGTGCGAGCAAACTGTTCCGGGTCATCTTTTTTGGAAGCAGCAGCAATTAAACATTGTCCTTGGAGTGGGGTTAACTCTAAATCTTCCACCCAATCTTTTAAATCTTCTGCTTCCGGAAAATCCAAAATGATAATTTGTTGTCTGAAGGGGGAATGTCTTAGTTGTTGTCTTAACCAAGAACGACTTAGAGTTATATTATTTACTTTATCTCCTAATAATAATACTGTTTCTCCATCAGTCGTTTGAATTATTTTTCCCCGTAAATATATTAATACTGTTTCTCCTGCTTCTAATTGCCTAGATATTAATTTATAGTGATTTTCTCTAGGATTATTTTCTACTCGATCTATTTGTAGACAATCTTGAATCGATTCGCGGAAATCTGCTGCATTATCTCCATTACAGCTTAAATAATGTAATTCAAAATCAGCTACACCACTAAGTAACTTTGTGAGAGATAATATATTTTTACTTCCAGGTAAACCATCGACAATTACTGCTTGTCGTTGACGATTTTTTTTTACTTCCGATTGTTTGTAACCAAGAATTAACTCTCCCACACCTTCAACGATTCTTTTGGGAGTTTGTAAGGAATATTCCGAAAATAGTTCGGTTTCACCTTTTCCTCTTTTTTGCTGATTAATCAGCCGCAATAATTGGTTTGTTTTATCAATATATTGTAATGTCCGATGATAGACATATCGATAAAGCGCATCAATATCAATTGCTCCTTGAATATCTGCAGCTTCCCCTTGCAATCCTCGGATTAAATAATATGTAAAAACACCATGTCCTAATTCGGGAAATTCCCAAGATTGTTGTCCGCGATCGCAAGAAAGTAAAGCATAAAAACCTTTACTTTTCTCCGCACGTCGTCGTAATACTTGGATAAATTGCGGTGTAGGATTAGATTGGGATATTAAATTGATGCTACCGCTATGACAAGCATCTAACCAAACTAACTGCTGATGAGCCGCACTACTAGTTAATGATTGTAATAATTTTTCTAAAGGTAAACCTGTTGTTAATAAATTATCTTTTTTAGTATCTGTCAAACATAAAATTGCTTGATTTGTTTCCAGGTCAAGAATTCCATGGCCGGAAAAATAAAATAGGATGGTATCCTGGGGTTGAACTAAGGCGGTAATTTTTTCCAGACAAGCAACTGTATTACCGAGAGTAGGTTTCTCCGAAGCGGAATCGTGATAGATATTAACTTCCTTGGCTGTAAATCTACCTTCAGTAGCAGCTAAGGCTTCAGCTAAACCCTGACAATCAACTGCGGAATAACTTAGTTTTGGTAATTTCTTATCCTGGTATGCATTTACTCCCACCAACAGTACCCAAAGTTTACCTTGGTCTGTACGTGAGGTGTGAGTCGAAGAACTGGTTGCAATACCGAGTGGTGACATTTTCCTTCATAAATGAACTATAATTTTTACATAAAATTGGTAATTAAGTTCCAATCAGTGAAAGATGTAATGGTAGGGTGTGTTAGGACGTAATTCCGTAACCCAACTTCTAATATTTATTAATGTACGAACTACAAGTCCTTTGTAGGTATAACGATTTCTCCCAATAAAATATGCTGTATTGCTGTATTATCTACCAAAAGGAATAGACATCCGAAAAACGTAGCAAAATGCGTTTAGACATGGCGTCTGAGCCTAACTACCTTTATTTCGTATTTTCATCTTTATATAGTGTTTTTACGGATAAAAAAGACAGGTTTTAAGTTGTCACACCTGACCATAGAAAATATCGCTATTTTATTGATATATTTATTTGCATAAATGTGGACAAATTTAAAATTGTCACACCTTACTAAATCTGATGACTACTTATTAAAATTTTGGAACAAATGAATATATTATTTTGTCGTAAAACCCTGAAGAACAATTTTGCATTACGACGTTTTAAAGTTATGTGTTTCGATAATTTACTATTTGCTATTTTTGCTGAAAAACCTGCTCCATAAGGATTTTAGAACTATTAAAGAGTTATTTGTGCCAAGAAAATAGTAAGTATGGATAATTTTCAGAAATACGGTTTCCCGACCCTGAAGTATAAACTATCCTACTAAAAATGCACCGCTGCATAAAAAAGTAGAACTACACCTATAGAGCTAATGAAAGGGTGCTTCACAGTTATACATCAGTAGTTACTGAGTATATACGAACAAGTATTTACCTTAATTTTATCTATCTATTATTTTTTGCTTATTAATCGGATTGCAGACATGGAGTCGGCATTCGATAAATTCGTCAAAGATTAAATTTTTCAAACATTTATTGCAAAGATTAGGGAAAAACAATGTCACGACCAGACAAAGACCAATACCCAAAAGACCAATACCCAGATAGAGATCGAGACCAAATGTGGTCAGAACCGACATACGACTTCAATCAACATACCAACAAGAAACCTCGAGGAAAAACACCAAAACCCAAGCTCTAGATAAGGAAAATTACCAAAAAACTGCACCAAACATGTTTATCATCTAAACTAACCTGAGTTCAGGTTAATACATGAATTTAGTTCCCAGTTTACTTTAGACTTAGTTTTCAAATAATTATCAAGCTGCTTGCAACTACGAATCAATAGATTATCTAAATCTAATGTTTGTAGTTGTTTGCTGTCTAAGTCCCAAATTTTAATGGTGCCATCAAAACTCCCAGAGGCAATTATTTTACCATCTGGGCTGAAAGTTGCATCATACACAGAATCTGTATGCCCTTTGAGGGTTTTGAGTTCTCTACCATTAATACTCCATAGTTTCACAGTTTGATCGTCACTTGCTGAGACAATTGTTTGACCGTTGGGGCTAAAATTAATACTCCAAATCGAATTGTTATGTCCTTTGAGAGTTTTTAATAAAGTACCTTCCTTGACCTTCCAAAGTTTGATCGTTAGGTCTGAACTTGCAGAAGCTAGAGTTTTACCATCGGGACTAAAACTCACTGCATTAACTTGGCTAGTATGTTTCTTGAGGCTTTTAAGTAAGGTTACTTTTACTCTTTCTCGTAAGATTTCTTTCCTGAGGGGAGTTTCGGTTATGTTAAGCTGCCAAAATTTAACAGTTTTATCCATGCTAGCTGTTGCCAGAATGTTGTTAGCATTAGGACTAAAGTCGACGCTCAAAACCTGACTTTTATGTCCTTTTAGGGTTGCGATCGAAGAATGCTTTTTCACATCCCAAAGTTTTACGGTTTCGTCTCCACTTGCTGAAGCCAAAATATTACCATCGCGACTAAAACTTAAACTATTAATTGCATGTTTGTGTCCTTTCAGACTTTTAATCATGTCACCGTTATGAGTTTGCCAAAGTTTTACCCGACCTTTACTATCCCCAGATGCCAAAATTTCACCGTCAGGGCTAAAACTTATACTAGTAATGTCAGCATTATTATTTCCTTGCAAAGTTTTCGGCAAACCACCATTGTGAGCTTGCCAAATTTTGATTGTTCCGTCTTCATTGGCAGAAGCAAGAAGATTTCCTTGAGGGTTAAACTTTACACTATAAACTCCACTTTTACTTCTTAAAGTTTCGAGTAAATTATTTTGACGCTTCCAAATTCTCACGGTTTGATCTCCACCCGCAGAGAATAAAGTTTGGTCGTCTTCACCGAAAGCTACGCTAAAAACACTGTCCTTGTGTCCTTTGAAGGTTTCAACTAAGGTACCATCATTGCTATTCCAAAGTTTAATACTTCCGTCAGTGCTGCTTGAGGCTAAAGTTTTACCGTCGCGACTAAAACTTACACTCCTAACATCAGCATTATGTACTTCTGATATTTTTTGCACAAAAGTTCCGTTTCTGCGCCAGATTTTAATGGTTTTATCTCCATTTCCCGAAACTAAAATTTGACCATTAGGACTAAAAGTAATGCTGTAAACTTCAGTATTATGCTCGAGAGTATTAAGTAAGCGACCGTCGCTAATTCGCCAAAGCTTAATCGTTTTATCATCACTTCCTGAAGCTAATATTTGACCGTCTGCACTTATAGCTACGCCATTGATGTGGTAACCTTTATGTCCGTTAAGGATTTTCAATAAGCGACCATCGCTGACTTGCCAAATTTTAACTGTTCCATCTCGCGCACCTCCTGATGAAGCAATGATGTCACCTCGAGGAGACCAAGTTACACTTAATACTTCAGCGGAATGTGCTTTCAATGTTTTAAGTAATATTCCATCACTGGTTCTCCAGATCTTTACGGTTCCATCGAAACTGGCGCTTGCGATCTTCTTACCATCAGGACTAAAACTTATACTTTTTACAGCATTCTTATGTCCTCTTAATATGCGCAATAACCTACCATCTGGACTCCAAAGTTTGACTGTTTCATCGTCACTAGCAGAAGCAATTATTTTACTCTTAGGACTGTAAATGACGTCGGTAACTATATCATCATGTCCTTGAAGACGGTTACTTTCTTGAATTGATAGGGCTTTTTGTATCGTATTTTCTGTTTTTACGCGAATATCTTCTGGTACGCTAATGATATTTTTCAGCCGCTCTCCTGCTTGAACACTAGTAATTAATCCTTCCAATTGCTGATTCAATAATAAATGTGCTTGGGAAGAAAAATTTAAAGCTTCAATTTCTCTTAATTGAGCTTCTCTACTAGTCCAATAAGTTAAACCAGCAAAACCACAAGCTGTTATCCCCAAAATAGTCATCCCGATCGCAACCCTGCGAGCTTTTTTAAGTCTGTTTTTTGCTTCCTGCTGTAAGCGCTTTCTTTCTTCTAAGCAAGCTTCAATAAACCTTTGGACGTCAAGGGATAGTTCCGAGGTGTATTTAATATAAATGTCTTCTGCTTCTGCTAACCGCACCCCTTTCAACAAAAAATCATCTTGTTCGTTATTATCTTTCCACAAATGGGCTGCTTGTTCAATTTGACGTTGCGATCGCAGTCTGCTACGGTTTTCTTCTAACCACCATCGCAAGGTTGACCAGTGACGGATTAAAATTTCATGGGCTACTTCTACGGTTATTTCCTGTTTCATATCCTGTAGAGACGCGACATGTCGCGTCTCTACATTTGGATTATGTCGCGTCTCTACATTTGGATTATGTCGCGTCTCTACATTTGGATTATGTCGCGTCTCTACATTTGGATTATGTCGCGTCTCTACATTTGGATTATGGCGCGTCTCTACGTTTGAATTATGGTGGGTTCCTTTATTATTTTGTTTAATATTTTGCGCTTCTAAATTACTTCCTCGACTCGCACCAAGGGTATTCTGGTCTTCTTCTAAATTTACAACGATTAACTTGGCATCTGTTAATGCTTTTAAAGTTTTTTCTACTAATGCTTGGGGATATTTTTCGACTATTAATTCTGATTTGAAAACCCTTCTGCGGGTATCTTCTGTACCTTCACCTAATTGGGTTAGGGAAAGAAAAATCCATTGAGCGCATTCCTTGGCTTGGGGATCCAACCTATCGTAAACTGCCTCACAGGAACGTTCTAATGCTCCTTGAATTCCGCCAAGTTTTTCTTGATAAGCTTGTAAAGTTAATTTTCCGTCAACTCGATTTTGCCACAGTTGTTCCAAAACGAATTCTAACAGGGGTAAATCGCCTGCAGAACGATCCAATTCCCGCAACAAAACTTCTACAAGTTCCGGTTCAATGTTTAAACCTACCTGTTGCGCTGGTTGAGTAATTACGCGACGATAATCTTCTTCTGTTAAGTTGGGGGGAACTAATACACTGGATTTCTGTAATAATTCTGCTAATGCTGGATTTTCCAAACAGGAACTAATAAAGTCTGCTCGCAAAGTAATAACTAATTTGAAGCGATCGCCAGCATATTCAATCGCTCCTAGTAATAAATTTAAAAATTTTTCTGTTTCTGTGGGTGTAGCTAGAGAAAATAATTCTTCAAATTGGTCTACGACCAAAATTACCATTGGTTCGGGTCGGTTACGCAACCAATAAACAAATCCTTCTACCCCAAGGTATTGCATTCCTTCTAGCAGAAGATTGGGGGATTGAGAGTCAAGCTCAAAATCCACTGCAAATCCTTCACATGCTTGTACTAAAGCTGTTAAAGGGTTCACACCAGGACGCAAATATTTAATTAACCATTGCTCGCTATTAGGTATTTGTTTTCCTTGTTGCAATGCAGGAATCAAACCTGCTCTGACAACTGAAGATTTTCCGCTTCCAGATGCACCTACTACCCCTAGAAAAGCAGATTTGTTAATTTGATTAATTAACTGTTGAGTTAAAGCTTCCCTACCATAAAAATATTGATAATCGAGTTCGGAAAAAGCATTTAATCCCATGTAAGGACAAAATCCTAAATCCAAAGCAGATGAAGTTTTATCTTTATTTCCCTCACTACTTGCAGGAATAAATTCAATAATTCCTTGGGTTCCCGCAAGCCATACTTGCAAAGGAATTTCACTACCCGCTAGTTCTAATTGCAGTTTTGCGATCGCTCCAGCAGCAGATAAACCTGTGGGTAACGTATTTGTTAAGGTTTTAATTATGATTTGAGCGAAGCGTTCTGGTTCTGAAACCGGAGAAAGATAACCAATTAAACACTGTCCTTGCTGGGAATCCATCTGTAAAATTTCAACCCATTCCTGCAGACATCCATGCAAATTCTCTACAGAATTACCATTTTGAATGTTTTGCACAGACGCGCCATCATGTATCCTTTGTAGAGACGTTGCAGAGCCTGCGGCGTCGGTGTTAAGCCTCTGCAACATCTCTACATGGGTTTTTAAACAATCCAAAATTACAATCTGCTTACTATTACACTCGCGCAGGATTTGTTTTAACCAGGAACATTCGAGACGAATCTTTTCTCCTAACAGCAGACATCCCCCAGCTTCATTTTTCTCAAGTTTTCCCTGGAGATACAGCAAAGTTGTATCTGTTTTTGGTGTCTGTAAATGACGTTTAATTGCACTTCGAATTTCTGCTGGAGAGGTTTTCGCTGCTTGGAGATATTCAACCTCAAATTCTCCTTTCTTCCCTATTAACTTACTAATATCTAAAGCTGTCTGAGAAACTGAAATCCCTTCAACAACTAAAGCAATACGTCGAGAGACATTTCCAATAAGTTTACTTTGACTTTTTCCAAAAACTAATTCCCCAACTCCTTCCACAATTCGCTTTGGTGTTTGTAGCGTATACTCATGAAATAAACGAGTTTCACCTTTACTTCTTTTTTGTTGATTTATCAATCGCAATTGTTGATTTTTCTTATCTATATATTGCAGCGTTTTATGGTATACATATCGATACAAATTATCTGCACAAATCAGACCCTGGGAGTCACCAGCTTCACCCCGCAAACCTTGCATTAAGTAGTAAGTGAATACTCCATGACCTAATTCACTAAATTCCCAGGATTGTTGATTTGTATCGCAGGAGAGCAATGCATAAAATCCTTTACTACGAGCGGCTTGTTTTTGTAATACCTCTACCAGTGTTTGTGTGGGGCTAATTAGGGTTTCAGTTGTTGCTCCCCTCAGTGTCATTCCACCACTATGACAAGCATCAAGCCACACTAATTGATTTTGAGCGGCACAATTAGCTAATAAGTGTAAAAGTTCTTTTATGCCAAAAGCCGTATCTATTAAGTTTGATTTTTGTGTCTCTGACAAACATAAAAATGCTTGTTGACTTGAGGAATCTACTACACCATGTCCTGAAAAATAAAATAGAACAGTATCTATCGATTTAGCCTGTTTAGCAATGATTTTTATTGATTTACGCACATTTGCTAAATAAGGACTATGGGGTGCTAAATCGTGATAAATCTTTATCTCTTTGTGATTGAATTCTCCAGTAAGATTTGTAAGGGCATTTGCTAAACCCTGACAATCTATTGCTGGGTAATTAAGGTTGGGTAGTTCCTCATCCTGATAGTTATTTACTCCCACTAATAACAGCCAAAGTGTACCTCGATTGTTTGATGAGGTAGAGTTAGTAGTAGAAGAACTTGTTGCTATACCTAATGGTGACATTTAATTTTAATTGTGCAGCCTGATTTTTATGTTTTTCCGAATACTTTTTTGTCCAATACGTACATTTGTGAATTAAGAACTAGGAAATAAAAGTTTATAACTTTTACGTATTTACCTGGTAAATGATAGGATTTACTTTTTATTTTTATCTTACAGCAATCTTTTTTATCTGGTAATATAATATATTGTCGCTTTCGAACAATACATGTCGAACGATATTACGTCTTTGGATTATAAGTATTAGTGAGATGACTTAGGATGGGAAAAAATGAGGTTGATGTTTTATGGACTTTGCATTTCATTTTTATGAGATCATATAGCTCAAACTATAGATATAAAAATAAAAATAAATATAAATATAAATATAAATATAAAAAATTAAACGTTCCCACTTAGCTACTAATATTTTGCTGCACATAAGTTATCTTGCTAATACTTATTTTCTTCGTAGCAGCTTTTAATTGAACTTTGATTTAATTATCTTGACAATTTAAGTTCTAATAGTTTTTGGTGTTCTTAGCCTTTGCTATATACAATTCGCGTGGAAAAATCTTTCTAGCTTTTTTTGTCAAGGAAAAAAGAAAAGAGTTTTTTTTGATGTCAGGAATGGAGCTAAAAAAGATTGATGATGTTGAATATTGTTAGAATTATCCATCTTTCTCACTGCGGGAGTAGATTTTTTTTACAAACTGAAACATATGTATAGCTGCTTGTAGTAAAGTTTGGAACAAAGATTCTTATTGATTCTTGTTATTGTTCTTTAGATCGGCTTGCGTATTTTTATGCATCCTAGAAACAGTATTGTTAAAATTTTTTCTACTTTCTTACAATTTGATGCTGATTCTTTCAGTGGTTGGGCAACTGATGCTAGACTGCGTCGGAGTATACAAAATTGTATCGATAAAAATTCTCAAATTGCAAATGGAAGTGATGAATTAGCCGAACAAGAAAATTTTTGGGCTAACTACTGGTATAGAATTTGGCAAAAAAATTCTGCAAGATTAGCAAAATCTCATCTGAGTGCGTATTTACAAGAAACTTGTTATTGGATCGCTCATAGAACGGTTCAAAGTTTCGCTAGTAGTCAATATAAACTTTCTGATTGCTTTCAAGTCGCGATCGCGAGTGTTGATAAAGTACTCAAAGGATTTAATCCCGAACGAAGTTCTGGATTTAAAGCTTATGCGAAAGCGATTTTTAGTAGTGCGATTCGCGATACCCTGCGCCAACGTCATGAAGTTGATATATGTTCTACTTGGGGACTACTGCGTAAAGTTAGTCAAAAACGCTTATCGGAGTCTTTAATTAATTCTGGTTTATCACCAGAGGTGGCCAATAATCATATCATGGCTTGGAATAGTTTTAAGAAATTATATGTTCCCCAACCGGGTAAACCTACCCGTCAACTACAAAAACCAGATCCAGAAACTTTGAAAGCGATCGCTGAGGATTACAATTCACAAATTCAATTTTTACAGATTAAAGCTTCACAAACCCAATCT
>JAAUYH010059957.1_pt1 | contig 10313 bp, 9 predicted proteins | sample 7278061 | NCBI WGS metagenome assembly JAAUYH01 (sample SAMN14350203, study PRJNA611818) | marine sediment metagenome | isolation source: surface marine sediment (0.6m) | place: French Polynesia: Moorea | collected 2018-08 | reverse complement strand
GCCCGCGCCCCACACCCAGATCTGGCGAGAGGGCGCCGCGACGGGTTCGATCATCCATCCGTCGACAATTCCGGGCGTCGGCGCAGTCATAGCCCGGCGAACAGCCCCCGGCATATCGCCCTCGGTACCGGGCATTGGTCGCGCCATGCTTCCCTCCACACCCGCCAAGGCCGCCTCGTCCCACCGCTCGATCAGTGTGGTCACGGCGCCTCCGCAGCATTGGCCCAGATCGGGGCCAAGCGGCTGACGATGAACCCGAGATTTGCCCGTGGCCAAAACCTCGCGGGCCTGGTCGATGGCCTGATGCTCCAAGGCGCCCCCGCCGATCGTGCCGGACACCCGGTCAGGCCAGACCAGCATCGACGTACCGACCTCGCGCGGTGAGGAGCCTTTGCGGGCCACGATGACGACACGTGCGACAGGCAGGGGTCCGGCCAGCATCTGATCCTTCTGGAAACTCATGCCCGCACCCGATTGACTGCCTGCAGAACCTGTTCCGGCGTCGCAGGCGCCTGCAGATCGGGATAACCGTCCCCGCAAGCCGAAACTGCGTTGCCTAGCGCCATCAGTGCGGAAATTCCCAACATCAGGGGAGGTTCACCCACGGCTTTCGACCGATAAACCGTGTCTTCGCGATTTTCGGCGTCCCACAAAGTGACGTTGAACACGTCCGGTCGATCCGAACAGGCGGGAATCTTGTAGGTCGAAGGCGCATGCGTGCGCAGCCGCCCGCTCTCGTCCCAAACCAGTTCTTCGGTGGTGAGCCAGCCCACGCCCTGCACGTACCCGCCCTCGATCTGGCCGATGTCCAATGCCGGGTTCAGCGATGCCCCGCAATCGTGCAGGATGTCGGCGCGCAGGATGCGGTTCTCACCCGTCAGCGTATCGATCACAACTTCGGTCGCCGCCACCCCGTAGGCGAAGTAGTAGAACGGTCGGCCTTTTCCTTTGATCCGATCCCACTCAACCTTGGGCGTTTTGTAAAATCCCGTTGCCGAGAGACTGATTCTGGCCATGTAGGCGTCCTTGACAACGTCTTCGAAAGGCAAGGCCTCGCCACCCACGTGCACTTGCCCGCCTTCGAACCGCACCGTTGCCGGGTCGGTTTGCGCCCGCTCGGCAACGGTTACCGCCAACCGCTTGCGAATGGTGTCGCATGCCGCCTGCACGGCCATGCCGTTCAAGTCGGACCCGGACGAGGCTGCGGTTGCACTGGTGTTCGGAACCTTGCCCGTGTCCGTCGCCGTGATCTTGACCCGGTCCAGTCCGACGCCGAACCGCGCCGCAGCCACCTGCGCCACTTTCTGGAACAATCCCTGCCCCATCTCCGTGCCACCATGGTTCATGTGGATCGAGCCATCGGCATAGACATGCACCAGTGCGCCCGCCTGATTGAGGTGGGTGAGGGTGAAACTGATGCCGAATTTCACCGGCGTCAGCGCAAGGCCCTTTTTCAGGATCGGACTAGCGGCATTCCATGCAGCAATTGCATCTTTTCGCCTGTAATAGTCACTGTTTTCGACCAGAGTTTCGGTCATCTCGTGTAGGATGAAATCCTCGACCGGCATGCCGTAATGGGTGCTTTGCCGATCCGGCCGCGGCGTTGGCGAGTGCGGGCCGCCAAATCGTTTCCCGGTGCCAGGGCCACCGGGTTCGGCAGCAGCGTAGTAGTTCAATTGCCGCACCTCGAGCGGATCTCGCCCCACAGCATGCGCCACGTGATCCAATACCCTCTCGATCCCCAGCATGCCTTGCGGGCCACCGAAACCGCGAAACGCAGTGGCGGACTGCGTATTGGTCTTCAACCGATGGCTTTCGACCCGCAAATTCGGGATGAAATAGGCATTGTCGGCATGCAGCATCGCTCGATCCGCCACCGGCAAAGACAGGTCCATCGACCAGCCACACCGGCAGAGTTGCAGGAAACTCACGCCTGACAGCCGACCCTCGGCATCGAAACCGGCCTCGTAGGCGATGCGGAAGTCATGCCGTTTGCCTGTGATCACAAAATCGTCGTCACGGTCGTAGCGCATTGTGCAAGGCCGCCCCGTGCGCACAGCGGCGACGGCACAAGCCACGGCCAGCGAGTTGCCCTGGCTCTCTTTACCTCCGAAGCCGCCGCCCATGCGACGCACCTCGCAACGGACACCGTTCATTGCAACACCCAAAGCATCGGCCACTTTGTGCTGGATCTCGGTCGGGTGCTGCGACGAGGAATGCACCAGCATGTCGCCACCTTCCTGCGGCAACGCCAAAGCGGCTTGGCCTTCAAGGTAGAAATGCTCCTGGCCGCCGATCTCGATCTGGCCCGCGATGCGTCTTTCCGCCGCCGCAATGGCCGCCTTCGCATCTCCCGCCTCGTAGATACGCGGGCCATCCTCAAACCGGCTGCCGACCGCGAACGCCTCGTCGATGCTCAGGATCGCGGGGAGTTCCTCATAGGTGATCTTTCCCAACCGAGCCGCCTTCCGCGCCGCCAGATGGCTTGTCGCGACAACAGCGAACACCGGCTGTCCTACAAAGTGTACGGTGTCGACCGCCAAAAGCGGCTCTGGCGACGGTGAGGGTGAGACGTCGTTGGCGTAGGGTAGCTCTGCCGCAGTGAACACATCGACCACGCCCTCAGCCGCACGAACGGCTGCAAGATCGATTGAAGCGATTCTTCCGTGGGCACACTCCGACACCCCAAAGGCCAGATGCAAGGAACCGGCTGGCAAAGGGATGTCATCGACATAGCGGGCCTGCCCGGTGACGTGTAATCGCGCCGCGTCATGCGGCAGAGGTTTCGCGACGCTCACGGCGTGACCTCCAGAACATTGACCGGCTTTTCGTTCATCTCGTGGAAGTACCGCAGCAACATATTCTGCGCCGTCTGCAAGCGGTACGCAGCGCTTGCACGCATGTCTGTCATCGGGGTGAAATCGTCACTAAATAACGGCAAAACGGCTTTGACGCTCTCTTCGGTCCAGGGTCTGCCGATCAACGCCGCGTCGACGGCACCGGCCCGCTTCGGGATGCCCGCCATGCCTCCAAATGCGGTCACGCTGGAGACCACCGTGCCGTCGTCGAGGCGCACATTAAATGCGCCGCACACCGCCGAAATATCCTGATCGAACCGCTTCGACAGTTTGTAGCATCGCAATCCTGGCGCGCCTTTCGGGATGGTGATTGCCTCGACAAACTCGCCCGGCTGCAGATCCTGTTTGCCGTACTCGATGAAGTACTCCACTATCGGCAGTGTACGCCGCTTATCGCCTTTGCGAAGCTCCAGCGTCGCCCCAAGCGAGATCAGCGCAGGCGGGTTGTCCCCGATGGGCGACCCATTGGCGATGTTGCCACCAATCGTCGCCGCCTGCCGAACCTGGTCCGAACCATAGCGGCGCACCAGTTCGGCATAGGATGGGTGATGCTTGCGCAAGACCGGCAGCAAGGCCGCCATGGTCACACCGGCCCCAATTCGGATCGTATCGTCCCGAAATTCGATCTGTTGCAGGTCCCGACACCGGCCCAGGAACGCAACCGTCTCCAATGCCCGAAGCTCTTTCGTCACCCAAAGCCCCACATCCGTCGCGCCGGCAATCAGAACGCCCTCCGGGTTGGACTTGCACCACGCCGCCAACTCATCCGAGGTCTCCGGTGCATAGGCCAATGGATGGACTTCCGGCGTTTCATCCCGCATCCAGGCCGGAACCGGTATGGCCGCCGCCGCCTCGGCCGCCCGCACGATCGGCGCATAGCCAGTGCACCGGCACAGGTTCCCGGCCAGAACATCGTCGTGATCGGTGCGACCTTCCGCATGCGCTGCTGCCATCGTAACCACGAAGCCCGGCGTGCAGAAGCCGCACTGCGACCCGTGGTAATCGATCATCGCACGCTGCACAGGATGCAAGTTCCCCTCCGGACCGGACACGCCCTCGACCGTCCGCACTGCCTTCCCATGCAGTTGCGGCAGAAACAGGATGCACGCGTTCAGCGCCTTGATCCCGTCGGCATCGGTGACCATCACGGTACAGGCCCCGCAATCGCCCTCGTTGCACCCCTCCTTCGTGCCGGTCAGCCCGCGCACCTCGCGCAACCAGTCCAGCAACGTGGTCGTCGGCGGCGCGTCCACCGTTACAGTTTCCCCGTTGAGAGAAAACCTGACTGTCATGTGAAATCCCGCCGCCTTACCCGAAATCCGTTTCAGCCACGCGCCGTCGATGCGGCGTAGAGAGCGCGCATGCCATGAAACCGGGGAACGTGTACTTTGGCAACGGTTTTTTGCGGGTCCGCCCCCTTCTTCATCGGCTCACAAACAGGCCGGGCTGGTCCGGACGGACAGAGCCCCTCCGGCGGATCGATCCGCAAAACGGGGCGAAATCGGGCTGGCAGACCTAAGGCGACTGCAGAAGAACGACCTCGTCCTCGCCAAGATCGAGATTGTCCAGCGCAGCCTGGATCGACTGCCCGGCAAGCTCTTCGTCGCCAGCGATTTCCGCCAGCGGGATGAGAACGAAGGCGCGCTTGAGGATTTCCGGATGCGGCACCGTCAGCGCGATGGTCGAAATTTCCTCGTCCCCCAGATACAGAAGATCGACGTCGATCAACCGGGGGCCCCAGCGCTCGCCGGGAGTGCGGCCAAGCTGCACCTCGATCGCCTTACAGGCCCGCAGCACCTCGTGCGGCGTCAGGCTGGTCTGCCCCACCGCGCAGGCGTTCACGAAGCGGTCCTGATCTGCCTTTCCCCACGGCGCAGTTTCGTAGAAAGACGAGACCTTGGTGATCTCGATCTCATCCTCGGCTTCCAAATAGGCGATGGCGGCCCGGATCTTGGACACCCGGTCGCCGACATTGCTGCCAAAGCCGAACCCGACACGATGCATGCGCTTGCGGGCAAGTTCCACACCCACAGTGTCGAAACTGGCTGGAATCGGCGCGCCCGGCTTGCGAATCCGGACACGCGCTTCGGTGACGGTCGGAAATCGCTCCAGAATGGCCGTGATCACACGCTCGGCAAACGTTTCGATCAGCAAGTAGGGGCCGGCCTCGGACACCTTCGTGGCCAGGTCGCACAACGTGGCGTAGCAGATGGCCTTCTTATAGTCGTCATTCGTCGAGGCGCGACGCGCATCCGTTGTCACTTCGATATCCAGGAAGAACCGCTGGCCCAGCACGCGCTCTTCCTCCATCACACCGTGCCGCCCAACGAGACACAGGTTGGTGACGAAGATCTTGTCGTTCATGATGCGGCTCCCACGGCGGTGAACATCTTCACTGCCTCCACATGTTCTGCAACGTCGTGCACTCTCAGGACTTTCGCGCCGCGCGCAAGGCCGATCATGTTGCCCGCGAGCGTGCCGGTCAGCCGCTTGTCGACGGGCACATCCAGCACATGGCCGATCATGCGTTTGCGCGACAGGCCCAGCAGCACCGGCAGACCGAACGCGTCGCAAAGCGCGTCCAAATGGTTCAGAGCGGTCAGGCTCTGCTCGGGGGTTTTGCCGAAGCCGATGCCGGGATCGAGAAGTATGCGGTCGTGCAGCACACCGGCTTTCGTCACTAGTTCAAGCGAATTCGCCAGAAATCGGCGCATATCCTCCATCACGTCAACGGCGGGATCTGCGGTTTCGCGATTGTGCATCAGCACCACCACGGCACCCGCTTCGGCCATGACGCGGGCCATGTCAGGGTCTTTCTGAGCGCCCCACACATCGTTGATCATCACCGCACCCGCCTCGACGGCGGAACGTGCCGTTGCCGCTTTATAGGTGTCGATCGACACTGGCGTGCCCCCTGGCCCCAGCGCCTCCACCAATGGCAGGACGCGGGCCAACTCCGCCGCTTCCCCGACCGGCGTCGCGCCAGGCCGGGTCGATTCACCGCCGATATCAATGATATCGCAGCCCTCGCGCACCATGCTGTGGGCGTGCGCTAGCGCAGCCTCTGTCCCGTCATGCTGACCACCGTCCGAGAAGCTGTCTGGCGTCACGTTGAGAATACCCATCACCAGCGGACGCGCCCTCAATGCCGCCAGAAGGGCATCGCGCTTGTCCGTCCAGGTCACGGTACCCTGTCAGCCCCAGGTCGGGTGAAACTTGCCGCCGGGCGACAAGGTGAAGATATCGACGCCGTCCTCGGTCACGCCGACCGAATGCTCGAACTGGGCCGAAAGAGATTTGTCCCGCGTGACAGCGGTCCACTCGTCAGAAAGAACCTTGGTCTCGGGACGGCCGAGATTCACCATCGGCTCGATGGTGAAGAACATGCCAGGCTCAAGCCGCGCGCCCGTGCCGGGACGCCCGTAATGCAGCACGTTAGGCGGCGCATGGAATACACGGCCCAGCCCGTGACCGCAGAAGTCACGCACCACGCTCATGCGCTGCGCTTCGACGTAGGATTGGATGGCATAACCGATGTCCCCGAAGGTGTTGCCGGGCTTGACCGCATCGATCCCTTTCATCAACGCATCATGGGTCACGTCGATCAGGCGTTCCGCCTTGCGCGAAAGCTTTCCTGCCACATACATCCGGCTTGTGTCGCCATACCAACCATCGACGATCACGGTCACATCGACATTCAGGATATCGCCATCCTTCAGGCGCTTGTCGCCGGGAATGCCATGACACACCACATGGTTCACACTGATGCAGGAGGCGTGCTGATAGCCCTTGTAGCCGATGGTGGCCGAAGTCGCGCCAGCCTCGTCGACCGCAGCGTTGATCGCGGCATCGATGGCGCCCGTGGTGACACCCGGTTCGACCATGGGCGCGATATCGTCCAGAATGCGCGCGGCAAGAGCGCCCGCACGGCGCATACCGGCGAAGTCCTCGGGGTCGAAAATTCGGATGCCGTCCTTGGTCAGACGGCCCTTCGTCCGGTCGTCCACATCCATTCCTTTCCTTCCAGCGGCATATAGGACGTCTTGGGCAAATGTACCAGACAACCGCGCGGAAGGGCGCGAAAACTTGAAAAGACTTGGTGCCTAGGTTTTTTCAGGAAAACACCGTCTCGCGCAGCGGCAACGGGCCAGCCAGGTCCACCCCATCTGTCGTGATCCGCGTAGTGTGACAAATCACCTCGACCCCGGCGGCGCGGGCGGCATCGAACGCCGCTCCATAGGCCGGGTCCAGATCGCGGGCCAAATCGAAGCTGTCACAATCGGTGCGCTGCACAAGAAAGAACATTACCGCCCGATGCCCTGCGGCGACCATGTCGGACAGCTCTGCCAGGTGCTTGGCGCCCCGCTCGGTCACACAATCGGGAAACTCGGCCAATCGCCGCTCGCGCCGCAGATGCACGTTCTTCACCTCGACATAGGCATCCGGCAGTCCATCGCCCTGCAGCAGGAAATCCACCCGACTGTTCTGACCGTACTTCACCTCGGGCTTGACCTGATCATAAGCCGCCAGCGCAGGCACGGCACGCGCCAGCAACGCCTCACGCACCACGCGGTTCGGGACAGCGGTATCAATCCCGGCCAAATGCCCGTCGTCCAATTCGACCAGCCGCCACCCAAATTTGAGCTTCTTCTTCGGATCATCATTCGGCTCGAGCCAGACCCGCATCCCCGGTTCGGCCAAGCCCAGCATCGCACCGGGGTTGGGGCAGTGGGCTACCACCTCGCGCCCGTTAGCCTCCAGCGTTACATCCGCCAGAAAGCGTTTATATCGACGGATCAGCCGTCCCGGCACCAAAGGCGTTTGAAAGCGCATGCACCCCGCCCTATACCGGCGGAAACAGAGGCACAAGGACGAGCGAGGAATGGGCAACCCGACAGCGGCCATGCTGGTCATCGGCGACGAGATTCTCAGCGGCCGTACGCGAGACGCCAACATGCATCACCTTGCGGGCCGACTGGCCGAAGCCGGGATCGACCTCAAAGAAGTCCGCGTGGTCTCGGATGAAGACACCGCCATTGTCGATGCCGTGACGGCACTTTCGCGCAGCTACGACCACCTTTTTACCAGCGGCGGCATCGGACCGACCCATGACGACATCACTGCCGACTGTGTGGCCCTTGCGTTTGGCGCATCGATCGATGTCCGCGACGACGCTCGCGCCGTCCTGCAGGCGCATTACGACCGTCAGGGCATCGAGATGAACGAGGCCCGCCTGCGCATGGCCCGCATTCCGCATGGCGCCGAGCTGATCGACAACCCGGTCTCTGCGGCGCCGGGCTTCACGCTTGGCAATGTGCACGTCATGGCGGGCGTGCCGTCGATCTTTCAGGCCATGGTCGAAACGCTTCTGCCCAAATTGACGGGCGGCGCGCCGCTTCTGTCGGAAACTGTGCGCATCCACCGGGGCGAAGGCGACATTGCCGGTCCGCTCGGCACGCTCAACGCAGAGTACGATGATCTTGGCTTCGGCTCTTACCCGTTTCAGAAGGACGGAGCATATGGCGCAAATATCGTCATCCGTGGCATTGATCCGGTTCGCCTGTCCGAAGCCGCGAACCGTCTGCGCGCCATCTTCGGCGAGGACGCCCATTGACCCCGCCAGGTCGCAACAGGCTTCTCGCGGCGCTCGAGGCGACATGGCCCGCTGCGCGCAGGCTGCAGGTCGGTCCCTGGACCCTGCGGGAAGGACTGGGTGGCGGCCAGCGCGTCTCGGCGGCAACAGCGGACGCACCGGTCACCGAGGCCGATATCGCGTCGGCCGAAACGGGCATGCGTGATCTGGGCCAACGCCCGCTGTTCATGATCCGGCCAGGCGAGCCGCTGGACGCTTGGCTCGAAGCCCGCGGCTACGATATCGTTGATCCCGTGACACTTTACATCGCACGCATCGATGCCCTGACAAGGCCGCTGTCGCTGAGTTCAGCGATCCCGTCCTGGCCCCCGCTTGCCATCCAACAAGAGCTTTGGGACGAAGGCGGCATCGATGCACCTCGTCTGGCGGTGATGGACAGGGTGGCATCCCCCAAGATCAGCATCCTCGGGCGGCGTTCCGACACTCCGGGCGGCACCGTGTTTGTCGCCGCAGATGGCGAAGTCGCGATGCTGCACGCGCTGGAAGTGACACAAGGCGAAAGGCGGAGGGGCGTCGGACATCTTCTTGTCACCGCCGCGGCCAACTGGGCTGCCGAACAGGGGGCATTCTGGATGACACTTGCGGTCACGCAGGCAAATGCGGCAGCCAACGCGCTTTACCAGCGAGCTGGAATGACCCCAAACGGGGAGTATCACTATCGCAGATCGCCGGAGACACAGCCGTGATCCGTCTGGTCCTCATTTTGCTGCTGTTCGCGACTGCAGCGTCAGCGCAATCCATCGACCTGTCCGGCGGCGGGGTCGCCGCCAGCGTCGATACCAGCCCGGCCGACACCGTGCGCCTGCCAACCAGCGCATGGTCGCCGGACACGCCGGTCACCACGCGCGACGGCGCGATACGTCGCACCGCCTATCAGTTTCCAAGCTCGACGCGCACAACACTGCAGTTGATCGAACCGGTCCGCGCCGTGCTTGAAGAGGCGGGCTATTCCGTCACCTTCGCCTGCGCCGACGCGGCCTGCGGCGGGTTCGATTTCCGGTTTCAGCTCGATCTGCTCCCCGAACCTGACATGCATGTCGATCTGGGAAACTACCGCTATCTGCTGATGGAAAATGCCGACGCAAGCCCGCATACGGTCGCGCTGGTGGCCTCGTCCACCTCGTCGACCGGGTTCCTGCACGTGACCGAAGTTTCGGACACGATTCTCGAGGCCCCGCCCGCAAATGAGGTATCGACGGCACCACCCCTAACCGACGTCACGGACCCCAGCGGACTGATCGACACCATGCTCGCGGTCGGTCACGCCGTCCTGCCGGATCTCGAGTTCCAGACAGGTGCCGCCAACCTTGGCGCTGGCCCCTATACGTCGCTTCGAACGCTTTCGGCGTGGTTGTCCGCCAATCCGACGGCGCGGATCATCCTCGTCGGCCACACGGACGCAGTTGGATCGCTCGACGCAAACATTTCGCTCTCGGAACGACGTGCTGCCGCGGTTGCTGATCGGCTCATAGACACCTTCAGCGTCGATCCTGGCCAATTACAGAGCGCTGGAGCAGGTTACCTTTCGCCAATCGCGCCAAACCTGACGGAAGTCGGTCGGGCCGCGAACCGTCGGGTCGAGGTCGTGCTGCTTTCTTTGCAATAGGTGTCAACAGCCCACGTTGGTCGGACGTTCCCAGCCGGAAAGCGTGCAGACCGGTAAGCGGTCATGTTTAAGCCCGCAGGCAAAAGAAAAGGCGCCCAGGGCGCCTTTCCAAAACCGTTACTCTTTAAGGCCACCGAGGGAAACTTACCACTTATCCGGGCCCTTTTCGGCAAAGGCATGGGCAAGGAAATCAATG
>JAAUYH010037551.1_pt1 | contig 10313 bp, 1 predicted proteins | sample 7278061 | NCBI WGS metagenome assembly JAAUYH01 (sample SAMN14350203, study PRJNA611818) | marine sediment metagenome | isolation source: surface marine sediment (0.6m) | place: French Polynesia: Moorea | collected 2018-08 | reverse complement strand
GCATAGACGCAATGGGATCCAGGTCCATCACTGCTTTAGTACGACGAGTGTTGGGTTCAGTTTATTTCAGTCCTTATTTGACACTCGATATAGATTGGACATAGGAGAGTGAATGATAGACTAAGTAATGTGATATTGAATGTGCACCAATAATTATGGTGGCCATAGCAAAATGAAAATAACCTTCGTTTCTGCTGTATTGTACAGTACCCTACCAAAATGTTATTGACAAGCAGTTGGACGAATCGCAGTGAATCATGGTGAAAACCATCGAGTTGGATTTCAATGTCAATTTTATTTTGGTAGGGTACCTGAACACCCTGAAACCGTTCTCGTCGAGGAATTGTAGTTGCTGAGTCGACACGGAGAACAGCTGCATTTTTCTAATCCACGTTCCCTAGTCGAAATAATCTGTCCAATCGCGGGTGATGTTCTATACGGGACCGAAAGAACAAACTGACCGCCTTGTTATCTCTGTGAGCCGCGAATCCTAAATTAAAGAATTTCAATGGTACACATGCTTTTGACGACAACCTGTGTAGATTCGTTTCTCAAAAAAAACAGACAGCTGTTAATCTGTGAACTATAAATCTCATCTGTTTGCCCACAAACTGCTTCTCACTTTGCACACCCCAGCCATGTCGTCTGCAGAAAATCCTTCAAGATCACTTTCGACATTCTCTTCAACTGCCGAAATACGCGTTTTGTATCCTCGGCGACGGTCGCACTCCAACTTCAAGTCGGCACACGTCGTCGTATCCAGTCGCATTTATTGGAAGCGGGCGAAGAATAATGCAACCAACCAGCCTAAGTCTCTAGTTGATTTTCGGCACTCCAATTCGCTGGAACTGGTTCGACTGGGTGAGGGAAGTTCGGAAGATGTTAATGAAATCGTCAAGGTTGACAAGTTCGATGAGAAGATGTGCATTACGGTACATGGCCGTTTACACGGCCACAAGCGACGAAACAAACCTTTTGTTTGTGATGTGCGACTTGAAATAATTCCCAACACCCCTGAACAACATGAAATTTGGATGAACAAAATACGTGCGCGCATCGCGCCATGGAACCTGTTGCTGCAGGAGTTAAGGGATGCAGCTATTCGTGCAACTGCGTCTACTGTTGATGGATTGGCTTCTAGTATGGTTGGCACTGAACCGTTTTCGATGCCGTCCGACAAAGAGGAAGAGAAATGGAGGAATAACCTCAACACGCTACCAAAACAGATGGAGAAGCTATCCATCGTGGACAAGCTGACTGCAAGCGTTGCAACAGCAGTGGGATCAGGTGCAACATTTGCAAAGTTGATGGCAAGTGCGGAGTGTGTGACTGAAACAACCGAATTTCTTGCCGATCTTTCGACAGGTGTTGCTGGCGTGAGCGCCACTTTCCAACTAGTTTCGCTGAGCGCAAAAGGAGTTTCAATGTGTGTGGAAGCGAGTCGTGGACAAAGAGTGCTCCCAATTGCTCTCGGTCAAATTACGGTTCTAATGCGGTATATTCTGGAAATCTTGGCAAAAATCATGAAACATTCACGTATCGTGAATGTAACAGCTATAGAACATGTGTTCGATGCATTGAAAGAAACAGTATGTGTAATGGATATGGCAGAGACACAGTTATTGCGGGGAAGAGGCGCTCAAATCGTGAATGCGGAAGATGTGAAGAAGGTGGAGAAAAAAATTGAAGAATTGAGGCATATGGCCGTTATAGCTGATAATACTTTGGGGATAGCGGAGAACACTTTGAGAATAACAGAGAACACTTCGAGAATTTGTGCGGTGGATGAGAAAGTGAACTTAATTGGGGAAGGACGGGAAGTTCGGAGTGACAGTCCGCATCATGTGCGGCCATCAGTTTCAGCGTTTTTCTCGGGACGAAAGAAGGAACTGAAGACTCTGAAAGACATATTGGGGAAGTGGGGGTGCGCTGTGATCACCCAGTATGGAGGTATGGGTAAGACTGAATTAATGATCGCATTCGCGGATCGAGTAGAGCGAGACGAGCAGGTACCAGGAGGAGTATTTTGGGTGACGGTAGACGGAGATGAGCGGAATGTGATTGGTTTGCTTGCAGAACTGGCGGAGGAACTCACAAGGAGGAAAATGAGCGAGGACGAACGTCGAAATGCAAACTTAGTAATCACGGCATTGAAGCAAGGACTAAGTGAGAGACAAGGACGGTGGCTATTGTGCTTGGATAACGCAGACGATAGCAAAGTGAGAGGTATACTGAACGAATTGTGTGGGATAGCGGATCCATCGTCGGGGAACGGGTGGGTTGTGGTAACTTCGCGACAAGGTCACCCTCGAGTGTGGGCGGAAATGAAGAGCGATCAGAAACTTGTTTTGGAACCATTGTGTGTGGAGGATGCAATGGTGGCTTTGTGGCGACGAAGTCAGGTGATAAAGACGGTTGATGCGGAGGATGACAGGGTAATGAAGGAGATCGAGAAACTGAAGGGCGACGACGAAGATGAATATCGTGCACTGAAGGAGCTCTGCGGAGATGAAGGTGTGTACAGTCTTGGAGGTCTGCCACTTGCTCTGGTACAGGCGGGGACGTATATCGATTGGTTCGAGTGTTCCTTCGGTGAGTACATGAACATGTTCAAAACGGCAAGCAGAAAAGAGGAATTTCAAGATATCATGAAGAAAACGGAGGAGATGAAACCGATTCAAGATTGGCAAAGGTCGATCTGGACGACATGGAAAATTAGTGTGCAACAATTATCAGCGAAAGCAAAAATGGTATTACAAGCAATGGCTATGCTAGGACAGGGAGGCATCGGGGAAGCGACAGTGAATGGAATATTAGAAGCAACCACAGCAGATGGAGGTGGTAGTGTTGAGAGAATGTTTCGGAAAGTTATCGTGGAAGAGTTGATGCATGGTTCGTCACTGATTTGGTGCGATGAAGGAGGAGTAGAAGGAGGAGGAAGGAGGATGTATCGGATGCATCGACTTATGCAACTGTTCATTTTGAGCGATGTTGGACGTGGCACAAAAATGTGGAATGACGCTCATAGCCTCGCGTTGCTTGCCATTTATCAAGATGTGGAAACTGAACTGCGAAAGAAGGGCAATTCCTTCTATGAGTTGCCCGATATATTCGAAGGCAACCATGTCAAGTTAGCGGCACACACTCTAGCGCTAGTACGTCATTATGTGCATTCGGCGAGAGGTAGTGAGATACAGAATGTTTCTGAAGTGGAAGGCATTCATCGGTATACTGGGAGGGTAATGAAGTTCATGGGGAAGTCTGACGAAGAAGTCGAAGTATGGGAAGATTTGCTAGCCATTCTAAGACAGAAACAAGCAGAGAACCGAAGCAGAAACTTTATTGAGCGCTTGAAAGATGTGCGGTATCGGCGAAAGCCAACGAAAGAAGTGAAACTTCGTATAGCAGATACCTACCATTATCTAGGGACTGCACTCATAGGCACGGGAAAGCTCGAGAGGGCAGCTTCACTACTCGAACAGAGTCTGCAAATGGAAAGAGCGATCCACGGTCACCGCAAGCCGCATCTTGCCATCGCATCGTCTCTCAACAACCTCGGACTAGTGTATCAAAAAATGGGTGAACTGGAGAAAGCGCTGGAGAAGCACGAACAGAGCTGGAAAATGAATCGAGCAATCTACAACCACCGCGGTCCAGATCCTGAAATTGCATTGTCTCTCAACAACCTTGGACTTGTGTTCCAAGAAATGGGTGAACTGGACGAGGCCCTGGAGAAACACAAACAAAGCTTGGAAATGAAACGAGCGATCCACGGTAACTCCGAGCAGCATCCTGACATCGCGTCGTCTCTGAACAACCTCGGCTTAGTGTATCGTGAAATAGGTGAACTGGAGAACGCACTGGACAAGCACAAACAGTGTTTGGAAATGTATCGAGCGATCCACGGTCCTTGCAAGCCACATTCTACTATCGCTATGGCCCTCAACAACCTCGGACTTGTGTATCAAGAAATGGGTGAACTGGAGAAAGCCCTGGAGATGCTCGAACAGAGCTGGGAAATGAAACGAGCGATCCACGGTCACCACAAGCCGCATCTTGCCATCGCATCTTCTCTCAACAACCTCGGACTTGTGTATCAAGAAATGAGTGAACTGGACAAGTCGTTGGAGATGCACGAACAAAGCTGGAAAATGAAACAAGCGATCCACGGTCACCACAAGCCACATCCTGACATCGCATCGTCTCTCAACAACCTCGGCCTAGTGTATCGCGAAATGAATGAGCTGGAGAAAGCGCTGGAGAAGCACGAACAGTGCCTAGCAATGTATCGAGCGATCCACGGTCACCACAAGCCGCATTATAGCATCGCATCGTCTCTCAACAACATCGGACTTGTGTATCGAGAAATGGGTGAACTGGATAAGGCGCTGGAGATGCATAAGGAGAGTCTGGAATTGAAAATAGCTATCTACGGAGATAATGTGCCACATCCCAGTACTGCGAGATCGCTTTGGGCAATTGGATTGGTGTACCACAAGCAAAAGAAACTCGATCATGCAGCCAAGTTTCTCGGGCAGAGTCTAGCGATTTTACGAATTGTGCACGGTGAAAATTCACTTCATCCACATATCACGACAGTACAGCGTGAGTTGGCCGACATATATGAATGCCAAGGAATTAAGTACGTAGGCTGCATCGCTGGCTAGGCTGATTCCTCTATCAGAATTATTAGTGATTCTCATCACTTTTCCGGCGTTATGCAGTGTAGTTTTCTGCAAATCTTGAAGTGATCCATGGAGTGAAATTCGAAAGAAAAGTGGAGTTAAACCTTGGATTCTGTGCATCTATTTATAGGGTAATCTGGTGAGGAATGATGACTCAACTTTAATTCGGATTGAGTGGGTCAGTATGAAGAAGTAGAAAATATAAAAGTAATGTGGATTATGGTTAGCCAATGTAACAGAATAATTTAGAGAGATTTACAATTCTACGAAACATTGAAGCCAAAAAGTTGAAATGTGCATTCCAATCTATCGGTGAGATTCAAGCAAAAAAATGGATTCCGAATGAAAAAGAATCATTTCCGTCAAGAGTAATCTAGAATCTTAAAATACTACCCAACAAATTGAGGAAGCAGACCTGATGGAAAGATTCGTACTAAGTGATGGAACTTTGCGCAGACGACTAACGAACAAACATGATGAATAATAATTCATATTGGGATACATCTCAAATATTGCCCATACTTATTTATTTATTCACAATGGATGACGGGGCTAAACAATTTAGAGTGTCTCTGGCAACACTTTTTTATTCCGAATTCATAATAATAACTTTTGGTTATAGCTAGTGACTCCAGCTTCGTCGAATTAACAAAAGTAGTAAAATTCTGATATTTAGCCCTATATTTAGTACCGCAACCATCAATAGAGTTCCTACGGAGCTCTTTGAAAGTGAGATATCAAGAAGATCAAAGCAGAAAACTTCCCTCGGCAAGAGAGTGACGGTCGAAATTTTTATTTATAGTTGAGAACTCTGAATCAACAAGGCGGAGCCTGTATGGGCCGACTCTGTAGAAAAACAGGCATGCTCCAGCATCTAATCCAACCCAGTTTGGCTGTTCTATTCTATTCTTCTAAATGCATGCTCATTGAGTGAGACTTCCCGTGTAGCATTTGGGATTTCCTAGCTATGACTCTTATACCTGTATTACTGGTCGTCGAATTGCACTTGTAATAATTTTCGATTCTTCTAGAGTCAACCTGTATCCATCTGTATTTTTGTATCAAGGTTTCTAGACTTATCTAGAGTTGTATTCGAGCAGTCTAGATGTTTCTTGAGCGGAAGCTTCTAGATGTTCAATGACTACTACATAAATCGGACTATCAATTCAATAAAGACACAATTTGAATTTGATCATTATCTCAACATTCGACTAGACACCACAATCAACTCCTTGAACGGAGGGTAGGCACAGTTGCCTTTCTCAGAACCTCAGAGATCAATCCTCCCAAAGGAGCTGAGCGTGTAGGAAGGACCGTAGTTAATTGATCTTTTTCCACAGACTCCTCAACAGGTTAGCTGTGGATATGTAAACCTAATTTCTGAGATACAAGCGAAGCATCTATAGGAATCCTGGGGAACTGCAAGAAACAGAAATTCCTTTATAATCCCAAGTTAGTATCACGACAAGTCAATGAACAGACCTCAATGGACGTGCTTCCTATTTCTGTCATCCAAATGTAGTGGAAATGTTTAGCAGAATTGGTCCGATTACTGAAGCACCATTGTCCTCTTGGAATATTGAAAGCCCTAAATATCACTGCCATTTGTAATACAGCCCAATTGATCGAAATTCTTTTGGAAAATAATTTATGCTTCTTTACTTCAAGCATTAAGTGCAAAATAAGCGGCACCTTAATCGATTAATTATCTCTAGCTTTCTAGGATTGGGCGGATGGTGGCAGACCTAATCGAGGTTTATTCGCTGTCATACTTATAAAAAAAGATGGTAACATGTCTATTCTGTTAGAACTTCTATCTTCAAATGAAATCAAATGTCTATAAATTACGATAAAACACAAATTATGAACTTAATTTGTTCGAAAAGAGCTTCAATAATAATCCTGCTTTTCTGGGCGATAATGCTAAGCCAACTTATCGTTTTATGGATAATCTTGTACTCGCTTTGTCAGCTGTGCAATCCATAGGCTAAAACTGTTCGTTCAGAGTTTGTTGAAAGCACACAGTAACTTCACAGAAGCAGTGAACAGGCTTATCTAGAAAATAAGCAAAGAAAATCACAGCCAGCCCATCGAAGTAACTAAAATATTCGTCTACTAACGTAACAATCAAATTAGATAGAGCTCAATTAATGCCACGCTGGCCAGATATTTTAAAGAAGCATCCAATTTTTTCAGATCCAGACGTTAAAAGTTTTAAATCGTTTATACTAGCCTACCTTTAAGGCAGAGACAAAGATTATGTAATTGTTGAGTTAATTTGAATTGTGTGATTAAGCCATTTCCGCGGAATAACATTACGATGTTAGAGGTAAGAACGATTTTGGAAGCTGTAATAGTGGATTTTCCATATGCGAAGTCAGCATCCAGGGCAAAATCAAATATTGCTCGGAATACAAACTTTGAGTCCGCGATTTTGAAAATGCAGAACGGAGAGGTATGATCAATGACTCTGAAAGAGATGAAGTTTATTCAAGCCATAATGCAACACAATACCGATTAGATTGTTGCTGAACGTATCGACGAATGGAGCAAGATAATTGCTAAAAAAGCTCTACAACGAAGTAAACTTCTGCATCCATGATTAGATTATACTGATGTGTTATCTATTTTACCAACTACAAATCTAGCAGAGAGCCTTTTTAAACGCAGGACATCTTGTAGAAAGGCATAAACGCCAACTAATTTAAAGATTTGAATGTTTTCACATAAGAGCGCTTCCCTATAGTGCACACAGGGTCTAATATTGATCATACAGTTAAATAAAACTGAATTATCTACACTTGTTATCTAGTTCAAGAAGAAAAAAATTAAGAATCTGATGCATTTCGACGAATAATTTATTTTTCAAAATAAAAGATATATTCATTTGGATAAGTAACTCATCACATATGCTGAGGATGATGGGTGCAATTTGAAAAGTTATTAATAGTCAAACGTCTGAGTTACTGCCCATTTAGAGGCTCAAGTTTTGAACGAGATGAATTCCACCTATTTAACCATCGCTGACCACACTAGTTTTAAATTGTACCGTAAGGTGCTTCAAATACTGCATATTGTACTAGAACGGGCACTGCAATAGCTGTCATTACCGTAATTGGCTGTTTTCGAGCCAGGCGTCAGGTAATGTAATTTTTCGAATACTTCATGTTAGCCGTGTAAGAATTGTGCGTCGGTAACTTAAGATTTTCGACGACGCCAGACGTAGGCACGAGAAATTTTCTTGACATTCCCACCTGGTGCAGACCCAGCTGGGCTACAACCCAGGCGTGAACGGAACGTGCCCGAGGCACACTCGACTCATTCTGTCGCGTACATAGAAATAAATATCGCACTTTCTCAAATCTGTGTAAGGAATAGACCCAGTGAAAACCTATTCTACCGCTCGACTCGTCACACGGGAGAAACCAGGGGTATTTTCCATTTCTGGCCACTGCCAGTGATCTCACCCTTCGAAATATTCAGCACTTTCGCAAGAAGTGCTATCTTGTAGACCCGAAAGTTAACAATCCTCCCGACCGCTCCAGCGGTTATGTTACGAATGACGATAAAAATGCCTCCTCTGCTATCAGAGAGAGGTATTGAGCAGACGAAAATATTCATTACCGATTTAGAATCTGGTCTTATTCCTCTCTAGCATTTCAGTTCGCTCACATACCTAGTCATGTCCTCATATTTCACTAAACTCCTCCATTCTAAGCATCCATTAAATACCTTATACTGTACGCAAGGAATGCAAAATCAATCACTAAATCGTAACAGATGGGTGTCATGTATAAGGCAGTACAAAAGAGAATTGGAAGGGGTTCGAGAGAAAGGAGAAGAAGACTAAGAACAAAAGAAGATCAACAAGGACTAGATATTATGTTATGCTGTATTTACTTCGGAAGCGAACCCATGGGCGAATTATAGAGGTGGAAGACGCTTAATGAACAAGAATGCCGGACAGTGTCTGTGTATTTCCGGGATTTAGGTAAAAGAATAACGCGCTTCAATGACACTGAATACGATAGTATTGTATCAAGCATCACAGAGCTTGATTTGGTCAGGTATTCAGTGAATATCATGGACGATTTTCTACAGATATTTCGTGCGTGTTCAAGTTCAATTATGTTGGGATTACGTATTGAATAATGTCGCGGTGCTATGTAAATGATAAAATTTAAAGCGAAGGGACTGGAATCGTAATGAACCTAGTCAATGAAGAGAATGCGAATGATTTGCGTACGGTAGGAGCTACAATTATGTAAAAGCATCCAGATTAGTCCTAATCTTACATTCTTATTTCTCACTTCTGTTGCTTATATTGTATGTGACATGGATATTAGTAGTAATAAATTACTTAAATCGCAGTGCAATAATCAGTATATAAGTATCCAAGTAGCGATTGAGTAAATGCAAACAATTTATTCACTTTTTCGCTTCTATTTCTGCCTCTACTTCAATGTATCTCATACTCCTGTCGAAACGTCGCCATTGAGCGTCGTAGTTCTCCTTCCCGATAGCTATCTCACTCCTTAGAGCTACTTCATATTCCGGCCGTTTCATCGACGTGTAAGCATGCTGGGATGTGGTTTTCCTCGCTTTCGCGTAGTGAAGAAATTGGTCTCACCTTTAACACTAATAAGAGATATTAGCCTCATTGCTTGGAGTTATCTAATCTTACGAACAAATTTGATCTCGACCTCGCTATCATTAGTACAGAAACCGAAACATTTTTCATTGCTAAGAATAGTACAACGCAAATTTTTCTGTGCTTCTCAATTGCGTTGTACAGTGCCATTTCACCACCGTACCAGAAGCGCCCGGAATCATAATTAATGAACATACGCAAACTGCAGTAGAAAGTGACGTAAGCGAGAGGAGTATTATTGAACGAGAGGATAGCAGAAGAGAGAGTTCCATAATGAGATGCAACATTTGATATTAACAAAGATTAAGATGGACGAAGATGGGTGAAAATATTAGACGAACGAAGAACCGCTTCGTGAAGAGTCGAAAGGTATATTCGATTTGCGGACACAGAACACTGTGGAATACGTCAGGAAATAATAGAGATTACTGAAAGAAAATGTAAAGAAGGCACTGTTATTAATATGACGGTCTTCGTCTACGAACAACTTGTGAAAGTGGAAAATTCACGGCCTGATTAGCTACAAGTTCATTACAATATATTTAAGAAATGACATTTACATTAAAAATTTTGCTCCAATTTCTTTGCTCTGGCTCAAAGAATATGTAAAATTCACAACTTTCGCAGATAGACTTAATTTTTCCAACCGTCCACCTGATTTGCAGTACCCAGAAAACCTCCAATAATGGTGAATCATATTCTAAGATGGAAATCAAAACTTTATAAGATGCTGTGGCGTATCCGAAATTTTTGTCACTCACATCTCAAACTCTAGCCATTCAAAATTCTTGTACCTTTGACGGCCAAACAATAATTGCAATATCACTAAAAATTGCTTCAGTTTGACATTTTAATCACACCTTGACTTCCAGATAGCTTTGTAACTTATTTAATAATGGCATTATCTGAAATTTCTACAGGAGTAAAATCTTGTTTTTCAAGATTAAGGAGTGACAGGCTGTTGAAAACTTTTATTC
>JAAUYH010212614.1_pt1 | contig 10314 bp, 6 predicted proteins | sample 7278061 | NCBI WGS metagenome assembly JAAUYH01 (sample SAMN14350203, study PRJNA611818) | marine sediment metagenome | isolation source: surface marine sediment (0.6m) | place: French Polynesia: Moorea | collected 2018-08 | reverse complement strand
GTAACTGAAGATTCATATTATTTCAGTTACAGTTTCGATACTGGATTTTGATAATTTAAAAATTGCCAGGTACGCACATGCTTCTGTGCTTTTTACGTACTGAATAAGAGAACTCTTAGGGAATTCTTGGGAAAACATCAATTATTAATGGTATTTCCTAGACATGTATTTCGCTCTGCCTAAAACAATATTATTCGCTCTTTCTAAGTTTCTAGTCATCTACTGGACAAAATTTTCTTGCCTTCCATCGCGTATTTGTAACAGGAACAAGCTGACAGTATCGTTACTTATAAAATTATTTAAGAAAAAATTTAAAAATTCATTAATTCATTGAAAATATTGAAATGATTTTTTCATCATTTCAAAAGAGGATTGTGCGGACTTTCAGAACGGTAAGATGTCATTCAATTACTTCATCGCTGTAATACATAGGTTGACTTTGTCGAGATTTTGGTGACTATAACTTCTAGAAATTAAGATTCAGCTGTGTTCACTTCTGCATCGATACCCTATTATCGACGTATTTGAACCCGTCCGTTTTCATGGATTGCTTTACGGCAGATGGACATAATTCTGGAATACCCTAAATCAACCCTATTATTCAATCAGTTTTCGTTTACTCAATCTAAGTCAACTGCTAAAAATAAATGAAATAAACACGATCAGGGAGGATTCTAAAACAGCAACTGGTACCATGGATCAACAGAAAGGTTCTATGCAAGTTCAGAAGAGCGTAATTAGGCAACCCTGGATATGACAGCAGTAGTTGCAAGGCAATGTGATATCGCAAAGTATTATTCAATGCCACACCTGATCGTATCCAATAATAATTAGACGCGGGCCCACTACAACAATGAAAAATAGTAAGAAAAAAAGGACTGATTGAAAAACTATCTGAACAAAGTGCAAGTGCATTGTTGAAGCATGTGAAGAATAACAGATTCAAACATATGCATGTTATTAGATCTACGTGCAATAAATTTACAACCGTGAAACTGAGTTCTGAGACTATTCGCAGATATCTACACAAGTTTGGAGTACGAAACTACGTAGCAGCAGTAAAACTATTTTTATCCCTGAAGAATATTCGTATGTGGAAGCAGTGAAGACGGACTATGAAATGGGCTTAGCAACAATGGAGTAAAGTTGTTTTCAGTTATGATTTGTTATTCAATGTACGACCGACTGCATCTAAGTCTCGAGTATGGCGGAATCCTGGAATGAGATTTGATTTCAACAATACTATTCCTTCTTTTAAATACGGATACGTATCATTATCTTTATGGGCTGCGTTTTCTGCGACAGGACGGTTTCCTCTTGTGCGCATTTTTGGTTCATTGAAGCAAGAACAATGCCGTAACATTTTAGAACGTGAATTGTTAAGTTTGCCTCCAAGCACTATGTTGGGACAAAAGACATAATTTTACACCAAGGCAATTGTGGTCCGCACAAAGCTAAATCCGTTGAAGCCTTTCTGGATGCAAAGTACGTTGAGTTTATGGACTGGCCTGCCCAAAGTCCGGATTTAAATCCTTTCGAGAATGCATGGGCAACATTGAGAAGAGATTGCGAGCACATGATACATACCCATCTAATACAGGTAAACTATTCAATGTCCTTCAATAGAAGCGGAACGCTATACCAGATGCTTGTTTTCAAAGGTGTTGCTTCTATGCCTACAAGAGCTATCATTGTGAAGCGAATTCTGCAATGCCTTAAATTAATCAAAATCAGTGACGGTACGGTGAGAAATTTGTCTTCGTCTATTCAACAAGCATCTTTATTTGCTACTAACATACTTCAAATTTCCAAAGACTATTTTCGATTGTGGCTTAACAAAGGTTACAAAACTTTTGCTACATATATTATATTGTTCGACGACGGTAACTCACATTGTATCAATTTAATTTGATTTGAATGGTTTTCTTAAAATTAAATTGGATGAAAGTTGTTCCAGCAGTATCGGCGGAGTGTTCAATTTTGGGTTGATTCATAAGTTTGTCATTAGGACTGCTAGGTAGGGCCAGATCGTGTTCTGGGCTGCATTCAAAAGGAGATAGACCTGTTTATTGCTGTTTGCACCTTCATTTTCGCTTTAATATAAAAATTGAAGTTTCAACTAATTTTATATTTGGAGAAGCAACGGAGGTGAAAAATAGGCATGCATGAAATGTCGTTTGCTGCAACTATCAATAGACACAATAATTTGCGTATATGAGAAATAGATTCCGTCGGGAACTGCATGTGTCAAATGTTTTGTGCGACGAACAATCGTGAGTACCAAGATGATATTCTGGATTCGCTGAGAACAATTTGCCGAAAGAGTTTCAGCTACCACTTAATTCGCATTGCAAGAGATTCATATCGGACCGACGACTGTTCAATATATCGCGTACTACGTATGATTTGGAGAAAGTGCAGTTGTGGCATATTTTGCTGGGATAACAGTCATCCTGTACATTTCGGCTTCGCCGACAGCCTTGTTGGATATGCAAAAACCAAAGTCGATTAAGATAAACGAAAACCGTTTTAAGGTGTTGCGTTGCCCTGAGTATTCGCCAACAGGATGTAGTGTGCTTATGAAACTGGAGTTGTGAAGTGAATGACCACTGCTGATTATCGAAATGCAGATACTGTGTAATTAATGACGGTGGATACAATGACCATGAGAATATTAATGCATTTTCAGAGCTTTGGACTGAATGTCAAGTTGTGGACGGTGATACATCAATCTAGGGCGCATATTATCTATCGACTGAGTCTCGTAATTTTTTTCTTGTCGCTCTGACGATTTTCTAGATTCATTGTATCGAATGTTGCAGCCGACCAATGATGGTTAGAGTGGGCCATTTGTCGGTATTGATTGGATGTACACTTGCTCAAATTGCGATACTGCTATTTCCCAGGATTTTTCTGAAAAATCAATTATGCGGCGGATTTTGTCGCACACTATGCTTCATTAGACTTGTGCGATTTCTGCTCTGTATTATGTTGTTCGAAATGCAAGAAAATTATTTCGCATGCTGGAATAGCTGAAGGGATATTGCACCTAAGCAAGAAGCAATGCCGCACATATGAAATTTTAGATGAATGGCCGTGGTATATTTGTGGTCCTAGTCGAACTTTCCGCGAAACTTTCTCATTGTTCGAATCTATTAATTTTTCAAGTCCGCACAGATGGTTGGATCCAATAGAAAAAGCTGGTGAATCTTCAAAATTCTAACGATTCTTTACATCAATTGTCTCAAAGAATTATAGCAAGGATGAGAACAAAGTCGATACTTGTGACGATCGGAAGAATTTAGGTGAAATTCAGTCCATAGATTGTTACAGTCAGGAGAAGAAGTATTGCTTTCGAAAAAATGTTTGCTGTAGATGAAAATCCGATGTAATTCTGCATGATTCGCGTTCAGATGTCCATTGCAAGCTATTGATAAAGGAGCTGAAGCGTTTTTCACGATGTGCGCATCCATCTGAACATAAAGCAGTAATTTATGCATTAGTTGTGCTTAAAGATTGTCTAATTCAGTGGAAAAGAAAAGGAATCCACTTACTCCGCTTGCCAGATGGCTTGCTCTTTATTTTAGGGGTCACATATGCGATTCTTTTTGTGAAATGGGATCTGTAGGTCTTGTGATAAAATGCAACCTCAGAAGTGTATTCAGTAAATCACTCGGTAACGCTATAGTCGGCGCCCGTAACTGAATCTAAACTGAATAAGAAAAGTCCTAACCAATAGAAATGACTACACGAAATCAGTGGAAAAAGTTTGGAATGAAACGAGGATGATTATTATTTAGCTTTCGGATTAAAGGCATCTTTGTTCCATACTCACTCACTCACTCTCAAATCAGGTCACAAGCATTTGTGAGCGACGTTTATGGTACGCAGGCCGAATCTATTCAGTGACAGCGCCCGTGTCCAACTGCATAATACAACATGTGTAGAATTTGCCCATATAATGTTTTAACATTGTCTAAAAAACAAGGTAATAAATCACTGAGGTCATTACCGCGAATCATGCGCCAAGAGACTTCATTCAAGTGGCTCTGTAGAAGCTTTCCGTTCTGCATTTCGCAATGAATTCTTAATTTCGCAGTTTTCCATGAGCATTCAACTCCTTTTGTGTGAAACCCAGTATCTGGGTTCACATAGTTTTGCTTGTGATTGACTGTTTCATGAACGAACCCATGGTTGCTCAGCGGATTGTAGCCACCCCATAAATCGGTGACAATGGCACTTCCTGTTTCCACATATTTCTTTACAATAGGGATTAGAATAGCACTAGAACGATCTCGTAAACGGAAGAGTCGACATTCATGCATGTTGAAATATATGCCGAGAACCCAACACCATGAAGGATCATCAACATTGAAGGATTCGCTTGAAGGTATCTCCGAATTCCAATCAGGAAGTTCTCCACTTGGTTCATCAGTGCCATTCACATCTAAATTGCCTCCCATTAATCTTCCCCTACTATATTTTTGGCGACCGGAAAAATAAGATTCGCCGTTTTGAACAGGGTTTGTTGCCATTCCAACCATTTTTGGTTGATTCTCAATAGAGTGTGTGCAAACCTCTCTCATCATATTGAACCAGTCTATAACTGTATTTTAGGAGTGTCCGATCGTATATGCAGCTGCTCGAATTGTCATGCGTGTGAACAGGAACAGGTACAGCATTTCAAGAATCTCATTCAGTTTCAAACGTGAATAGCGTCTTCTAGAGGACTCCCTGTAGTAGAAAAATCTGTTTTCGCCACAGATTTGAAGAGTTTTCTGACGATTCTTTTCGAAACATCGCCACCGACACCGAGTCAAATAGCTCTTCATGAGCGTACCGCACCCATCCCACGGACACATCATTTCCGTGCTTAGCACTCCCATATCTCGTAGATATTGAATAGACTTTTCTTCTGTCGCAAAAACATTGTTCAAGAATTCTCGTAATCTCATCCGTTTGTGTGTGTGTGTGTGTGTGTGTGTCTTTGTGTAGGTAGAAAATGACGTTCATAGAAATTTTGCTATCGTGAAGCCTTTTTCCACTGATTTCGTGTAGTCATTTCTATCGGTTCAGAATTTTTTTTTCAGTTTAGATTCAGTGACGGGCGCCGACTATAACCTCATCAATCACTCTACAGATTTTTCAAAATCACATCTAACGCACTCAATCTATGCATTTACAGAGACATCAATGCAATCATTCATCACCTATCTTCGGATTTGTTCAATAATGTCGGGAATGGACTCAATGCCCGCTCGATCTGTATCTAGTCGCGGTCATCGAATACACCTTCCTTCCCTCCGGACTCAGACTAATTCTGAACATTCAATCGTGTCTAAACTAACTTTGCCTTGCACATCGACTGCACACTCTTTCGGTGCGACTGAAAATCGTCTTGAAAGCAAGAAACAGTAAGTCGTATCCCTGGCCATTCTATCGATTCTGGACTGGAACGACAAACTGCTAACGATTATTCTGAGAAATAGATCGCTCAATCAGAACTGTAGCAGACTAGCCTACATCTCAATATTCCTAGAAATGCTCTTTTCTGTCCATTTGTGGTTCTACAATTAATAAGTGGCATGGAAACTTACTGTAACGTTTTCATCACTGTTTTTGAATATTCTATCGTAAAAAAGGATGTATACAACAAAGATTTGAACAGAGACTAATTAATCCTAACGATCAGAGTCCTGAAGGAGTGCAAGAAATGTAATGCTTACAAAGCAGTAAATAAATTATTTACCTGAGCCTCAAAATTGTAGCGTGACATCAAGTAGGGTCAATCACATTTTCGCAATCATACTGAGCTTTTTCCATTCCGAATTGAGTTCGACACGTCGCAGATATCTCATACCAAACCGAGTTCTTAGGATTGCTATCTCGTTGCCAAAAGAATTTTTAAAATCTCAAAAATCCCGAGGCACTGGATCTCAGCTACCTTGACAAAATTAATCTGTTGCAAATATTAACTTTGTATCCAACTTGTTTTCTTGTGAGGACTGTTCTAGATTATTCAAAATCTACTTACTTGCCTTCTACAGAGTATATCCTATGCTTTGATGAAATTATATCCAACCCATCGAAAATTAGTTCTCATGAGCTTTCTCAATCTGCAATGTGAATCAGCATCTTCGTGCCGTCCATTCCTATTCCACCACAAATAGATAATCTACATTTATTACTGCCAATTTGGCTGCATGAAAACTCTTTGCTTATTTAAGGTTCTACTCGAAAAACCTCGTTGCCTACCACAAGAGATCAATTGCTGGTTAAATTTCATCGTATGAGCAAATCAATGAGTGAGTTCAAGACTTTGGAAAGGACAAAAAATAGAAGTTCTGCATCGAACCTTAAATACAACAGTCACTACAGCACAGCACAACACACATGACATTTTCCATGGAATGAATCTGCATGTATTCGACCAAGGATTAATATTTGCCTCATCGAATCACAAATCACAGCATAAATGTATTACTGGTTGAATGTCTGAGTCTATGAAATCTGCGCATCCTGAGTTCTTCCTTCGGAAATGAAACGCCATTCCGGCAAAAACTACGAAAAATATTATGATTCGACTCTAGAATTTTCGTACTAACTCCGGTGGAAGTTCTGCGTGGTGCACTGGCCGAAGGCGCGGTGGCGGTAAGGATGCATCCTAAATATCGACTTATATTGAAAAAAACTCTGTCGAGCGGTGGATCATCGGGAAACGCCATGTCATTTCGACTTTTCTCAGTTCTCTTGTTGTTACTTACCAGTAGTATATAAGTGTCCGGTGTTCTGGAAATTGTAAGTGTATACCCAAAACTGAGCTATATGATGGAGATGGAGGCGTATGGGATGAATGAATTCGGCCCGGGTGGGACGCGAACTTCGAGTTTGTCTTCTGTCGAAGTTTGGTTCGAGCACCCCTTCTAATCACGACGAGGTCCCAAGCCTTCGCCTGGATGTCATCAGAAACTTGCATTAATGTTTAATGTACGCCGCGGTGTGAACAATTTTTCTCGCCGAGGAGATGATAAGAGACTGATCTGGAAGAAATAGTGTGATGTTTCTAGAATATTACCAACTTAGGCTACCGCTTTCACCACTATGCGTCTGGCTGTTGCAGCTTTTGAGTTCTTGTAAGATTCTTGTTTGTGTTTATTTTCGGCGACGACAATTAAATATGTAGAAATCAGTTAATTTAATTGATTAGCAGTTACATTGGACTAAAACTAGTCGATCAGCCACTAAACCTTAAATTTCTATTTTCGACATTTCCGACTGCGATAGGTGCACCCATGAAAACCACAGAACCGGGTACGAGATGGGATTGTTAAGTGATTGTAATGGTGCCTTTGCATGCAACAGGGATGTTTCTTTAGAATTATGCGACTGATTTACTGCAGTATGGTTTTATGCTTGGCGACATTTGTGCCCGTACTCGGAATCGGCAATTCTCGTGCGTAGCTTTTTGGTTGAAGAATGCGAGCGAATCAAGAAGTTAGGAGCGAAAGTAACTCGCCCATTAATGCTCCAAATTTCATGACATGCCGCAATGTTTGATGGGTCTTCATATCAATCAGGCTACATTTGATCATCTACAAATCGACCTATCATATGCCAAATCGATTCCCACTTTGTACGTCGATTTTGTGGATCACACAACATTATATCCAGGTACAACAGTGGAAACAAAGGAGATCACAAGCGTTTATTGAACTGAGAAGAAAACTGCGTACCATGTCGAGGAAATCGCTCGTAAATTTCAAGACGGTACACTTGGCGAAAATGCGATGGACAATATGGACGAAATAAACTTCGTTTGTTACATTGACGATATACACTGCCTGTTTCCCCGAGGATCTCGAAATGTGAACTATCTAAATGTGATATCAGGAGCAGCGGCGATGACTGTTGTACTTCGTGTGCGTGGCCGTGCCAACGCGTGCATGGCGTCCCTTTTCTTCATCTTCCGAAACAGTTCGGAAATTACCCTATTCTTTGTACCGCAGACGATGATCCACATGTCGCACATCGGATGCAAAGGAATGGTTGGATAGACTCTTTACGCTTTGCACAATGGCTTCGTGAAAAAAGGTCTATTGGTCCCTATTCCCTATCCCTATTCCCTATTCTTGATAACTGTTCCGGGCAGACCAACACTTGTGATGTGGACGAAGCTCTACAAGAAATCAACACGATTCTTTATTTTATTCCAGCTAATGCAACACACATTTGTCAGGCTCTCGGCTCATTACTGATACAAAAATTCAAGCAAGTATGGCGGACAAAGTGGGATCAAGAGAAGCTGAGGTTCTGTGACGAGAACGTCCTAGCAGCAACATCAGGAAAACTGCAGCATCCGAGTAGATCTTGGTACATGTAGACCGCTTTGGAATTTTTCGCAGAAGCCAATGCAACTATAGACTCTGATGGTGAGTCACTATCGAGGAAATGCATGATCAAATTTGTTCTGTCTAAGAGCGTTGAAGGTTTCTGGCGGAAAAGTCAGCTGTCTACAAAATTGCAAGGAATAGGAGACAAATATCCGGCGCAATTTGATGGGACTTTTCCACTGAGTAATATTGATGTAGTCGAAAACGAAACAGAAAGCATTTCAGTACTTAAATATTGAATTCAAGCCAGTTCCTAATTCCTTATTATGTACGTCCTGAAAAATTCCGAAATGTATACTGTCTAGTGCAATAGCCAGGTACTCCTACACCTGCCTAGAACCTAATTTCTTATTGATTGTAGCGTCTCCACGTACTTTCATTTTAGTACGTCGTATTCACGACACTCTATTCATTTGGGTGTTCACCCTCTTTTTAGTTAAGTATTCTTTCCGTTTACCTATATTCTAGTATTATGATTGGAATCGTTCCTATTTCGATAAATTTAGCTTCCCACTATACGACTCAAGCCCTATGGATAGCGCTTGCCAGGGTTGCTCACTAATCTTGCCAGAGTTACTGAGTAGAATTCCATTTCTCTCTCGGCACCTAGGTGCGCCTAATGCTTTGCCACGCGTGATAGGTACTGGTTGTTCGACCAACTTCCTTTTATTGCTTTATATACTGAACGTGACGAAATACGTGACCGAAACAATACCTGTGAAGATTCCACTCAATGGAATAATTTCGGAGTACTACTCTTTACAGAACCCTACTACTCCGGCCGAGTCACATTATTTACATCATTTGCTGTAGTTGTTACGTTACTCTGTAGGGGATGAACACAGGACGGAAAGCTTTTGCCGGCGATTTTTTTTATGATAAATTCCACAACAACATGTGCGCGGAATTTATTAGCGCAGAGATGCGGGCGAAAGAAAAGAAAAAAATGAACCAAACTCCTTTGTATCGAGTGATGGCAAACTTCCGCAAAGTTTTCATATATTGCAATTAGAACTTAAAGTAATCTTCTGCTACTACACTGCTCGTGCGCAAGAGCTGAGTACGTTTAAAATTTTTGTATCGGCAGAGAGATTATCGGAATATCGGTGAGAATATCCCAACAAACTGTTTCGATTATGGGTAACGGCGGATTTCCTACGTTAATATTGTCTCATTATGTATCTAGCTTGTGAATCATTTGGTTCTACACATATCAAGGGATTTCTTTGCATAATTATCCACCAGGCCGCTTCGCTTATACTCGATTCTTGGTTTACTTGGCCGGAAAAAATTATTGTATAAAATTTTCCTTGGTGATCAACAAAACTTGTCTTGTACAGATACAGAGAAATAATTTTGTCAACTTCCTAATCTGTGATATGATTGGTCCTGACAGAATCGATTGAAAATTAAATTATATTTAGTGTTTTCGACAGGGATGCTTGCATGTAACCGCTCAAGAAGACGAGCTTCGTCGACCAGAACACAAATTTTCGTGTCCTAAACAAACGTTCGTCCGTTAGAGAAGAGTCTATGTGCTCAGTAGCCTCGAAAGAAGGTTTTTATGGGGATCATGAACTTCGAAAACAGGTATTTGACTAATGATCTTTCTTTCTGACATTCAATGAGTGCGAGAAAAGCTGATTTACCTATACTAAAATGTTCAGTGTTATGGTTTTAAAATATTTGAGTCAAACAAGAATTCTAGCTCAGCGATAAGGACATGACTTTTACGAAAACAGGAGTGTACTTGTCTTATCTTTTAGTGCATATCACGCCTGAGTGCCAGAAGAAATTTTCAGATGGCTATGAAGCCCATTTTCTTAAGCGTTTTCATCCATCTCCCTGTACCCTACATTTATCGTTCGCGACTTTAGAATACCAAGTTTGTTTATAAGTTGAAAGGCATATAGTTTATCGAAGT
>JAAUYH010089833.1_pt1 | contig 10314 bp, 13 predicted proteins | sample 7278061 | NCBI WGS metagenome assembly JAAUYH01 (sample SAMN14350203, study PRJNA611818) | marine sediment metagenome | isolation source: surface marine sediment (0.6m) | place: French Polynesia: Moorea | collected 2018-08 | reverse complement strand
TGGGCACCCAGACGTTGCCGATGAACCCGACGGTGTAGGCGATAGTGGCCAGGAATACGGCATAGCAGAGCACGCCGTAGAGCAGTGCGAAGGATCGTTTCATGAGGGTCTCCTCGAGTTGTCGGTCTGGGGCGCCGTTGGCCCGGGAGCAGCCTGCGGTGCGACCAGCACGGTGATTCCACGGGCCTCGATGGCACCTGGCCCAGTCTGTGCCTACACTCACGGTTTGGTCCTGACCCGCGACTGACGATCCACTGACGAATCGCTGACCCATGACCAGCACCGCCGACACGCCGCTCATGCGCTTCGACGACTGCGTCCTCGACGTGGCCCGCCGCGAACTGACCCGCGACGGTGATGCGGTAGTCGTCCAGCCGCGGGTCTTCGACCTGCTGGTGTACCTGGTGGAACACCGTGATCGGGCCGTGAACAAGGACGAAATCCAGGACGCGGTATGGCCCGGCATGGTGGTTACGGAGACGGCCCTCACTCGCGCCGTCATGAAGGCGCGTCGCGCCGTCGGCGACGATGCCAGTCGCCAGGGGGTCATCAAGACCATCCATGGCCACGGCTACCGCTTCGTGGCGGAGGTTTCCCTCGAAGCCCGCAAGGACCCGCCAGTTGCCGTCGAGGCACCGACGCACCGGGCACACGATGACGCGGAGCCGGTGTCTGCGGCGGCACCGGCCATGGCAGCAACGCACCAGGCAATTGGCACCTCGTGGCGCCGGTGGGGCTTCACCGCCGCTCTGGCGATCGGCGCGCTGGCGCTGATCTGGGTGCTCGTTCGCCCGGGCGGCGCAGTACCCGAGGGCACACGCATCGCGGTGCTGCCGGTCACCAACGACACCGGCAATGAAGCGCTCAACTGGGCACGCCTGGGCCTGATGAGCCTGGCGAGCGGCCTGCTGCAAAACGCCGGCGAGGTGGCCATCGTGCCCGACGCCAAGGTGGTCGCGCTGTCCGGCAGCTTCGCTGCAGGCACCGACCTGGCACAGCGCCTGCGCCGCGCCTACGGCGCCACGCACATCATCGCCATGCGCCTCGAACGCTCCGGCGACCTGTTGCGCATGACGTACACGCTCGAAACGCCGGACGGCGACCAGACCCAGGGCACGATGGTGGGCGACGAAAGTACGGAACTCGCGCGCGGCGTCGTGCGCAGCGTCGTGAGCGGCCTCACGGGTCACCGGCGCATGCGCGAAAACGTCGCCGCCATCTCCGACGATCCGTTCGTCAACGAAGCGCACGCGCGCGGCATGAGCGCCAAGCTGGACGGTCGCTGCGGCGACGCCAGGGACCTGTTCAAGGTAGCCATGGATGCCGAGCCCGCGCTTTTCGCCCCGCGCCTGGGCTACGCCCAATGCGCTCGCATTCTTGGCGACACCGAGGACGCGGAATCCGTGCTCAACGCGCTGATCGACGTCCAGCGCGCAGCCGACGCGCCGCGGCCCCTGGCCGAAGCGCTCAACACGCTGGGCGTGCTGTACAACCGGTCCGGTCGTATCGAGCAGGCGCAAACGACGCTGGATGAGGCCCTGGCCGTCGCCACCGCCGTAGGCGACGACGACCTGGCCGGCAAGACGCTCACCAATCTGGCGATCGTGGCCGAAGACCAGAACCGCTTCGACGACGCCCGGGCCCTCGTCGGCCGCGCCATGCTCGCCTACGAAGCCGCGGGCCGGGAAACACCGCCGGGCCAGCTGCACTCGCTGCTCGCCAACATCGGCATGCAGGAAGGCGAACTCGACGAAGCCGAAGTGCACCTCGCGCGCGCGCTGGACGCCTACCGCCTGATCGGCGATCGCCGCCGCGAAGCCATGATGATCAACAACACCGGTTTCTTGAGGCGGCTCCAGGGCCGACTGGACGAGGCCGAAAGCTATCACCTGCGGTCGCTGGCCATCCGCGAGGAGATCGGCGATCGCGTCGGCGTCGGACGCATCCGCGGCATGCTCGCCATCATCTACGAGAACCGCGGGCAGTTCGACGCCGCCCGCGACTCGGCGGCCGCTGCCCTTGCCATCGCGCGGGAAACGAACGACCGGCTGTTCGAGGGCACCTCGCTGTCGCAGCTCGCCGACGCCGAACGTGACCTCGGCGACCTGGAGGCCGCTGCCGACCATTACCGCGAAGCGAGGGCCGTGTTCGCGGGCATCAACGACCGGATGCGCACGCTGCAGGTGGACCTGCGCCTGGCGCGCATGGAGCTGGACGCGGGCGACGCGGCCTCGGCGCGGGCCATGACCGAGGCGGTGCTGGCGCGCAGCGAGGCCGAGACCCTGTCGATCCCGCAGGTGGAGGCGCTGGAACTGCTGGGCGACATCGCCACTCACAGCGGCGCGCGCGATGAGGCTATGGAATCCTACGACGTGGCCATGAAGCGGGTGCGCGAGCTGAGCTGGAGCGCCAAGGAAACGACGCTGGCCATCAAACTGGCCGAAACGTACCTGGACGTCGGCGACACAGGGGCCGCGGAACCGCTGGTCGGTTACGTCAGCCAGCAACCGGACACGTTCCGGGGCGCCCGTCTGCGCGCGCGCTACGCAGCCGTGCACGGCCGGCGCGACGAAGCCGTTACGCACATGAAGCGCGCCCAGGACCTAGCCGGTGCGCGCTGGTCGCCGGCCGATCAGGAGCAGTTGCTCTCCTACCAGGAGTAGCCTTCCTCAGGTCATTCCGAGCTGACGATCGTGCAGCCGCGACAGCGAAAGCTGCGCGACCAGGGCACCGATGAGGCACAGGAACATGTCCCACTGGGTGTCCCACACGTCGCCCTGTGTGCCGAGGAACGCCTCGGCGCCCTGCTCCGACAGCACGGCGACCCACCATTCGAGCATTTCATAAAAGGCACTGAACGCCAGGCACACGCTGGTCACGCACAACACCAGCCAGCCGCCACGCGCGAGGGGCGAAAGGCGCAGGAATATCTCACGCGCGAGGATGGCCGGTATGAAGCCCTGGGCGATGTGGCCGAGGCGGTCGTAGGGATTGCGCGAAAGATCCAGCCAGTCGCGCACCCAGAAACCCGGCGGCACTTCGGCATAGGTGTAGTGCGCGCCGAGCAGCAGGATGAGCCCGTGCACGAGCAGCAGCACGTACAGCAGCGGGGTCAGCGGAAAGCGCCGGAAGCTAAGCACGAGCACGGGCAAGGCGATCATCACCGGCACGGCTTCGAGGACCCAGGTCGCCCGGTCGGCGGGCCCGAGCCCGGACACCACGAGCGCCGCCAGCGCGACAACCATCAGCGCGTAGCGCCAGCGTGCCGACAGGGCTGTCGGCGCGGCAGGTCGGCTTGTCACGGATCGCTCGCTGGCGCGCGTGGAGCAGGCGGCTTCAGCGCTCGGCGCCGAGCGCCGTCGCGCGGTCGCGTGTGGCCTCAGCCGCAGCGGTCAGTGCCTCTTGATCACGCTCGTCGGCCGATTCCGGCCAGCCCTGCGTGTGCTCCCGCACGACATCACGCAGAAAGCGAATGTGGTCACCGCCGGCGTTGAGGCTGGGTATGTAGCTGAGCTTCTCGCCGCCCGCTTCGCGGAACAGCTCGTCGTAGCCGATGGCCACTTCCTCGAGGGTTTCCAGACAATCTGCCGGGACCCCCGGGCAAATGACGTCGACCTTGCGTACGCCGTTGGCCGCCCAGTCACGCAGGATGTCGTCGGTGTACGGCTTGAGCCATTCCTCGCGCCCGAAGCGCGACTGGAACCCGATGGCCCACTGGTCCGACGACAACCCCAGTTCCTCGGCCACCAGCCGGGCCGTCTTGTGGCACTGGCAGTGGTACGGATCGCCCTCCAGCAGGTAACGCTTGGGCAGTCCGTGGAAGGAGAACAGCAGCCGCTCGCCGCGCTCGTCGTTGCGGGCGTGCCAGTAGCGCCGGACGCTGTTCGCCACGATCCGGATGTACTCCGGGTAGTCGTGGTACTGGTTCACGAAGCGCAGCTCCGGGATGCGCCGCCATGTCATCAATTCGGTGGCCACGGCATCGAACACCGACGCCGTCGTAGTGGCCGAATACTGTGGGAACAACGGCAGCACCAGCAAGCGCGTGACGTTCTTCTTGCGCAGGGTCCTTAGGCCCTCGGCAATGGACGGATTGCCGTAGCGCATCGCCGCGGTGACGGCCACGGGGCCGGCAAAGCGCTTTTCCAGCTCGATGCCCAGCGCCAGGGCCTGGCGATGCGTGTTGAGCAACAGCGGCGACCCGCGGTCTTTCCAGATGGCCTGGTAGGCTTTCGCCGAGCGCGATGGCCGAAAGCGCAGAATGACACCGTGCAGGATGAGCCACCACAGCGGCCGCGGCACCTCGACGATGCGCGGGTCCCACAGGAACTCGGCCAGGTAGCGCCGCACGGAGCTGGTGGTAGGTTCGTCGGGCGTCCCGAGATTGGTCATCAGCACGCCGAGCCGCTCCTGCTCGTCGTGCCTGAAGCCCGGGTCTGCACTGTACCTTGGCATCCGGTTTCCTGTGCCGTGCTGCCCGGCGACTGATGACGCGGCCGAAGGGCCGCGGGGTCCGTCGTGCAACGCGCCGGGGCAGGCAACGGCGACACCACGGCGGACGACCTGGTTCGAACGAGGCCAAGTATACTGACTGGCGGCAGAAATTGGGCGCAGGGCCGTCACGGTTTTGTAGCGATTGCAGGTCCTCGGGGAGCAGCGCATGGACAGCGGCAAAGCCGTGGTTTTCGATCTCGGACGCGTTCTGGTCGACTATGACTACACGACGCTATTCGGCTTCTTCGCCCGCTATGGCCTGGCGGTGGACGACGAGGCCGACCTGCTGGCGCGCAGCCGCCTCGGCGACTACGAGTGCGGCCGCCTCGACGACGACGCCTTTTCGACGGGCTGGCCGACCTGATGCGCGTATCGCCGCCCAGGGACGAACTCGAGGCGCGCTGGCTGCGCACATTCTCGCCCGCGGTGCGCATGCTGGACTATGCGCGCGGCCTTGGCGGCCAGGTGCCGGTTTACATACTCAGCAACGTCGGCACCGCACACTTCGCGCATCTCAAGCAGGCTTATGGGCTCGACACCTTCACCCAGGACATCCTGACGTCCTTCGAAGCCGGCTGCCTGAAACCGGATCCGGCCATCTACTCCGCCGCCCAGGACCGCTTCGGCCTGGCACCGGACATGCTGCTTTTCGTGGACGACAAGCTGGAAAATGTCCACGGTGCACGCCAGTGCGGCTGGCCGGCGCTGCACCACACCGACGCCGTCGCCACGATCGCGCACATCGACAGCTGGCTAACGTCCTAGAAAACGTGTCGAGGTTTCGGTCGAATCAAGCCGCCGGTCTGGCGCGATACTTCTCGAGCAGGTAAAGGTAGGCCCCGAACAGGGCGGCGGGAAACACCAGCACGTTGCCGGCCACGTCGATCCACGCCGGCCATCCGCTGTCGTCGGAACCGGAACCGAGCAGCGTGCCGCCGATGACCACGAGCACCGCCGTAAGGATCGCGTGCTTGTACTCGGCATGGTTGGCGATGCGGGCCGCGACATAGCCGCCGACCACGTCCAACCCCAAGCCCAGGGTCAGCAACACGGCCATGTACAGCTTGCTGGCGATCATCAGGTCGGCGATGGCATCCGCCGGATGACCGTTGGCAACGAGCATCGTCGCGAACAGCGTCGACACCACGATGGCCATCAGGATTGTGCCACCGAGATCGGCCACCGCGCCGAAGACGATGGCCTTCAGCGGGTGACCGCGACGATGCGGGTCGATAGCGCGCCCGGGATCCGAACCCGGTGGCTGATACGGGTTGCTGCCGTCGCCCGTCAACGCGACGACGGCCAGTCTTCGGCCAGAAGCGCATACCGATGATGGTCGCACCAGTGGCCGTTGATCATGAGATAGCGTCGCGATTCGCCCTCCTTGACGAAACCCAGTCCGTCCACCAGGCGGATCGAGCGCGTGTTGTGCGGCTGGATGTTGGCCTCGAGACGGTGCAGGCCAAGGTCTCCGAAGGCCCGGTCGATCACCTGCGTCAGACCCTGACGCATCAGGCCGTGGCCTTCGTGCGGACTGAATGCATAGTAGCCGAGGTATCCGCTCAAGAAACACCCGCGCACGATCTCGCTGATGTTGATGACGCCGGCCAGCTCGTCGGTGTCGGCGCGGCACACGAAATAGCCCTCGCGGCTCTCGCTGCGCAGGCTCTTGAGATAAAGCGACAGGTGCTCGCGATCGTCGGGCGGCGACACCCACGGCCCGTGCAGCTGGCGACTGCGCTCGACCGCAGTCAGAAACTCTCGCGCGCGCTTCGCCGTGGGTCTTCGAAGCACCGCCGCAACGGCGGGCTTCGAGCGATGCACGGGCTCCAGGTGTCGGGGCATGGCGGTCTGTATCGGACAGGGTCGGAACACGAAAAAGCATAACACGCCGGCATCGGGGCCATGCACTCGGGCGGTCACGACGGCCGGGCGCGCCGCATGTACTGCACCAGGGTCTCGTAACCCTCTTGTCCCAGACCGTCGACGACGCCGTCGAGGTCCTCCGCCGACTGGTTCTGGCTGAGCTTCCACTTGCACTGCACCTGTTCGACGACCATCTCGACGCCCACCACTCCGCGCGCCAGCTTTTTCACATAATCGTCCGGTGCATCGGACACTTTCCAGGGGTCGGGGCGATGCGCCTCGTGGTGGGTCGTGAGCGCGTTCATCTGCGCGTCCAGCCAGTCGGCGTCGTCCACAAGCCGCACGGGTCCGCGGGCATGAGCCACCGTGTAGTTCCATGTCGGCACCATTTTTCCGTGCCGGTGTTTGGACGGATAGTGGTTGGCAGACACGTACGCGTGCGGCCCCTGGAAGATCGCCACGGCCGGCGTCGACGGCGTCACCGTGCGCGACGACAGGCGGTTGGCGCGCGCGAAGTGTCCGCGCAGCACGCCGAAGGCCGTCTCGTGTCCGGACAGGACGAAGGGCAGGTGGTCGACGATCAGGTCGCCGTCGATTGCCAGCACCAGCGCCGCAAAGCCGTTCTCGGCAATAAACGCCCGGATGAGCTCCGGGTCGTCGATCATGAAGACCTTGGGTGTGAACATCTCTCAGCGGCTCCCCGCGGGCAGCGTGTAAAGGCACAGTTCCGCGTCCTGGTGCGGCAAGGCCACCATGCGGTCGAAGGCAAAGCCGACCCGTTGCAGCACCCGGATGGACGCGGCGTTGTCGGGATTGGTGATGGCGACCACATGCTCCAGCCCGAGATCGGCGCGCGCGTGCGCCATGACGGCTTGCGCCGACTCGAGCGCGTAGCCCTGCGACCAGTAGCGCGGCAGGAAGGCGAAGCCGAGGTCGGCGGTGTCCAGTCCGTCGCGGCGTACCAGACCGCAAATGCCGAGCGACTCGCCGGTCGCTTTGAGATCGACGACGTACAGGCCGAAGCCGTTGTCGCGATAGCTCGCTCCCGGGCCGCCGTTGATGTAGCCGACGGCATCGGTGACGGTCCGCACGTTCTTGTCGGCGATGTTGTCGATGAAGGAGGGATCGTTGAGCAGTTCGAGAACGAACGGGGCATCGTCATCCGTCAGCCAGCGCAGCACCAGCCGCTCGGTCTCAGCGACGATCATGGCCCTGCCCGGCGCGCGACGCCCGTGCGTGTCACGACGTGTAGGGCCCGTCAACCAGGCGCTGCGAAATCCACCAGATGTTGCCCCAGGCGTCGCGAACACCGCCCTGCCGGTCGCCATAAGAGAAGTACGGCGTTACGGTCGCAAAACCCGGGGGAATGTACATAGCTGGGCCTCCTGTCCAGTTATCGCGCGCACGGCGCGTTCAGATCCACACGTCGTTGTCGGCGGTCTTGTCGCCACCGGCCGCACCGGTGTTGACCACGCCGCGCGGCTCGACGAGCAGCACATGGCACTCACGTTCGGCGAACGGCTTGTGTTCGACACCGCGAGGCACGACGTACATCTCGCCTTCCTTCAAGGATACGGCGCCGTCGCGAAAATCGATGCGCAGCTCGCCGGCGAGCACCAGGAACACCTCGTCGGTGTCCGGATGGTCGTGCCACACGAAATCGCCGGCCACCTTTACGAGCTTGAACTGATAGTCGTTGAGCTCGGCCACCACGCGCGGCGACCAGTGGTCGCGGATCAGGGCGAGCTTGTCGGCAAGGTTGATGGCTGTGTACGTCATGTCGTCTCCGGGGCCGGTGTCCTGTCCCATCAGCTGTTGAGGTACCAGATGCCGGCGTTCAGATAGGTGGCGAAGGATACCCACGCCGCATAGGGCACCATCAGCCAACCCGCCAGTCGGTCGCGCCGCTTGAACGCGACGGCGGTCGCAATCGCCAGCGCGAGCAACACCAGGATGTCGACGAACGCCAGGTCCGGGCGCTCGATGCCGAAGAAAAGGTAGGACCAGAGGGCGTTCGCGGCAAGCTGCGCCAACCACAGGGCCAGCGGCAGCGCCACGGCTTGGCCCGTGCGCCACACGCGCCACGCGGCAACGGCGATGGCCAGGTAGAGCACCGTCCACACCGGCGCGAATACCCAGTCTGGCGGATTGAGCGGCGGCTTCGTGAGTGCCGCGTACCAGGTACCCGGGCCAAACATCGACCCGGAATATCCTGCGGCCAGCACGAGCACGACGAACACAGCAAGACCGGGGACACTGCGCATGGCGGAAGAATACCGCTATTGACGCCGAAAGTGACCGGTGTCGGACAGGCGCTGTGCCCGCCCGACTCAGCCCGGCGGCGGGCCCTGCCGCAGGCTGCGCTGGAACCACCCGACGTCGTGCCAGGCGCCGAACTTCCAGCCTACGCGCCGAAATACGCCGATGGCGCTGAAGCCCAGGCGCTCGTGAAAGGCTACGCTGGCCTCGTTGGGCAGCGTGATGGCCGCAAAGGCGTTGCAATAACCGCTCTGCGCCAGGCGATCGAACAGCGCCGTGTAGAGCGCGCGAGCGACGCCACGGCGATGGCAGTCTTCGCGCACGTAGGCCGAGGTCTCCGTCGACCAGCGGTAGGCGGGTCTGGATCGGTAGGCCGTGGCGTACGCATACCCGACGCACTCGCCCTCCATCTCGGCGATCAGCCAGGCCCAGCCCGCGAGCGAACGGTCGACACGAACGCGAAATTCCTCGACACCGGGCGGCTCGGTTTCAAAGGAGATCGCGGTGTTTTCGACGTACGGTCGGTAGATCGCAAGCATGGCCGCGGCATCGGCCCCGGTGGCCGACCGGATGTCGGGCCTCACGATGCCTGCCCTGCCGCCGGTTCAGTCCGGACTTGTCTGCAGCGAGGCGAGGAACTCGCTGCCGGTGAGCCGCGGATGATCCCCCGCCAGGTCATAGCCCGGTGGCTTGTCGTCGATGTAGATTTCACCGGCCAGACGAAACGCCGCGGCATCGTCGAAGGTGCCCATCCACAGGACGTAGTGGTCGGCCTCCTTGAGGTGATAGAACAGGTTGCTGCCGCACTCGCGACAGAAGCCGCGTTCGGCCCAGTCGGACGACTGGTAGCGTGCGATGTGGTCCTCGCCTGTAAAGGTCACCTTGCCTACGCTCGCCGCGAAGGCGGGCCCACCGGACCAGCGGCGGCACATGCCGCAGTGGCAGCTGTGAACGTCTGTATCCACCGCTTCCGCTGTAAACGTCACGGCGCCGCACAGGCATTTTCCCGTCGCATTCATGCTCGACTACCCCCTCGCATTGGTCTGCCGTATTCCAACCCGCGACCGCGCAGCGCGGCCACGGTCCAATCGTACTCCGTGGGCAGGGCTGCAGGCGCGCCGTCAGCGGCCGCCGGCCACGTCGACGAACGATCCGGTGGTGTAGCTCGCCTCGTCCGAGGCCAGCCACAGGATGGCGCTGGCCACTTCGGCCGCGCGGCCGCCTCGTCCCAGGGGAATGCTCGAGGCGAGGCGTTGGATACGATCCGGCTCGCCGCCCGACGCGTGTATGTCTGTCTCGATAAAACCCGGGCGAACCGCGTTGACGCGTATGCCCTCCCCGGCCACCTCGACGGCCAGCCCTCGGGTCAGAGTATCCACTGCGCCCTTCGACGCCGCGTAATCGACATACTCGCCGGGGGCGCCGAGACGGGCGGCCGCCGACGACACGTTGACGATGACACCGCCACGCCCGCCGTGTCTCGTGGACATGCGCCGAACGGCTTCGCGTGCGCAGACAAATGCGCCGGTAACATTGACGGCCAACACCCGTTCGATGCGCGCGGCCGACATCGCCTCGACGCGCTGCTGCTCGTGCAGCATGCCCGCGTTGTTTACCAGCAGATCCAGGCAACAGAAGCGTTCGTCGCAGGCACGGAAAAGGGCCTCGACCTCGTCCTCCACCGCGATCTCTGTC
>JAAUYH010017573.1_pt1 | contig 10314 bp, 9 predicted proteins | sample 7278061 | NCBI WGS metagenome assembly JAAUYH01 (sample SAMN14350203, study PRJNA611818) | marine sediment metagenome | isolation source: surface marine sediment (0.6m) | place: French Polynesia: Moorea | collected 2018-08 | reverse complement strand
GATAATTTATGAATGATCTGAATGGTGCTGAGAAAATCAGGCCCTTGTGTTGGAAACTGAATGAACCAATTTGTGAAATTCCAGATTCGGTTTCTAAGAACGAAGCATGTAATAGAAAGCATATTTCACTGCAGCCGAATGTCAAGCATCAGCTCGCAGGACTGAAAATCAGAAACACTAGGAGCGAATTGACAATTTCATATGCATCAACCTCGATGGGTGTCATATCTTCCCTTTGCACTAAATTAAGAAGTCCCTGAGTCTTATTTTTGTAGAATCTTGTAAGTTAAATTGATTAGACACAAAAATCCATGTCAAAAAGCATAGCTGGATGTTCGCTCAAGGCATTTTACACTGATTGATAATTAGTGCAATACAGTTCAAACTTTCGACAATAATCCAGTGGCCTTGGTTGTGAATATGTGCTAGGCCATCATACATATGTTACGTACAAAAAGCTCAAAGTTATGTTTCAACGCCTTAGAACCACTGTCGGGGAACCATATTTGGATTTATAGATCATTGCAAAAGTGAAGATACGGTACATATCTGCAATTCTGGGATACTTTCGTGCTTTAATTGAGAGGCGCCACGTTACCAATGATTTATTCTCTTCGAAATAATTCTATGGGGAATATAGCATACGTGAAAGACAGCTGCCGCTGTTAGGACATGGAATACCACATTAAATCATAGGTGTTCGATTGTGTCACATATCAATATATAAGTAGCTGGATCAGCAAGCGCTGTATTCTTTTGGTATCAAAGTTTTCTAACACTATTAACTGTGAACTGCTAAAATCAGTAGAAGCAGCATAAGAGTAGTAGAACTATTATGGTAAATAGCATCAAAAAATTCTCGATCGTTACTTTGATGAACAATCAGCCCTTTTATGTTCTTTCTGCTACTGAGATGAACCAAAGGAACTTGGCAAAAACAAATATTCTTTAGTAATTGTCGGATAAAAACCACTCATTTTCATTTCATAGAGAACACGTACATTTTTTGCATAGTTATTAGTTTCGAAAACTAAATGAAAGCCATGAGCATCATCTACACAAAGAAATTGCTAAAAATTACATTTCAACGGAATTTGAGGGAACAAAAAGATGATTGATCTAAGCTTTTAACAAAACGGGGTGCAGAAAATCAGACAGGCTGAAGAGTGCATAACATATAGCTATCTTCGATTCTGAACTTTTCTTCTATAGAAGGCAGTACATATAATGTAAATACATGAGATGTGACCTAGAATGTCTAGTTCAGACCTCTTCCTAAATGATAGAAGCATCCTGCAGGCAATACCAAAGCAGTGTTTAGAATAAAGCTTGAACTTAATCACTTACCAGAAATTACTTTTCCACTCTACAATTTGTTTTCCCATAGAGCTACCTATGATTGAAGGTAAAGATAATCATTGGGACTAACACTCTGCGTAGTAATAGTTTCGTAGTCCTGATGTGTCCTGCATTTCACTTGATTTACAATTTGTTACTTGTTTGTAACTCTATTTGGTGAGCAGGACACTGCATTAATAATGGAAGTGTGTGAGTTCGATATTTTTTAGAAACGAAACTGACGTCAAGTTAGACCTGTTTAATGCACTATATTTAACATTTATCTGCAATCTGAAAAATAACTATTGTAGCTTGGTTGGCTCTGGAGATTCGTACATGCGCTGAATAACATCATTTAATTTGGTGCCCCGCATATTTACAAATGTCAGAGACAACTCTACTGTGTTGCATGGAGGCATGGAATGAAATGGCAATGCGTATCTCGTTCAGAATGATTTCCATTCGACAAGTTTGAATATGATGATTAGAAGGTCTACTTGTACTTGAATAATGTTGCACCTTGAGCGAAAAAGCGCTTGGGTCACATTGCATCTAACAATCGAGTCAGGCTTTGTTCTTGTACTTCACTGCGCCATCTGAAACACCTGCACCAACGAATCCATTATCACCCATGACACCGCCGAGTCCAAGTGCATTCGAAAGTTCACCTGCGAGTTCATCACCATTCACATTCCAACATTCTTGTGACCCGTCGTTCAAAACCTTCAGCACGAGTCCTCCGCCACATTTCCACTCGAAAAATACCTCTTTGGCTCGGCTGGGATCGGTAGTTTTCTTCCATTCTTCTTTCGCTTGACGAGCCTTTCCTTTACACCAACAGATGCCCTCGCGTAGCTTGAAGTTGAACGTCGTAATATACGCAAGATACAGCATAGGTATTGTGAAGAAGAGATTTATAAATATCAGACCACACCATGCTAGTGCCGGCCTGAAGTAAATTTGCGTAATAAGCACTGCGAACGATGCCGAACTTGTCATTCCTGCCGCTGTGTTCAACAACAGAGGCATACGAACACGAATTTTCCAAGGGAACCAGCGCCAGGGAAGGAAATCAGCTGCAACTGGTGCGAAGGGCAAGTGTGGCCGAGCTTCAAACTTTCCACCAGTTTGATGAAAGTTGCGACATTTGGGTGGACCGATCACAATCTCCATCAGATCATTGTCTGACTCCATTGGACCCACGGTGTATTCGGTCTGTTGCATTTCGGTAGCGCGCTTACCAGTAGTGTTGAATAGTTTGAGCTTCAGTTATGTACTTGATGTTTATATGAAAAATGAGACTAAGGAGTCAGAATTCTAAGCCAAAACAAGTGCTTACTTTCTAATTTACATGACTTGATTAATCATTCTTCGTTTGCTACCCTGTATGCGTATTTTCTAAGCAATATCGTACGAATAAGTTACGTACGGTGCTAGCAAGGCAGTAACCCAATAAACGTGATGCTCGGAGAAGTTGTCTTAGCATGCAACTTTATGGGACCATGTAAAGATGCTTCGGGAACCGTGCCTACTCTAAGGAAGAAGACTCGTTCCCGATTCGGTAATACCAACTAATTAACGAGATAGAATTCAAGTATTGTCATCATTCTCCAGCAGCATTTTCAATACTCTTTCAGTTCCGCAGAGGATCTTCAACCTTTCCATTTTCCAGCAAATTTTCACAGATGGCTAGTGGAAATCTGCCTAACTATTCGAGAGAATTCGATTATTTTCGATCGGAGCTATCTAGCAACACATGATGTGATTGAATTAAGCTATCCCTTCGATATAATGTTGCTAATCGAAGCAAACTAAATTTTCATTAACTCAAACGACGTTGTACCGTTTCAACCATTCCGATATGTTACAATATATGGCTAATTTCAACAAACTCGATCTAGAAAAATTCCAAGGTTAGCCTGGTCTTACTTCAATCGGCCTACTGAGTAATGCAGAATTACACCGAGACGATCCCCGTGCATTTTCGGAAAATACATCGACACTATAAAGAAACGGCATAGCTGAAGGAAGAGCAAAAGATCAAGGGAATGCAAGATGACCCGTCTTTTACGTCAATTATGACGTAAAGCAGTGAAGTTTGTTGGCTGAGAAGCTCTAATCGTCCCTCTGGCTTAGCTTGCAACCAAAAGCAACAATGCTTTGCATGGATTGCAATACTTGGCGAGATACAGTGAAAGAAACTAAAAACATGAAAATAATTAGTCTGTTGAAATGGGTCTTGCTCTGCTGCAGTAAGTTTTTACTGTGCATTCGATTGCTCATCACTATTCAGCCAAGTCTGTACCGTATTTTGTTAGCCGCAGTACAGTATGTGATCGCAAATGTAAGTTGTTTTGATTATACACTTGGTCTTTACAAACCACACAAATTCGTTTCTAATACTTTGTTTATTGTTGTTCTGTGTTGTGCAGTTCTACTGAAAGAATGACATACGCCGAACTTCCCTCCACAAACTCTTCGATCTGGACCAAATAAATGAAACTAGTATTATGAAGCTGATTGAACACTGGTTGGTGCCGTTTAGTCGAGCCTAGATGATCCACGAAATTAAATTAGAATCAACGTGTATGGTTTGTTTAGTAGCATCACTGTACGGTACCGGTACAGTACTTTTCGGTTCTAATCGCAATTTCAAACCAAAAAAATAAGTTTCTTTACTTCCCAAACTGCGTTCGTACTTTCCTTCACTGCGCTATCAAGCATTTCGTTACACTTCCGAAAGGTCAAGGAGGAAATGGTTTAGCCGCAGATAATGTATTCTACAAAATGAAATCTAGAGAGTGCACAACAATGCAAGCTAGAACAGCGCCTAACAGTGAAATCACGGCACTGTTAAAATGCCGAACTGACGTGAGCTCAGATAAACGCAATTTACAGGGGAACTACTATTGGTATCATACCCTGTGGCTACCTCTGCCGCATAGTGTCATACGCACAAATTCATGATCCACTTGACTTTGCGGCATTCCCGGTACAGTACAAATTCGGTATGAATAATTTTCTAAGAACTCAGATAGGCAGCGTTTGTCTTCTGAGCTGTTCAACTTGGTTACTGTAACGAGTCCAGTTGAAATACGCAACAACCGGTAAACCGTTGATCCCATAAAAGATTGAGTTGAAAGAGTTCTCCGATTTTAACTTATGCGACATGAAAACGTAATGCGTTGTGCTGTGAAGTATTTGACACGTAACTAAATTTAGTAGGAGTGTTGGGCGAGAAAGCTAAGTGCGTTGGCGATGCACAACCATGGTACAGTATTCAAAAACAGAGATGTGTTGCCTTGGGTAGGGCGCAATTTGAAAGACATTTGCATTAGAGATGTGTAGGAAGACGATGCAGATTTCGACATTTCTAATGCAAGATAGATGCAGTAGTTCAAATGGGAAATTGGAGGAGATTCGGAACTTTACCCCAATAAATTAGTACGATTCAGCAACACTCGACCACACCGAGGGTCGCCACAATCGAGATCGCGTTGTAATTCGGTGGACGGAAAGTTAGCAGTAGGGTTTCACACGCTGATGCTATCGTCTTCCTCCTGGTCCTTTTTTTCCGCTTCCCGATACATGGTATACGGATTTTGATGTCGATAGGCATCATCGCTGTACTTCTTCTGGCAGTTCGATATCGAAACTCCAACTTCGGAGAGCGATGGGGTGCCGCTTACGAAGCCTATTACACCCAGCGCTGTGGCAAGGTCCTCACGAAGTTCTGCGCCCCCAGTACACCACACCTCCTGACTACCGTCGTTCAGGACAACGATGCGTAGGTCGTCCGCCACGCGCCACTCAAAAAACGGGTGCTTGCCGGTTTCTAGTGTGTTACTATGACGCCATTGAGCTCGCGCTTGCGCCGCTTTCCCTTGCGCCCAGCACAATCCCTCGCGTAGACGATAATTCCAGTCGATGATATAGGCAAAATAGAGCAGTGGAGTCGTGAGTAACACGTTGATTAGGACCAGACATGACCAGGCAGCCGCGTTCACGCGAGTGAATAAGGTACCGAACAGAATTACGGATACAAGAGCGCACAGGACAGCGGTTGCGCGAAGTAGTTTCGGAATGCAGATTCGTAGCTTCCATGGATAATAGCGCCACGGAAGAGGGCCTTGCAGGGGAGCTAACGGAAGATGCGGGCGTGTCTCGAAATGTTCGCCGAGATGCGCTCTATGTCGACATTTCGGCGTGCCGTAACTGGGGTAATGGGGATTGTTGGTCAGCTGAGGTTGGCTCGATAACAAAGGGGGTTCTTGGGGTACTTACATGACTTCAAACAACTCCGGAGCGTTCTTCAGAGTCGGCATTTCGTCTGCGAAGTTTGCAAACGGGCTTGATGAGGTTGTGCAGGCAGCTCGGTTGGGGAAGTGGACGAGATAGATAAATAGAGGTAGAGCATACAGGTGAGGACTGTACAGTACAAGAGAGCAATGGGAGGCAAGGGTAGGGTACACGGAGAAGAAAGCGACTCGCAGAGTGGGTGTACGTTGTCAAATGAAAACCAAGATTGGGCACTTGCATGTTCCGCCAGCCAGGCGTATCGGAACTTCCATGCCTCTCAAAACTGGTAACCCTTGCGCTTGCGCTGTGCTGCTGCTGTTGTACGGTAGTGCCGGGTTGTCGTACCCGTTGGCTCGATTTAACGGTGGGGAGCCTCGGAAAATCTTGGTTCCTAGTACGTCGCCCAAGGATTGAACGTTGCCTATCTGCCACCTTGTTTTTTGATGTCGCGAATAGCGGACGATTGTGGATGATCTGCGGTGTTGCGTACAAGTTACAAATGGAGGTAGGTTACAAATTCGTTCGTTTCCAATGTTCTATTTCTTGCTGTTCCGTACTCGCGACGTTCTGGCTTCCATTGCCTTCCGTCCCCAGTCGCATGGAATGCCCCCAGTGATCCTCTAGCGTAGCGCGTGCGATTGTTGCCGAGGCTACAGTACTGCTGCACGACCGCAAGTATAGTGACGTGCTTCGACCCAAACCTCGCACGCACTACCGTAGACACCACGTTTGTTCTGTAATCCTTTCCTTCCTGCACTACTGTACCTCGAGCACTGTATGGTGCTCACATGCTCGCACTTTCACACTGGCACGTAATTCGTCTACAGTACTCTTTTTCTTCTACATGATCGATATTCCTCCCCATCAAATAATCTTGTGACAGTTCTGCCATGGCTTGATCGTATTCGTGATACTGTATTGCCTCTACCGAAGACACGTAAAACCAGGGTTCTTGTCTCATATTGGTTTTGTTCACGTGCTTTTGCTTCGAATACCTGAGGCTGAATGCAGTTCACAGTTCCAGACACCTTGATTTCCGAATTCACACATGCAGATTTTCCCTACTTATCATTTTCTGAACGCTATCAAGTCATTCAAGTTCCTCACGAGCCGCTCATAAAATGGTGTTGATGAAGTTCGAGGGCTTACATTACTTTTTCTGCTATCCATAGTTACATGGCCTTTCAGCAAGTCCTGAATCTACTGCGCATTCTTTTTGGTGGCACTGCAAGATGTTGAAGTCTTTTATTGTAGTTGCACTATTCGCTTTCAAAGTGCAATCCGTCTTTCAAACGGTTTCGGAGGAAAAGCTATTTCACTATGGGATGGGACGGAAGTTAAAAGAACAAAAGGCTTTCAGAAATTTCAAGGTTTCGCAAATTAATCACAATCTAGAATTGATTTAACTTGTGCTTGATTAACTTGCGATTTAAATTGAAAATCTACTGGTTGAAAATTAAAAACTGCCTTCATAGTAAAGAGCCTCAAGGTAGGGTACCATATTCCGTTTGGTGTCCTAGCGATGGCCTGAGTCATCCATCACCTACGGCCCTTGAAAAAAGACTAAATCTAATTTTTCTGAAATATCATCTGGTCGAATAGTAGTTTCGGCCTTGAAATGCCATGGAAGGGTACTCTTGGTTACTTTCCACGATTTGTTTAATGCATGTAGGAAACCAGGCACTCTATCTGACGCTACGAATTAGAATAGACATACTCATGCAGGTAAGTCCGCCTTTTTTCAAGAGGTTCGGTCCGGGCTCTCATGGTCAATTGGAAACCAATTTAGCTCAAGGTACAAGCAAGGGGTAACTGCAATGCTTTGCTATTAACTTTGACAACGGTTCACAATATTATAATTGATTTTTCAAAATTTTAATCTTGCCTTTAGAGATATATGCGTGAACCCTGCTCATACGGCTAAAACGGATATATTTTTTGATTAATAACTTTTAAATTTGATCATCAGAAACAAAGAATATTAGCTTCCCGATCTCAGGGAGGTCACGAGTTCGGGTTTTTGCTAACATTATAAATGTTCCTTATTTACAATCGATCACTGTAGGGGAGGAGAGCGACACGATCATCCATAGAATTTAGTAATATAAATTGCCCTTGATTTTTAAAACTTTACGCAAGATCTTATTATTCTTATTCAAAAAACACAAGTGTATCCTGCATATGTTGCTAAGATGAACGGATATTTTTATTGTATAACTAAAAATTTCACATAAATCAATCTTAAAAAAGTAAATTTACAACTGCAACAATAATACAAACTCGAGTCCCCCGAACGATTTTCGCGTAGTTTAATAATGCGAATAAAGACACCCAGGAATCCGAGTAACAAAGGCAGGATGCAGACGTACTTTCTACTTACAACCAAAAAAATTTACGGAAAGCAGTCGTGGTGAAAGACGATTTGAATCGTGAACTTCTTATGATCACTCTGTCCTCCCTGCGATGAAAATTAGATTGGAAATGAGATAGCTGAACGCGTTCGGTTTGGTGAATTGATTTAGCGGAGCCTCAAATAATCGATGTAGCAAGGTCTGCTACTCACCGATTTTTGAATGTAGGTTTGAAGGGAATTAATGAAACAGTATTTCATTCAGCTATTCTGATTATTGATCCGCCATTCCATTCTCGAGCGCCTATAATATTGATATGAGAATACCTGAAATCAATTCAGTAACAAAAATTTATTTTCCAAAGATATGCACCAATTGTCGAAAAGTATATGCCACCTAAAATATCCGTCCGGTCAAGGACCTGCAGTAGGTAATTTCTTTCTTCTTAGTTTGCTAGGATGTACAATTTAGAAAACTTTAGCAGCAAGCAGTACACGCTTCTTTATGATGCAGTCGGATGCTGCCTCTAAGAAGTGCAGATTGGTCGGTCATTCGATGAGGATTGTGTCACAAATTTCCTCGAACAAATTACCGGCCATCAGAGTTATTGTCTCATAACATTTTTTCATTAATTGCATTAAAGCAAAAACGTATGACAGCGAAAACTCTGAGGTGATGAAGTAGCACAGCTACATACGGCATTCTGCTTGATCATTGTGGCTATGCAGTGCTAGAAAATCGAAAATTGCACGAATTTCAATAGTAATTCGAAAAATAGATCTAAATAGTGCAGTAAGGAAATAGGTGTCTCTAATGCAGAAGCGATCCATAGCTAAATGATTAAAAAGAATGTTCCAGATTTTAATGAACCAATTAACGTTTGGGATAATCGGAACAGGCAGTAGCCCTTGGATATCGTTCTGAAACGACCGGAGCATTGCGATTGCTACAATTTTTTGTACTAAACTTAGGCCAAAAATTTTCCACTGCAATATGACGATGCGAAAGGAAATAACCCTGGATCCAACTCTGGGATTGAAATTATACTGCCAGTTTTAATGGCGTTGAAAAAAATCATAAGCCTGATAAAGGATGCACTCTCCTTGGTGGTAGCATGAAACAATGAACTAGCCGAGCAAAAAAAACCTGGTCGAATAGAGTACCTGCACAAGTAGGAAGTGGATGAGATCAACGTAGTGAAAAGAGCTCCTAGGGTGAGTCTGTTTCTTATACGATACAGCAATACCCGGTCAGGTTACAATGCGCTTTTCTTCATCTCATTGTTTGTAGGTATTTATAGCTTTCATTCTTTAGTGATTCTAAATACAAATTTTTGCATTTCAGTATATTTCGATTCTTACATTATGCCTTATGTAAAGGCCTCTACCTTCCTTCCGGAAAAAAGACGGGTTTTCTAGCTAATTGAACCCCGTCAAGTACCCAGTTGCGAAGGTGGATAACTTCTGTCGCTGGCACCGGCCGATGATCGCAAATTGTTCGAAACGGAGGCAACAATATGACTGCTGTGTTCTCTCTCACCCCCGAAACCTTCACCTTCTCCAGATTTCTAGCTGTTTTAAGAACCGGAAATAGGGCATATTGCTCTTTGTATATTCTGATAGTGTTCTAGTTGTTGGTCACCGAGTACAGTCATTGTAAAACTATTGTGGTTTCCTCTACATTTAACAGATGAATTTTATCGTACTCGTTGCGCAATAGAGGCTGGTTTCATGTTTGACGAGCTAATGAGGCGTACTCTGTAAAGGCATGAGAAATATTTCCTTTTAATCTGAAAATGTCTAAATTGCAGTATCTGTGATGTGCGATACAGACATTTCATGATATTTAATACAGCATATCCATTGAACGAGCTCATTTAATGGTCGAAACAGCTGAAACGTCGCAGTACTTGTTTATTTGTTGTTCAGTAACGTTTATAGTGCGGCTTTCTTAAAGAAGAATTTCCACGGAACTTAGGAATTTGTATCTAAGTACTTAGATGAATAACGATCTGTAGCCATTTTTCTTCTTGTGTTTCCGTGACCATCTAGTTGGGCTGTTGTGAACATGATTTAGTTTACTTTTTTCGAGCCTATTACAGTTCTGAAGCCAGAAATGATACGTTGTGGTTTGGCTATATTATTCGGTACGCAATGATTTCATTTAGGAACTAATTATTTGACATAGCTGATGCCTCAAATTTCATGATTGTACCATCAAAGATTAGATAGGGAGAGCAGCAGATATCGTATTTTCTAACTGATGGTCGAAGCCGGGAAACACTGGGCTATTCGAGACAGCATTCGATTGGTTGCGGTGTATCTAT
>JAAUYH010067278.1_pt1 | contig 10316 bp, 6 predicted proteins | sample 7278061 | NCBI WGS metagenome assembly JAAUYH01 (sample SAMN14350203, study PRJNA611818) | marine sediment metagenome | isolation source: surface marine sediment (0.6m) | place: French Polynesia: Moorea | collected 2018-08 | reverse complement strand
GCGTGACACCACGCGGTGTGGCAACTTCGGTTGTCTTGTCAATCGTCCGAACGTAACGCATCATTTGGTGTAGTTACAAGCTGCATCCGCGCCAAGGGGGCAGTAATTGACTATCTTACAGTAGTACCCTTAGGTATAAACGCCCTCGTGCTAGTAGACGTGAGCGTAAATAAAGTCATCAGTCATAAATATATTTAGTCTAAAACTGTATTCTATAAAGCTTTTTATGGGATGTTATTTCGGTTACAATGTCCTTCTATAGAAATTAAAACCCTAAGTCCTTAAGAGATTGTCTGAATAGGAAGTTGTGACTTCGTGACAGCTAATTAACTAATTGGATAAAGTCAGTTGTAAATTGCTTTTAGTTGGTTCTCAGACTCCACATCACCTAAGTATCATCAAAGTTGACTATATTTCACTATAATTTAATGATCTGTAGAACTTCCGTCTCCAAATGTCAGAGGAATTATCTGCCAAATAATCATGTTAGTGAATTTTGTAGTAAAAAAATCTTGTGTGATTTTGAATCGATAATTAATTCTTCGGATAAGCTGAGTTTACTTAGCTTTTCAGACATACTCATGTTTTCTTGACTAAGAGCAGACTTTCAAAACAACTTTATTAAATCTGTATGAGCAACCAAGCAATGGAATCGAATAATACCAAAACAAATTTATCTCAACAACGTTTATCAAGCAAGCCTTTTCAGGGTCAGCGATGGTTAGTGGAAGAAAGGGACGCTTGTGGAGTAGGTTTTATTGCTTATCAGGATAGCCGTCGGAGTAATAAAATTGTCAAACAGGCTTTGAAAGCTTTGGGATGTATGGAGCATCGTGGAGGTTGTAGTGCTGACCGCGATTCGGGAGATGGCGCAGGAATCATGACTGCATTGCCTGAAAAACTCTTTGCCAACTGGTTTGCCAAGCAAGGTATGACTCAGCCTGAAGCGGAAACCTGGGGAGTGGGAATGGTATTTTTACCCCAAGATACAGCTCAAATTCCAGAATCTAAACAGTACATTGAAAAAATAGTCACAGAGGAAGGTCTACAAGTATTGGGTTGGCGGGAAGTACCAGTCTGCCCAGAAGTGTTGGGTCAACAAGCAAGAGATTATCAGCCTCATATTGAGCAAATTGTCGTTAGTTCTACGGATAACCTCACAGGAGATGATTTAGAGCGCAAACTATACATTGCTCGCTCTCGTGTTGGCAAAAATCTGTCAGACGATTTCTATATCTGTTCTTTCTCCTGTCGGACTATTGTTTACAAGGGAATGGTGCGATCGCGTATTTTGGGTGAGTTTTATCAGGATTTGGTTAATCCAGATTATGAAAGCACCTTTGCGGTATATCATCGTCGCTTCAGCACCAATACGATGCCTAAATGGCCTTTGGCTCAACCAATGCGGATCTTGGGACACAATGGTGAGATTAATACTCTGTTAGGTAATATCAATTGGATGTCTAACAGGGAAAAAGAATTAGTTTCTCGCTTCAGGGAAGAAACTTTACCTGGTTGGACTCAGGATGAGATTCAAGGTTTAACGCCGATTGTTAACAACGATAATAGTGATTCCTACAACCTGGACAGTGCCATGGAATTGTTGGTGCGGACTGGTCGCAGCATGACGGAAGCAGCAATGATTCTGGTTCCAGAAGCCTATCAAAACCAACCTTCTTTGGCGAAATATCCGGAGATTGTGGATTTTTATGAATATCACAGTGGACAGCAAGAACCTTGGGATGGCCCAGCATTACTGGTTTTCAGCGATGGTAAGACCGTCGGTGCTACTTTAGACCGCAATGGTTTGCGTCCTGCTCGTTATAGCATTACCAAGGATGGTTATGTAGTTGTGGGTTCGGAGACTGGAGTAGTAGATCTACCTGATGACGAAGTGGTAGAAAAAGGTAGATTAGGCCCTGGTCAAACCATAGTGGTTGATTTGCAAACTAAAGAGATCTTGCGTAACTGGGATGTAAAACAACGAGTTGCTCAGGCTAATCCCTATGGACAATGGATTGAACAACACCGTCAGTCAGTTGAGCCTCAAGAATTTGGAACAGAAAATCTGTTAACCGCTAAGGAACTATTATGTCAACAAACTGCCTTTGGCTTCACAGCAGAGGATGTTGAGCTAATTATTCAGTCAATGGCAATCAACGGTAAAGAGCCAACTTTCTGTATGGGAGATGATATTCCTTTGGCAGTCCTGTCGGACAAGCCTCGACTATTATATGACTACTTTAAACAAAGATTTGCTCAGGTAACTAACCCCGCGATCGATCCACTAAGGGAAAGTTTAGTTATGTCCCTTTCAATGCAGTTGGGGGCAAAAGGCAATATTCTCAACCTCAAGCCTGAAGATGCCAAGTTGCTGAAGTTGGAATCTCCAGTGTTAAATGATGCCGAACTAGCAGGTATCAAAGCTGCTGATTTTAAAACCCAGTCTCTATCGACGCTCTATCAAATTGCTACTGGACCCAATGGATTACAGGATGCCGTAAATCAACTGTGTGAGTCAGCTACTGCGGCGGTGCAACAGGGAGTAGAAATTATTATTTTGAGCGATCGCGAAGCCTCCCCCAAGGGGAATCCCTCAGAGGAACAAAACATTGGTACTGAATACAGTTATATTCCTCCTTTACTAGCGGTGGGCGCAGTGCATCACCACCTAATTCGCCAGGGGTTACGGTTAAGAACTTCTTTAGTCGTAGACACGGCTCAATGTTGGAGTACCCACCACTTTGCTTGCCTGATCGGTTATGGTGCTTCGGCAGTATGTCCCTATTTGACTTTAGAAACTGTACGTCAGTGGTGGAATAATCCCAAGACCCAGAAATTAATGCAGAATGAGCGCATTGAGGCAATTTCTCTGGAGCAGGCACAGCAAAACTATCAGAAATCCGTTGAAGCGGGATTACTCAAAATTCTCTCTAAAATGGGGATTTCCTTGCTATCTTCCTATCATGGAGCGCAAATATTTGAGGCTCTGGGTTTAGGGGTAGATTTAGTTAATTTGGCTTTTGCAGGCACAACCTCCCGCTTGGGTGGTTTGACCGTTGCTGAATTGGCACAAGAAGTTATTGCCTTCCATCAAAAAGCTTTTCCTGAACTTCAGGGCAAGAAGTTGGAAAACTACGGCTTTGTGAAGTACAAAAAAGGTGGGGAGTACCATATGAACTCACCTGAAATGTCTAAAGCATTGCATAAGGCAGTAAAAACCAAAGAATACAACCATTATGATCTGTACAAGCAGTATCTCCAAGACAGACCAGTAACTGCACTGCGGGACTTGTTAGACTTTGAATCAGACCGCGAGTCTATCCCAGTGGAAGAGGTGGAATCGGTAGCCAGTATCGTCAAACGCTTTTGTACTGGGGGAATGTCTCTGGGTTCATTATCCCGTGAGGCTCACGAAACTTTAGCGATCGCCATGAACCGTATTGGTGGTAAGTCTAACTCTGGAGAAGGGGGGGAAGACTCGATCCGCTTTAAAGTTTTAGACGATGTATCAGCGGACGGGAAGTCACCTACTCTACCTCACCTCAGCGGCTTGCAAAACGGGGATACTGCTAGTTCCGCAATTAAGCAGGTGGCATCGGGGCGCTTTGGGGTTACTCCAGAATATCTGATGAGTGCCCAGCAATTGGAAATTAAACTAGCCCAGGGGGCAAAGCCAGGAGAAGGGGGACAACTGCCAGGGAAAAAAGTCAGTCCTTATATTGCTTCTCTGAGACGCTCTAAGCCGGGGGTGACTTTAATTTCGCCCCCGCCACACCACGATATTTACTCCATTGAAGATTTAGCTCAGTTGATCTTTGATCTCCACCAAATCAATCCTCAAGCTAAAGTATCGGTCAAGCTGGTGGCAGAAATTGGGATCGGGACGATCGCCGCAGGAGTAGCAAAAGCGAACTCTGATGTAATTCAAATATCGGGTCATGATGGTGGTACGGGAGCATCTCCCCTCAGTTCGATTAAACACGCAGGAGTACCCTGGGAGTTAGGGCTAACGGAAGTACATCGAGTGTTACTGCAAAATCAGTTACGCGATCGCGTTTTACTCCGAGCCGATGGTGGTTTAAAAACTGGCTGGGATGTAGTTATGGCAGCTTTAATGGGTGCGGAAGAATATGGCTTTGGTTCCATAGCAATGATTGCCGAGGGCTGTATTATGGCGCGAGTTTGCCATATGAACACCTGTCCCGTGGGAGTGGCAACACAGCAACAATACTTGCGGGAGCGTTTTAAGGGGATTCCCGAAGACGTAGTCAATTTCTTCTATTTTGTGGCCTCAGAAGTGCGATCGCTGTTGGCTAAATTAGGCTATCGCAGTTTAGAGGAAATCATTGGACGTACGGATTTATTAGTGCAAGACAGTGAGGTTAACATCGCTAAGACTAAGGGCTTGGATCTCAGTTGCCTGATCGATTTACCTAAGGTCAAATCAGACCGTAGTTGGCTAAAACACGTTGCGGTTCATACCAACGGCGCGGTCTTAGATAATGAAATACTAGCTGATCAAGTAATTAAAAATGCGATCGCCAATCAAGAGCAAGTGACGAAAGAAGTCACAATTATCAACACAGATCGCAGTGTTGGGGGTAGAATTTCTGGGGAAATCGCCTCTCAATATGGTAATAATGGTTTTGGGGGAGAAATTACTCTGCAATTTAAGGGTGCTGCGGGTCAAAGCTTTGGCGCATTCAACCTTCCGGGGATGAAGTTAATTTTGGCAGGTGAAGCTAACGATTATGTGGGTAAGGGCATGCACGGTGGAGAAATTATTATTACACCTCCGCAGGATGCTACTTATGACTTTGCGAGTAATGTAATCGTCGGGAATACCTGCCTTTATGGAGCCACTGGTGGAGAACTTTATGCCAACGGGCGAGCAGGGGAAAGATTTGCCGTACGTAACTCGATGGCTCAAGCGGTCATCGAAGGTGCAGGAGATCACTGTTGTGAATATATGACAGGTGGTTTAATTGTAGTTCTCGGTGAAGTTGGTCGTAACGTCGGTGCAGGAATGACAGGTGGTTTGGGTTATTTCCTGGATGAAAACAACACCTTCTCCAGTAAAGTTAATCCTGAGATTGTCAAATTTCAACGAGTTGTATCTCAGTCAGGAGCGACACAGCTCAAAGAGATGATTCAGAATCATGTTGCTAAAACTGGCAGTCCCAAAGGAAAGGCAATTCTGCAAGATTGGGATAATTATCTCGGCAAATTCTGGCAGGTAGTACCGCCATCTGAAGCAGATAGGGCTGAAGCAAGAGCCGCAGAGTCTAAAACTCTTACTTCTGTTTAATTTATAGTTTGGACATCAAGTATTTATCGCCTCTTGAATTAGGGTGATTGCAAATTAAATTGCGATCGCCTTTTTTTTCTTTTAAGATTGTTTATCGTGTAAAACGCTAATTAAAGAGATAAAGATTATGGATTTATATGAGCTTTTTGAAAATATCAAAAAAAGACCAGGTATGTTTCTTGGTCATGCTTCCATTAAGAATCTTTTCATGTTGTTACAACGCGATCGCTATTTTGATTTTAAGGATGATTATAATAGCAATGAAGAGCTACAATCAATTTCATAAGAGTCAATTGCTATGAGACTTGATAAATTATGAAAATTATAAAAATTTCTGTAAACGGCTTATTTGGAATTTTTAATCATAAAATCCCTTTAAATACTGATGAGAGAATCACTATTATTCATGGTTTAAATGGTTTTGGGAAAAGTAATATTTTAAGAATGCTTGATGGGTTATTAAATTCTAAATATTCAGCATTAATCAATGTACCTTTTAATAATTTTAAGGTTTATTTCGATGACAAAAGTATTCTGGAAGTCGAGAAAGAAAATATTGAATCAACAGATGATCAACAAGAAAATATAGTATTTAAATTTGATCGAGATGGTTTAGAAAAAGTATCATTTTATCCAGATAAAGATCATGAAAATATAAAATGGTTCGATAATAATAACTATACTATTATTGATAGTGGTGTTGTTGATAGTGACAAATATGTCAAAGCTAGAAAACTTTTAAGATCTCCTAAAACTTATTACTCTTTCAATTTAAATGATCTAGAAAATATTCAAATAAGCTTGCCAAAATCACTTGGTTTATCAAAAGAACCTAATTGGCTAAAAGATATCAAGAATAATATTAATATTAGACTTATAGAATCTCAACGTTTACTTGATGTTAATAATAGTGATTCTTCTACAATGCTTCCTACAGTATCTACATATTCCCAAGAACTTGCAAAATTGATGCGAGATAAATTTGCTGAGTACGGGAAAGAATCTCAATCTTTAGACCGTAGTTTCCCCATCCGAGCCGTACAACAACAGCATTCAAGTGATTTAACTGACGAACAGCTTAAAGAGCAATTGAATGAATTAGAAAACACTCGCAATCATTTAACCAAATTAGGTTTACTAGACAAGGATGAGAATGTATATTTTCCGGCTCAGTTACAAGATATTGATGAAAGTACCAGGAATATCTTGTCTGTATATGTAGAAGATACAAAAAAGAAGTTAAATATATTTAATAATATAGCTAGTAAAATCGAATTATTAAAAACAATTATTAATCGCAAGTTTGCTTATTCTTATAAAGAAATGAATTTTAGTAAAGAGCAAGGTTTTGTCTTTACGACTTGCTACCCTAATTCATCTGAATCAGATTCAAAAACTATTGCACCAACAGATTTGTCTTCTGGTGAACAACATGAACTAGTTTTACTTTATGAACTATTATTTAAAGTTGAACCTAATTCCTTAGTCTTAATTGATGAACCAGAATTATCTCTCCATGTTGGATGGCAATCACAATTTTTAAAAGACTTGCAAGAAATAACTGAGTTAGCAGATTTAGATATTCTCATGGCTACTCATTCTCCAGATATTATTCAAGATCGTTGGGATGATTTGACGGTTGAATTGAAAGCACCAGGGAAATGAGAGAGTTTATAACTGTCGATCGCGAGGCTAATACAATTCGATTACAACGTAGTGCTTTTAAAGGCACTTTTATTTTAGTTGAAGGAAGTTCAGATAAAGACTTTTATCAGCTTTTCACAGATAAAAATGAATCCAAGTTAGTTACTACCTCTGGGAAACCTTCGAGTAAACTTAAAGCAATTAAGATTTTGGAAATTCTCGAACAATCTGGTTTTACAGGAATTTTAGCTATTGTTGATGCTGACTTTGATCGCCTAGAAAATGTACGTTATCCCAGTTTGAATTTACTCTACACTGATACTCATGATCTAGAAACTATGTTAATTAAATCATGCGCCCTAGATAAAGTGATTACTGTGTTTGGTTCGGAAGCAAAAATCGCTAAATTTCAGCAACATCAAGATATTAGAAAGACATTGCTGGATGCTGGATTAATTATTGGTTATTTATTCTGGGGTTCCCAAGTAAAAAAATTAAATTTAACTTTTAGTAAACTTGAATTTAGTAAATTTATTAATCATAAAAATCTACAAATTGATGAACTTAAATTAATTCAAGAAATAAAAAATAAATCTCAAGCTTCGAGTTTACCAGATGAAGATCTAAAACAATTATTAATAAATAAACAAAATGAGAAACACGATCCTTGGGAGATATGTCGTGGTCACGATTTAGTCAAAATTCTTGCGATCGCTTTACGTAAATTAATTGGTACTAATAATAAAAAAGAAGTTGAGCCAGATATTTTAGAACGTAGCTTAATACTTGCTTATGAAAAAGCATGGTTTATTAAAACAGAAGTGTATCAAGATATCTGTACTTGGGAAAAAAATAATCAACCATTTAAAGTCCTTAATACTTTTCGTAGTTATTAGTTATTAATTCCTCTAGACTTGAGTAAACGCAAACGCTTCTTACGAGCAATCTCTTGTAGGTCTACATTGCGGTCTGTTTCATCGACAATTTCCCCTGTGAGAACTTCTAAGACATCTTCGAGGGTAACCACTCCCGCCACTCCACCATATTCGTCTAAGACCACCGCTAAGTGTTCGCGGTTTTCCTGAAATACTTGAAGCAGTTTGTCAGCGCGATTAGTTTCAGGAACAAAATGTACAGGACGCTTGAGAGTATCAATTTTGCGATCGCCATTTCCTTCAATCATGGCGGTTAATAGTTCATCTTTCAGCACTAAACCTGTAACATCATCAATAGTTTCATTAATAACGAGAATGCGAGTATGTTGAGATTTGATTATTTCTGATTGGCACTCGTTTAAGGTTTGATCTCCTTTGAGGTAGGTAACGATGATTCTGGGACTCATTAAGTCGGCAGCATTGAGGTCATTGAGTTGAAATACTCGTTGAATCATTTCAGCTTCGTCATCTTCAATCATCCCTTCCTGGAAACCGATCTTAGTGAGAAATTTAATTTCAGCTTCGTTGGTAGTGGGAATACTTTTGCCCTGTGTTAGAGGTGCGGTAACGTGTTCTACTAACCACACCAAGGGAGTAAAAATCACCGTTAAAAACTTGATGGGAATGGCCACAAATAAACCAACTGGTTCAGCATAACGTTGACAAAGAGTTTTGGGGACAATTTCACCAAAGATGATAATCAAGAAAGTCAGGATTCCAGAAAAAACTCCTAACCAAGCATTTCCCAATTCTTTAGTAGTCAAATTACCAATTGTAATACTACCCACGATGTTAAAAATGTTGTTGAGAATAACAATCGTGGCAATGGGTCGATTGATATGCAGACGAATACTTGCCAAGGCTAAGGCTGCGGGCTTTTTCGATTGAGCTAATTGTCTTACCTTAATGGGAGAAATAGACAGCAGTGCTGTTTCTGTCCCCGAACAAAAAGCCGAACCCAGCAAAACCACGGTGACGACGACAACCAGAAAAAGCATAGAATAAGGTAATGATTAATCTTTAATATAATTCAAAAATAAAAATAAACATTGTCGCGTCTCCTTACCTACGCAGTGTACCCAAATTTTACTCTCAAAGGTCATTTAATTTATTTTAATATTTCTACTATTCCTGTCTGACCATTTAATCTGACCCGTTGACCATCATGAAAAAGTTTGGTGGCATTATCAATATCCATCACCGCAGGAATATTATACTCTCTGGCAACAATCGCTCCATGAGATAAACGCCCCCCCACCTCAGAAATCAAGCCTCCGGCACGGGCGAGGATTGGCGACCAGCCAGCATCAGTATAGGGAACAACAATGATGGTTTGGTGATTGATATCGTCAGTTTGTTGCAAACTAGAGATGACCTTGATTGTCCCTTCTATTTCACCAGCACTAGTGCCAATTCCTTGAAATTGGTCTTGCTTAGTGACGATAGTAGGTCGAAAAACTGAAGGTTGAGGTTTTCCATAGACCAATCTCGGCACGGTAGTTAGTTGTTCTGCTACTTGCCACTGTTGCTTTCTGGTTTGAATTAGCTCAGTCAGTTTCTGCTGGGAACTCTGACTCTGATCGGTATTCTCAACTATGGTCACTATCTCCTCTAGAGTGAGTAGAAATATATCCCCTGAATCTGTAATCAAGCCTTGGCTCAACCACTGCTGTGACAGTGCCAGGAAAGACCAGCGTAGATATGCTAGTAGCTTATTGTAGGTTTCTCCCACTTGACCTTTGAGATTTAATCTTTGTTGAACTAGCTTTGCTTTCCACGACTGGGGAGGTATCTCTGAAGATGATTGAGCTTTCTTGGCACCATGAGCATCAAAGTAAAACCGAGTAAACATTTGTCGGGGAATACTTGATTTATCTCGCCAGCGAGGTACGGCAATGTCCGTTGCCACTTCGCTCAAATAGCCGTATTTTTCTAGCCAGAGATTGAATCGCTCCATAATGCTGCTCCCTTCAGGATTTTCGGCAATATGAGCAAATAAAGAGGCACAGGAGTCCAGGGTAATTTGCTCGGTGGCTAACAGCTTGCGGGTTTCTGAGGCTACGCTGGCTAAAGAACTTACGGCAACAACTTCGGGTATTTGGCGGTAATCTAGCTCGGTTTCAGCTACCTTGAAAATTTTCTGGCGGATGGTAAAACTGAGGGGAGCCAGAATATTGTAGTATGTGGCTTTATCTAGTAGCCCTAAAATAGTATTAATGCGTTCAATTATTTCTGTTGGGGATAATTCTGTTAATGCTTGTTCTTCTAAAGCGGAGAGGATGGGGGAAAAAAGCTTACGATGATCACGCTCAAAATGCTGGATCATCGTAAGCTTTTTTCCCCCATCCTCTCCGCTTTAGAAGAACAAGCATTAACAGAATTATCCCCAACAGAAATAATTGAACGCATTAATACTATTTTAGGGC
>JAAUYH010105650.1_pt1 | contig 10317 bp, 7 predicted proteins | sample 7278061 | NCBI WGS metagenome assembly JAAUYH01 (sample SAMN14350203, study PRJNA611818) | marine sediment metagenome | isolation source: surface marine sediment (0.6m) | place: French Polynesia: Moorea | collected 2018-08 | reverse complement strand
TGACGGGACATTTATTGAAACAGACGGTGATCCCCAAAAGAGGACCGAGCATTAGATGAGAGCATTGTTTAGATGTATATCAGCGAGTCCCAGCTGTTTGCCAGCAAGGAGCAGTGAAGCATATTCGTCAAGAATCACGGTAGGGACCCTACGCCTATTTCAGGCGTTCCTATTGGCGGCGCACATTATCTTGCGGTCAAACTACGCGAAGCATGCGTCATTGCAACGCGACCACTATGAAGCACGAGCAGTACAAGAAAGCAAGGCCAACACCACATTATGAGCGACACACGAAGCCACGCTTATCTGCATGTCCGAATCTGAACCGTTAAAATCGGCGCAAGAATACACACACTAAATTGATGTAACGGATAGGTCAATCCTGTAATCCCGTGCAAACTTCATTCGATAATTCCATCGGTCGAGTCGTTGTTAGTGAATCTGAGAGATGCCATCACGTGCTCACAACTATCTACATGGCGCACGGCGCACCAGTCACCTAGCACACCCCTTCCCGTTCCTCTGCTCTTGAAATGCTTCCAGCTCGATCGCCTTCTGTAGCGCCATCTTCGCCAAAAAGTCCAGCGTCGTACTGAGCGCCGCGAGTTCGCGCTTCGCCTTGCTCTTCGCCTCGCTCATCTCCGTCCGCGACGCCTCCCCGGCCTCGAGTTGCGCGCTCGCGCTCTTGGCCGCCGTATCCACTTGTACCATTTGCAGCGCTGTGCGTACCGTACGCAGTCGCTCCATCAATATCTCGCGTCTCGAGCAGTGGTACCCAGTCCCAACAAAACCGACTCGTGACCGTCGCGGGGTAGTCAACCCAAGATCCACCACCTTTTTGTCTTCTTCCTGACTCTCTGATGACCACGATGGGCTACGTTTCGCACGCAGTGCAATCATCATTTTCTCCCTCTTTGTTTCTTCATCCTCTTCCTCTTCATCAGCCAAAACTTCTTCACCGTCCGACAACGAAACCTTCACCACATCATCATCATCTTCCATACTACTCGAAGATGCGGAATTCAACTTGTCCAGCGTCATTCTTTGCCGAATTTCACTTTCTTCCTCGTCTTCCTCCTCCTCCTCCTCCTCACTACTTGTGTCATCAACAAGTACATGTTCATCGTCGGTTAAGACCACGGCCTCGACATCGTCATCGTCACTAATATCCGAGGGCGGTTTGGGTAATTCGAGCGGAACAGTTTCCTCTTCCTCCATTTCATCGTCCACATCGGGGCACGCACCACCATCATCGGAATCACTAGCGTAGGTACGGGTAATCTCACTTCTCGACACGACAAACTCCCAATCGGAGTTGTCCAGTACGGCCTCACCACCCAAGTCATCGTAATAGGTTTCACTTGTGGAACGCTCACTCTCGACGTCGGAGTCATCTTCCGAGGCGACGGAGGAGGACGCCAGAGATTCGACGTCGGACATGTCGGCGGCGCCCTGCACGGCCTGCTCGTCGATGGGGCGCGCGAAGACGGGCTTGTTCCACGGGTCGCATGCCACGGCGTCGCCGGCGGCGCTGCGGATGCTGCCGGAGCTGTCGGCGACGACGCTGGACAGCTCCGACACGGAGGGAGAGGCGCGGGTCTGGTCGTCGTCGCTCACCGGGGACCTGGGGCGGCGCGTGGGGTCGGCCGCCATGCCGCGTAGTGGCAGTGCGCGGCGGGGGCACGCTCGCTAGTCGGTTGCCGCAACGTGCGCCTGATTCTGGCGTTGTGCAGCGAGGAGTGCTGCTGCGGTGAAGATACAGTAGCCACAGTGGGTGTGTGAGGCAGCGCAGCAATATGGCTGCCCAATTTTAAACCAAAACTGTCGGATTTTGAACTCTGTTGGCTCGTTACGTAACCGATATTTGGGTTCGCCCCACTGACGTATCGTCATCTTATTTTAGCAATTCCTGCTTTCCGTCATACCCCTACCTAGCCCCCTCCCGCCCCCAGCTGCCCCGACCTGGCCCCGCTGCGCTACTCTGCCGCGCTGCGCGTGGCCATTATGTTTTCCGTTTCGTCGTCCGATTCTGACGAACAGCCCGACGACGATGTCATCAACAAGAACAAGAACAAGAATAGCTTCTCTGCTGTCGCCGCCGCCGCCGCGGCTACCCACGCACGTTCGAAACGTCTACTAAACAAAAATACCCCGAGTGCTGATGAAATCAATGCCGCTCTGTCCGCACCTACCCCACCCCAAAACAGCCTTCAAACTTCCCAGGCTACCGTTCGCACTAGCAAGTACATCGGAAAACTCGTGCGACGTGCCGAAGAACGGAAGGATGAGGCCCGCCTAATCGAGGACCGTCGCCTGGCACGCGACGACCCGAATACCGAGAAATTTGTAACCCCCGCTTACGCGCGCGCCCTCGCCGCCGCCGCTGCCACAGAAGGTGACGAATCCACATCAGTACACACCACACATTTACGTCATCGCACGCTACAACCAACGAAGCGCGGGCGCCGCTCTCGTTTCGAGCGTGCCGCCGCCGGCACGGCCGAAAATGCCTCAGAGGACGCCAATGGTGATTTGGACAAGCTGAAATCATCCAAATCACATGGACTTGTGCGTGATGACGCGACGGCTACCGCGGGGTCTCGACAGCGCGATTACGAGGGCGAGAACCGTCGTGAGCGAAGCGGGCATGCACGTGTACATGATGACGAGACTAGCGAATATTTGGCAACTGCCACACATCCGCGCGCGTTGCTGAGCTCCGAGGCATCGGACGAATCCGCGGCGCCACTGAGCAAGCGCTCGCCTCCCTCCGCGCCACACGTTGCAAAGCGCGCGCGTCGTTCGCGTTTTGGCGCCGCCGCCGCCGCCGCCAACGCTGATGGCACCACCGAGCAAACGCGAAAGTCGGCGAAAGTACGTGGACTTCGTCGAAACGACGACAAGGCGATCGAGGCGTATCGCGAGCGCTATTTCGAGCGCGAGAAACGCCGCGAGATGCGACGGCAACAACAACTTGGGCGTGCACGTGTACGCTAACCTTGTACTCTATACGCTTTTGATTATTGAGTCATCGAGAATTGCTTTGGATCTAGGCGCACCCGTGTCGCATAACTCGCGTTCGTGAGACAAATGCGTGGTTCAAATTCCAACGTTCCGATGCCACATTGGTCTCACGTGTCGACGCACTGTCGAAACAGTCAATTCCCGATCGTTTCATCAGCGAGAGCAGATGCAAGGGATTGCGAGAGAGGTTGCGCAAGCGAGACGTGAATAACTTATATTTATTTGTCGGCTAGAGTACAGGAGAACGGTGGGACCGATACGGAGCTGTTGCCCTCGGTCGGCTGTGCGATGGTCGCGTCGTCGATGTCGTCCGTCGCGCCAACGTCCGGAACGACGCCCTCGTCGTTCACGGCGACCTCGACGTATTCCGTCTTGGTAGTTTGTGATTGTTGCATCAGGGATTTCAATTTAAGCAAGTTGGACTTGGCGCACTCGAAATGGCTCTGCAACTTCAGCGCGTGGTCCAGCATGCGCTCCGCGTCGTCGAAGCGGCCTGCGGAGATGTAGAGCAACGCCAGATTATTATACACAGCGGCGTTCTCCCCTCCGATCGCGAGGCTCTTCTTGTACGCCTCTTGCGCCGACGCGAAGTCCGTGCCTTCCTGCCGCCGCAGGTTCCCTATGTTACACCACAACACCGCCAACGCCTGCTTCCCGACCGTGCTCACCTCGCACTTCTCGTCCGACTCCTTCGCTTCTTTCATCTCCTTCAACTCTTTGCTTTCGATTTCCTCCTCGAGTTGTTGGCTTGTTTCCTTCGTCTCGTTTACCTCTTCACCTTCCCCATTAGCTTTCTTAACCGCATAATTCTCCTCGACCGACTCTATAGCTCGTGTGTACGCCTTTTGTGCCGCGTCCACGTTGTCATTCAGTTGACTCGAAACCGCAAGTGTGTTCCACGCCGATTCCATGTTGCCATTGCGTGAAACCGCTTGCACCGAAAAATCGCGCGACGACCCGTATCGGCCCGTTCCCAGCTGCAGGAGCGCCAGCTGTACCCAGGCCGCCGCGTCGTTGTTATCTTTCTCGAGCGCCTCGACTAATCGCTCCGCCGCCTCCGCGCCAAAGTTGCGATTGCCCGTTTCCTCCCACGAGAAATCGTGTCGTATCCGCAACGCCGCACCCAGCGCCGTGCTCGAATAGCTTGTTCCGATGTCTCTCGACAATGCACGTAATCGTAATACAGCAGAGTCCATCGCCGGACGCGGATCGTCCGAGTTGTCGTTGTGATGAGTTGTCGCGTACACCTTGCGCGGTTGCACACCTGAAACATGGTCGCTCGCGGTGCCTCGCCGTAGCTCCTCTGTTACTCGCCGTGCGCGTATTGATGTTAGCAGCAGGGAAAACTTCGGTCGATGAACATTGTCCGCGGCACGTTCCGCCTCCACGGCGGCGGCCTCGCCTTCCGCGAATTTTCCGAGTGCCGCGTGCGCTATCGCGAGTCCGCCCCAGGCGAAGGACAATCCCCGGGAATCTTTGTGGGTGCCGTTCACCGCACCCTCGAACGCGCGTGCAGCGGCTTCATACACTGAATGTCGAAGAAGCACCAGGCCATAGTTGGAGAGCGCTTCTGCATGACCTCGGTCGAGTACGATGACTTTCTGAAAACATGTGATGGCGGCTTCTGCGTTGCCGAGCGCAAGTTCGGCGAGTCCGAGATTGTTCAGTGCGTCCAGATATTCGGGGAATGAATGCCGAATTGACCGGAGGACTTGACGTGCACCGTCAAATCCACCCTCATTCAAGTGCAGCAAGGCGAGCGCGTTCCATATGTGTGGTTGTGTGTTGTCGAGATTCGTCGCCGCGACCAGGTCTTTTTGTAATCTCTCGAGGAGCATGGAGCGTTCTTCACGTGAAAATTTATGTGCAGCGGCGAGATGTGCCGCTTGTGCTGCGTGTGCACGAAGGGTGGCTATTCGAGCCTTCAATTGCGCGGGCGCCGATTCGGGATTGCAGTATTGTTCCATGCGTTCATTGTAGATCTGGCGACAATGTTGAAATGCGCGCAATGCCTCTTCGCCATCACACAGTCGCATGTACATGAGGCCGAGATGAAAGTGGGCCTCTGCGTTGCGAGGCATCCGTTTACACGCACCTATCAATGCGGAACGCAATTGTTTCTCGTTCAATTCATTCCAGGGGTGCACGTGCTCGCCAGTGCCCAGTGGGGGGAGGTCCATCTCGCCGTACGGCTCGGCGCACGTTTTCCGCAGGCGCCGCAAACTCTCCGCTTCCGCCAACGCGCTGGGCGTCATCGCGGCGTCGGGCTGCGCACCGGCCTGCCCATCCGTCGCCGTGTTCGCAGAGGCGGCGTGCGTGCGTGGCGTGGGTGCCGCATTGCTACCGGCTACGGCGGGGGGACCGCCTTTCGTCGGTTGCATGGCCATACCTCTTTTATGCAGACGGACCCACCTTTCGTACGAGGATATGGTACACTGTAACAAGACGGAAGATCTATTGTTTTCGAAATAAATGGGAAACACGGATTTATTCGGTGTACTTTGGAAACCCTAGCCCGCCCGGCTTACACCAATTTGATCTCTCATCTGACGTCTTTAACCTCCGCGCACGCCGATCCCGCGCTCCGATAAATGGGCTTCGGCGCGTGCAAAGCCAAAGTACGGCGATTCCGACGACGCCCCAAAAATGCGCCCCCGCTCGATGAAAGAATCATCGAAAACCGCCAGCACTGTACCCAGTTTTACTGGAATGCCGCGAGCGCTGTCATGAAGGTACGATTGCACAACCGAAACAACATCTCTCCCCGCTTGCTGCGTTTCACGCAATGTCGCTGACTCACATCAACTTTGATTCTTGCCAGACTGCTTGCTTGACTCTGTTTTTGGCTGTGGAAGGCCCCCGTCGAGTGGTTGCTTATGCGACGCGTCAGCCAGAGGTTTGTCGAAATTGGTTCCATTTTTTCCCAACTGCTGGTTTCTAACTCGCAACCCGTTGTGGATAGCCGAAGCCGTTGTTTTTAGATTGTTCACCGTGGGGCTATCGAATGTGTGCTTGCAATCACCATTTCTATGACCATTATAGTATCGCCGAGTCGCCTCCGCCCCCACAACCGACATTTGTACAACCAGAGTCGATCCAGAAATTTCCGTCCAAATCACCTGTACTTCCCGACAACCCCGATTTTGCTCACTTAGACAAGCCTCAAGTGCCGGCCGAGTTGAACGAGAAACGCCGTCGCAAATGGTTTTTCTTCTTTTAAACTAACTACTCTTACTTCTACTAGTACTATGGCTCTAGACAACTGCACTCTAAAATCGACTCACACCTGCGTGTTTCTTGCAAAACCGTCGAATCCGATGGTACGCCTCGGATAACACGAAATGCGGCGCGCAAAACACAATTCGGACGAAATTTGGGGCTTGGAAACACTGCCCGGGTAGAACGAAAACTGATTCTTCCGCGAGCAACGCCTTGGTGAACGCCATGTCGTCTTCAAAGCCGAGAAGCTCTACATCTACTTCCGCCATGGTGTACATCGCCCCTTGCGGCGCGATACAACGCAGTCCTGGTGCGCTTGCTAGGGCTTTCACCGTGAATGTGGCGTTCAATTCCAGTTCGCTCATTACCGAGCGGAAGCTTTCGTCCAACACGCCACCTTGTAGCATGGTGGGGACAACGGCCTGAGCGGGCGAGTTCGGCACCAACATACGCGTTGTCAGTTGTCGGATACCACGTCGGATATTGCCTTTTTCGAATATGTTGTGTCTGTCGTGTATCAAAATCCAGCCGAGACGCCAGCCCGGTACAACGAATTGTTTGCTAATGCCACCCACGCTCAGCACGGGTACATCAACACTTTCGCTGCCCATAGGGGTGAAATCGCGGCCCGAGAAAACCATGTCTGCGTACACCTCATCTGCTATCACTGGCAAGTGTAGTTCGGCTGCTGCTTTCAATATTTCCTGAATGTGTCGCTTCGTGTACACAGAGCCGCACGGATTCGAGGGATTATTCACTACTATCGCCACGGTGCGGTTGTCAACTAGTGCGGGCAATTTTTTCAGGTCGATTTCCCATTCTTGGTTTGGCAAGAGATTGTAGCTGCGACATTCCACGCCAAACCCTTCCGCTATGGTGCGGAACAGTGGGAATCCGGGACGAGGAAGTAAAATGTTATCCCCTTCGTTCGCAAGTGCGCCAATTGCAACCTCTATGGCGCCCGAAGTACCGCTAGTCAAAACAACATCATCGGCGGTTAGAGGCGCATTAGGCAACATGTAACGTTCGGCTACTGCAGTTCGCGCCTCCAAAGAACCCATTGACATGGAATAACCGTGGTGTTTCATGCTTCTTATCGCATCACAGTACGCATCGATTGCACGAGAACTCACCTTCAAATTGCCATACACCGTTGGATCGCCAACCGACAATTTGATGACATCCATAGATGGGTTGGGCTTCACATCAATCCCCTGCACAAGATTGCGGATAGGATTGACGGTGCGCAATGAACGGTTCGATGCTCTAACTTCCCATTCGTCGCTGCGTTCGGCAGAACTGCCGTTGGTGTGCGACGGGGGCGGTGGAGAGTCTGGTGGATTCGGAGGCGAGTCTTCACGATTCAATGGACTGCGTTCAAGAGTATGCCCGGGTTGCGTAGACGGTGCTGATGATCCTTTCATTTCCCATACGGACTCCTGCCTGTTGGGCGGAATCACTCTGCCCGAAAGTCTTCGTATCCTCTTCCGGCGTTCGGCCCGGATACGCTGGACGGAAGCTCGAACGTCTGCAGGAAGTCCTTTCAGCATCTTATCGACTTTCAGTTCGCCGCCTGGTGCGCCAACCTCGACGAATATTTTCGAGAAACACATCCCACAGCAAAGATCAAGCTCGATTTCGGACTTTGGCACTGCTGCCCCACAAACTTTGCAGGGTACAGATTCGGAAGCGACGAAGGCGTTCTGAAGTTCAAGCACAGGCTCTGCAACAAATGGAAATTGCGACCTTTCTCGTGCAATCACCTCTGCCATTGATGTGAGAGCATTGTATGGCCCGTCTGTGCTCTCAGATGCTGGTGGAACAATCTTCGCCGTACGCATCGAGTTTTTTATATCACGCAATGACATCGACAAAGATTCTCCTTCGGCGCCTAAATCGTTTTCCGCGGAGCCTCTGGTACTGACTGTTGAATCACTGTTGCGAAATGCCTGACGACGATGTTTGATTTGCGCAAGCTTCGAAAATAACTCTTCGCTACTGACAACAGGCACTCTATCGGAGATTCCGCTCGATGAGCCTATTTCATTCGAACTGGTGTCAAATAAATCATCGACTGCGTTCTCAAAATCGTTCTCGTCAATAGAGTCGTCATCTTCGATAACCGATTGAATACCTAGATCTTCATCTTCCGAATATATTGTAGTTGGCGCCATAGACGCCATCAGCCTTGAAGCGATGTATTCGGATGAATATTCTCGACCACGCGTTATCTTTTCAAGTCTGCTTAATTCAACATTCAAATCGTCGGAATCCAGGGAATCTGGGTCGTTGCTCGATGACAGAGTCTCAGAGCCATCAACGCCAGGATTCGGAGAATCTTCGCGAAGTATTTGTTCGTAATACGCTGAAAGTTCCATCGTTCGGTCAGTGGTGTCCTGCAGATTTGCAGGTTTCGAATTGTTCGCTGTTACATCTAGGGGTGCCCGAGATGATTCCGCAGAGCACATCCGTGTTCGGCGCGTGCATGGAGACGGTGATGGGGATGTGAGTAGTGTCGGAGCTACAAACCCAATCATCGTAGATGACTTGATTACGGATGCACACTCAATGCAATGGATCACAATGAATATCTCCAAATTCTCTAAGTGGTTACTAGAAATCAGACAATTCCACTAATTGGTCGTTCTAATTGCAATTAAATGGCGTGACACTGTTTTTCTGCTGTGACACAAGGAGGAGAAGGTGATCCATGGTTCTTAACGATATAAACAGTGCTGGTGTTTTTATCGATTTGCGTGCAATTTTAAATGTTGTAATTAAGAAACACGCGTGCATATATATTCTCTGGTAGTAATAGAACGAACCTGGCACATAAGAATTAATTTAGAAAATAATCACTCTCATTAACGATCGAAATAAACCCATTGTCCTAGCCAACACATGTGAACAATTTAGACCTACAGCTAACATACTTTAACAGAACATCTCAGGAAAACCGAGTAGAATTCTTATTCAGTTGTGCACAAGGCACCTTCGTGCCCGCCTAAAAATCCGTGATACGTGCTTTTCAGCAGAATCAGACGCAAATTATTCGTTAGGGTTCAGTGTTGAAATGTATAGTCAGTGTTCCAGTTCAGATTCCTGACCCAGACGAAATATAATTCCTTCTCATTACTCTTTTCTTCCAATTCGTCGAAAAACCCTAATCCTCTAAAATTTAATCTTCATTCATATAGAGTAATTGGTGCTCATTTTCTAAAATTTTATTCTGTTGTAGATAGTACGGAGTAGGCCATAGAAGCATATTTCGTTATTTTCAGCAAAAAATTACTACTCACTATGAACGACGAAATGCAAGCGAAGTACTGCCGGCAAAATGGAAGACGTGAAAGTGTCCTTTCGGGAGGGAATCCGAGCGAAAGGTCTTTCTGAACAACACTTATGCAGAAGTGTGAACCGCATATGTACTATATGCCGCGAAGTTCAAAGGCGCATTTGTGCTCACGAATTAGAACCACAAAATATGGTAGTACGCGTGGGAGCTCGCTTCTCGGGAATCGCGGTGGAGCCGGACTCTTTATAATATGGCGCTAGGGGCTTAACTACCTGGGGAAACATGTAAATGCGAAAAAATAAAAAGAGCTGAGACCAATTATGGAATGGAACGTACGCATTTAGTGGGCTTGGATGAGGTCCGGCTGTTGCTGATCGGTCTTGGTCGTTGTATTCTTCTCCCGCTAGGGAGATGTCTGGATCTGCGGTGGGGATGTCTGGGCGCGCAGTCGGAAAAGGCCTCTGCCTGTTGAATTCTCCCTGCGTGTGTGAGACGTCTGGATCTTCATTGAATTCTCCTTGCATGTATGGGATGTCTAGATCTTCGGGTAGAGTGTCTGGTGCTAGTTGCTGGTTGCTTTTTGTTTGGTTGCTTGATTGAGTGATTGGTAAAGTTCCTCTCCGGGGGTTTTCAATCGTCCCTGTCAGCTGCTGATCGGCGATCTTCGGACACTGCCTGAGGTGTGGGGGCACACTGTGGCTTCATTATGAGTCAAAAAATCTTAGGAAGTGAAAGGTGCATTGGAGGGCGGCCCTGGGTTCGGTGGTAGTGGCTGAGTC
>JAAUYH010027686.1_pt1 | contig 10317 bp, 10 predicted proteins | sample 7278061 | NCBI WGS metagenome assembly JAAUYH01 (sample SAMN14350203, study PRJNA611818) | marine sediment metagenome | isolation source: surface marine sediment (0.6m) | place: French Polynesia: Moorea | collected 2018-08 | reverse complement strand
GGACTGGGATACCTGCCCCAGGAAACATCAATTTTCCGCGGCATGACCGTCGAGCAGAACATCATGGCCGTGCTGGAGATGGTCGAACCGGAGGCGCAGGCGCGGAAAATCGATGTTTCCTGGGGCAGGTATCCCAGTCCCAAAATCGCGCGGCGATACATGGGCAATGCCGTGATATCGTCGCCGTCCAGCATGATGCGTCCGGCATCCGGGCGCACCAGCCCCATGACCGAGTAGAAGCAAGTGGTCTTGCCGGCCCCGTTCGGTCCGAGCAGGCCAACCACTTCGCCGCGGGCCACGGACAATGAGACATCGTCGAGCACCGCCCGCTTGTCATAGCTCTTGGCAATAGAGACGACTGCGAGGCCATGCTCCATGGCATCGCTCGCCATGGCGGCACCAGGCTCGGCCATGTTCAGCGTTTCGTCTCCCGTCATTTCATCCATCAACAGTCCTCGGCGCTCCCATCATCCGATGCATTTGTAAACAACATGCCCCATTATATTCGAAATTGGCAAGCTTTATGCATGATGGACTGAAAATGGAGCTTTTTCAGGCACAATCAAGCCCCGCACGGCCTTGTTTTTCCGGAATTTTCCGATGATTCCGGGCCAGGATGCAAAAATTCAGGCGTCGGCCTAATTGTCGCGCTGCGGAACGGTGAAGGTGCCCGAAACCCTGCCGCTCGAGCTCTGCGAGCTGCCCCCGGTCGCGCGGCCGTCAATCGTGGAACGGCCCGATGCCAGGTCGATGATGACCCGCCCGCCGGTCAGGCGGTTGGTGCCCTGGGTCAGCGTCACATTCCCGACCAGCGTGATCAGGCGGCGGTTGAGATCGTAGATAGCGGCATTTCCGGACGCGGTGTCGCCACCCTTGCGAATGGTCACCCCACCTGCTGCATCGATGCGATCCACTTCAATGCCGCCGGTGTTGCGATACGCGACAGTCATTCGCGCTGCGTTTAGAACGAGGCCGGCTTGCTCGACCCGGACGGCGCCTGAAAGCACAACGCGATCGGCCCGGTCCTGGACTTCAATGCGACCGGCATCAAAATTCACCGGTGCATTGGCATTGTGGTTGCCAAACACCTGCGCTGGCGCCGAAATGGAGGGAACGACCAGGGCAGCGACCATCATGCTCGCCCCGCCCAAAACCCAGATGATTGATCGCTTGTTCATCGCTATCGCCTTAGTCCATTTTGCTCGATCCGCAAACGCGCATTGCCGTTCAGCGTCACGGTCCGCTGGTTCATGTCTGCCTCCAGGCTGTCCGCCCGGAACGTGCCGATGTTCGTCCGGCCTTCCACCGGGCTGTCACTCTTCAGTGTGCGTTCCTTCAAATCGACCGTGACATTGCTGGTCGTCAGCCGGTACCCTCCTGCGGCTTCGACCTGGACGGGGCCGGGTACCGTCACATTTTCCAGGTCCATGTCATAGCGGCCTTCGCTGGCACGAATCTGGGCAGGTCCATCTGCCAGCAGGATGCGCGCCGACAGGTCGCGCAATTCCACAATTGCCTCGCGCGAGCTTTGCTGGACGGCGGAACCGGCACGGAGCGAAAATGGGCGTCCCTGGCTGTCTTCGCCGCGATAGAGGGCCTCGGTCACGCGCAATCGTTCCTTCGCGACATCGACGCTTTCCTTGTCGAGCACGAAACTGAGTTCGCTCACCCCGGTAAATGGCGCGAGCGCGAGGACCGCGGCAAGCGCCCCGACGCCAATCGGCATCACGACGCGGAGCAGTCTGACATTCCGGTCATGCTTGCTGCCGGGAGCTGCAAAGACCTGTCTCCTGCTCCTGATGATCTTGGCGGCTTGTGACATGGCTTCTATCTATCCGAAGACAGCTGATTATCCAAACCGGTTGCTGGGGACCGGTTCAGCTGTGCGCAAAAATGTCGGTTTCCGGCCACCCCGCCAGGTCGAGCCTGGCCCGGTGCGGCAGGAAATCAAAACAGGCCTGCGCAAGCTCCATCCGGCCTTCTCGTTCCAGCCGCTTTTCAAGTTCGCTGCGCAGGCGGTGAAGGTAGCGAACGTCGGAAGCAGCATATTCCATCTGCGCGTTGCTGATGTCGGGGCCGCCCCAGTCGCTTGATTGCTGCTGCTTGGAGATATCCTCGCCGAGCAGTTCCTTGACCAGTTCCTTGAGGCCGTGCCGATCCGTATAGGTGCGCACCAGCCGCGAAGCGATCTTGGTACAGAATACCGGCGCGGCCATGACGCCCAGATAATGCTCGATGGCCGCCAGGTCGAACCGGCCGAAATGGAACAGCTTGTCCCGGCCAGGGTCTGACAGCACTGCCTTCAGGTTGGGCGCCGAAAAATCGCTTCCCGGTCCGAACCGGACCAGGTGCTCATCCCCGCCGCCGTCCGAAAGCTGCACCATGCAAAGCCGGTCACGTGGTGTCTGGAGACCCATTGTTTCACAATCCACTGCTATTGCACCCGCGGCAAGAGCATCCGCTGGCAGGTCTTCTTCGTGAAAATGGACTGTCACTGATACCCTTTCGATCTGGCCGCGCGATGGCCGCGACGCTGGCGCCAACATAGCGGGAGATTGCAGCTTATCAACCAAATTAGCTGCTTGCGCTCCGCCTCGGTCACCGTGTCGGTAGTCGCGCCATTTGCGTTTTCCAAAGCGCACGCATTTGTGCTACAAACATTCATGCGGGTCGGAATCCATTACCGGCATTTCGAGAATAGGGGAGAAGGCAGTGGCAGACGAAAAACCTGAAGTGCAACCTACCGGGCAAGAACAAGCCAGCGGGTTTGACCTCAACAAATCGACGATTGTCGCGCTACTCTATCTCGCCAGCTTCATAGTTGGCGTGACCGGCCTGATCGGCTTCATCATGGCGTTGGTCTGGAAAGGCGAAGTGGCCGGTACCTGGGAAGAAAGCCACCTGCAATATCACATCATGACCTTCCTGATCGGGCTGATTGGCGGCGTGATCGGATTTATACTGATGGTCGTGCTGATCGGCTTCCTCGTTCTGCCCGTGATCGCGGTATGGGTCATCGTTCGCACGGTGATTGCACTGCTGAAGGCGCAGAAGCAGGAGCCGATGCCAGACCCCAAAACACTCCTCTTCTAAGCCAGGCGCGGCGGCTACTGGGGACTTTCGCAGGCTTCCCCAAGTTTTTCATTCGCTTATTGGCAGTGTTTTCTGTATAAGCGCGTTGCGCGAGAAGGGGATTCTCGCGTTGCGATGCTGATGAATTCGTCCTCTGTGGCATTGAAAATGATATTGGACGAAGAGAAAGTGACATTACCAAAATGGGTTTTGACAGGAACCGGCGAGGCAAGGGCCGGGACAAAAGGGACAGGTTCGGCGACGAGAATTTCGACGGATATCAAGAAGATAGCGGACCTCCTATCGAGAGATATGTAAAACCCGAAACTGATCGCTTCGACGGCGGGCGCCGCGGCGGATTTGGTGGCGGCATGCCCGACCAGGTCGTCGGCGAAGGCACCGGAAAGGTGAAGTTTTTCAACGCGCAGAAAGGCTTTGGATTCATCGTCCAGGACGGCGGCGGGGACGACGTATTCGTCCATATCAGCCAGGTCGAACGCGCGGGACTGAAGGGTCTTGCCGAAGGTCAGGGGCTGCGCTTTTCGCTCGTCGATCGCGGCGGCAAGGTTTCCGCTTCGGACATACAGATCGAAGGCGAACTGATCGAAGTTCCCGACCGGCCTGCCGGTCGCCCACGCCGCGAGCTGACCGGCGAAAAGGCTTCCGGCACGGTCAAGTTCTTCAACAGCATGAAGGGCTTTGGCTTCATCCAGCGCGATGACGGACAACCCGATGCCTTCGTGCATATTTCCGCTGTCGAGCGCGCGGGCATGAACGGGCTTGAAGAAGGTGACAAGCTCGAGTTTGAACTCGAGGTCGACCAGCGCGGGAAAACCGCAGCCGTCAACCTGGTTGCGAAGTAACACTGCGAAAGGGCCGGCCACGCTCTCCTGAGCCTGGTACCGGCCAGCAACCTTTCAAGCCCAACCGGACGCAAGCAAAAAAAGACCCGCCAGCCATTCGGCCGGCGGGTCCTTTTCTTGGTTCCCGGCTTAGAAGCGGAAGGTGACCGCTCCCGAATATACCTGGCTGTCGACGTCCGTCCGGCCGAGTGTCGTATCGGCCGACAGGTCGAACGATACATTGCCGCTGTTGTAGCGGATGCCGACGCTGGCCTCGCCCCAGTTCCGGTCAGGATTGACCAGTGCAAATCCGGCAAGCGGTCCTACGCCACCCACGAAATTCGCGCCGAACCGGCTCGGATTATCGTTCAGGAACTCATGCACATAGTGCATCGAAGCGCGCATCTGCAGCTTCCGGCCTGGCTTACTCTTGATCTCGGCGCCGGCCAGACCCTGCAAGCTGTTGTAATCCGGACGAACCAGGGTCAGAGCCGGTCCACCGCCGGTTTCACTGACGGTGTCGAAGTTGACCTTGGCAGCACGGCCACGGATACCCGGTGCCATGATCACACCGAGCAGTTCCATTTCCTTGCTGAGCCCGACTTCACTCGCAAAGACGAGGCTGTCGTCGTCGGTGGTAAGGTTGAACGCCTGCGGCCCGAGGTTGACGGTGCGCGCAGTCTCGACATTGTAGGTGCCGATGCTGACGCGTGCGTCAAACACCAAGTCCCAGAACGTCTTTCCGCGACCGTAGATCGATCCCATGATGGTCGTGCCTTCGGCGGTGTTGCCGAGAACAGCCGTTGAATCGACATCGGAATAGTAGACCGAAGCACCGATCATCGATTCTTCGTTCAGATAATATTCCAGACCACCGGCAATGAAGAAGCCATCGAACTCATCTTCGCCATCGGCACCGGCAGGTGGGTTCCGCAGCGGCATGGAGCCGCCGTCACCATTGACGAAACCGCCTGCCAGATAGACTGCCATGTCTTCATTGACCGCGCCGGACTGGACATCGGCATCGTCGGCATTCACTGCGGCGTCGCTCAATACAGCGCTGGCGCTGTTGATGCCGAAGCCGCCCAGCGATGCAGCCGCCAGCTGTACCGGACGCCCGATCGTGGCGACAGTACCGCCATTGGTCGAACGGTCAGCAAAGCTGATCCGGTTCTGATGGAAGCTGGAAATCTGGTCGATCATGCCGCGAGCCATCGACTGGGCAGTGGATTCCGTCGTCGGAGCCCAGCTGTCGAACGTCGCCTGGATAGTGGCCGCATCCTGGAAATCGAGGAATGCGAACAGGTCACTGGTCGCCGCATTGCCGCGGTTGCGATCCATGAGGGCTGCATAGCTGGCCTGGACCGGGTTGAGCGGATCAATCACATTGCGGTAGCTCTGCGCCCTGATCTTGGCTCTCACTACGTTCCCGACATACACCAGATTGGTCTGGATGATCGCACTGATGCTGCTGGAAGGCGCGAACGTGCCGGTATAGCCGTTGCCGGTCGTCACGATTGTGTAGGTGCTCGGCGTATCCGGGTTGAAGCCGGCAACCGTATTGAAACCAACGGTTCCGCCCAGGCTTGCCTGGCCGGTAATGGCCAGCGTGTCGGACACGCCATTGGCGCCTACATCGATCAGCAGAGACGTTCCGGATGCGAGCACCGCATCGCCATTAATGGTCAGGGTCCCGACAGTGCCCATCGTGCCCGGCGCAATCATACCAGCAACACTGGTAAGGAAAGGCGCGTTGATCGTGCCGTTACCCGAGATCATTCCGGCGAACAGGTTATAGTCGCCAACGCTGGTCAACGAACCATCGACGGCAACGCGGCCGCCGGTCTGGTTGACGTCAATCAGCGATGTCAGGTCTCCGGAACCGGCAATCACCAGACCAGCAGCGCCACCAACATTGAGGCGGTCAATGGTACGCGCGCTGCTCAGGGTCGTGGTGCCGTCGCGGCTCAGCGTTACCTCGAAATAGCGCCTTGTCGCCACGCCCGAGCCTGGCTCGATATTGTCGGGCACGAAGCCGGTTGCACCGGGCAGGCCGTTTTCGATGGTCGGATCAGGGTTTGGCCCGGCAGCAAATTCAGGCTCGCCACCGTTGATACCCTGGGGCTCGTCTTCGACACCTTCCGGGCCACCGTCGGCGTCAGCCGGCAATGCAATCGGGGTAGCGCCGCCGTTGATGGCGATGTCGCCAACCGGTGCCGCACCACCACGGATGGCGACATCGTCAGCAAGGTTTACACCGGTGCTGATCGCAACATCGTCGGCCATGGTCACGCCGGTGCTGATTGCAACATTCTCGACGATCATGCCTTCGCCGCGGATCGCCGCGTTGGCGGCCATGGTCGGCCGGCCAGCCGCAGGCGCTGCGGTGACAGCCGCCGCTTCAACTTCTGCAGATGCAGCAACGACAGGCACAGCCGGCGTCGCATTGGCCGCTGCCTGTCCAGGCAGCTGGGCTTCACCGATGCTAGAAGTGGGCGCAGATGTCGGAGCAGGTCGAGCCGGCGGGGTTGGCGTACCGGTGGCCAGGTCCAGACACTCGTCGCCCGGATTGTCGCCTTCGGGGTCGAAGCAAACCTCGCCGAATTCAGGCGCAGTACCGAAACGGCCAGCGCCAGGCGATGTCGGCAGCCCGTTCACGACGTTGCCGTTCTCGTCAATGATCCGGAATGCGGGATCGAGGTCAGTCTGCCAGTGGTTGGGATCTTCCCAGTTGCCGTCACCGGCAACCGCGCTGACATAGCGATAGGGGCTGTTGGCGACAATATAATCCCAGTACAGGTAAATCGGCTGGTAAAAGCTCTGGGTACCGTAGGAACTAAACACCTGCGGACCAAAGAAGCGCGATCCGCCCGACAGGACGCCGATCACGAGATCTTCGTCGGTCAGCGAGTTGTTTGCCGCGTCGAGGATCAGCGGTCCGCCCGAGTCACCGCCAGCAGTTGTACCTTCACCGACAAGCGGTTCGTCCTTGAACAGGTTGAAGTCGAACGGGTTGGTCTTGTTCGGGTCATCAAAGTCGAGGCTGTACAGCACCTGGGGCAGATCGCCGAACGCGTTGCCGAACAGGAAGATGTTCCGGTTGTCGAGAGAGGTCAGTGAACCGAGCATATTCTCGGCAGCCCGGCGGCGCCAGTCAATGCCCTGCGAAGCGCCGGTCGTACCGCTTCCCGAACGGCCATAGCCGGTGATGTTCACATGGTAACCCGTGCCGGTCACATCATCAATCGCACCGGGAACCGGAAGCGGCGAGAACAGCAGTGTCCAGGTCGGGATGTTGCCAGCCGGCGTGTCGAGACTGGCCAGCGCAATGTCGCCTTCGAGGAAACCAAATCCGTCCGGGCGCTCAATCGACTGCGGATTGATGTAAATCTGGTTGATGTTGTAGACGAACTGATCCGGGAAAGTCTGGAAACCATTGGTGATCCAGCTGATGAAACCCGGGAGCGCGTTGTCGTCGAAAGAGAAGGCCGAGGCGATCGGGCCATTCTGGAAATCATAGTCGGATTCGGGACGATCGTTCACGCAGTGGGCCGCGAACAGGACGGTACGCGGGTTAATCAGTGAACCCGAGCAGACAAATCCGTCATTGCGGAAAAACATCCCGATACCATTGGCGCCTGTCTCATCGATGATGTCGGCGGGCGTGAAATTGTCGTTGGGCACGATGGCATTGGCCGGCGTGGCCAGTGCCATTGAAGCGATCACTCCAGCAGCAGCGGTGCGAAGAAGTGCAGAACGTTTGTTTTTTGCGAAATTCGAAATCATGGAAGAATGTCCCCTAATTCAGCCAGAATAGACTCTGCCGGGAGACTTGCTTGATTTTCGGGTCCAAATCAAAGGCAAAAATGGCCCAAATGGTCATTATGGTTAAAAAACCGCAGTTTCGCGTGCCTCTCATCATGTTACGAATGTAAAATTGGTTGCATATGTGATGAATTAGCAACAGAAATTCGCTGTTTTCGGCCATAAACACCGGCCCGGACTCGAAGAAGCGAGCCGGTTGCCCGTTTCGGGCAGCGAGAATCGGGCGACGGCCAGATGGTCGCGCCAGGGTGGTTCAGTCCTTTTGTGCCATTTCATGCAGGAACCAGGCGCGCTCCTCGGTCTGGTCGGTCCAGTCGTCCAGCAGGCCGTCGGTCGCATTGTCGCCGGCTTCGCCTGCCAACTCCTTTGCCGCGCGCAGTTTCTCGACCAGTTTCAGATTGTCCGCGCGCAACTCGGCCAGCATCGCATCAGCCGGCACCCGGGCATCATCATTGTCGGCCAGGCTCTGGTGCCGCGCAATGTCTCCTATTGATGTCAGCGTCCGGTGGCCATTCTTTCGAACCCGTTCCGCAATAAGATCGGTCGTGGCAAGAATCTGTGTCGCATGTTCATCGAACATCAGGTGATAGTCGCGAAAATGGGGTCCGGAAACATGCCAGTGGAAGTTCTTGGTCTTCAGGTAGAGTGCATAGCTATCCGCCAATATGGCGTTGAGCGCTTCTGCTACCGCTTTTCTTGCATTGTCGCCCGTGGTCATGGTCTTCCTCCTGTCGCATTTGAATAGACGGACGATAGACAAGGCAAGCGCGTGAGACCAACGGGAAGATCAATTCTCAGATATCGGTCAACTCGATAACCGGTCCCGCAAAAATCGAAATGTCCGATGCATAGATCGACGCATCGGTCCGGGCCGACGGCGGCATGCCTATAATATGCCCCAGGCGCCAAGGGCGAGCACCGCTCCGACCAGCAGGAAAACTCCGCCGGCTGTCCTGCGGATCAGTGTGATTGGCAGGATATCCGCCAGCTGCCGCTGCAATATCGCCGCTGGTATGCAGGCAACCATGACGCCGATCCAGCCGCCGAGCATGGACAAGACAACCATGTCGGTGCGCGCGGCCGTAGCGGCAAGGATAAACTGCCCCTTGTCGCCGAACTGGAGCACGAACAGGCCAAGAAATGATGTCCAGAACGGTCCCAGCGTCCAGCCTTCGAGCAAGTCAACCGGCCGCCGCCAGGCAATCATGCCAATGCCGGCAAAGATAAGTGCCAGGGCATAGAATAGCTGCAGCGGGTCTTCGCTGATCCACTGGTTTATCGCGGATCCGGCTACGGCCGAGATCAGGCAATTCGCCAATGTCGCAAGAGCGAGGCCCCAGAGGACCGGGGACATCTTGCCATAACGCAAGACCAGCGCGGCACACAGGATTTGCGGTCGATCCCCTATTCCGGCCAGCGCCAGCGAGAACAGAGAGGTGAGGAATGCATCCACTTCGACAGGCCGATTGGCAGCGGGCTAGGGCTGTCCGCCCAACCGCAAAGCAACATTGGCCATTAGCGCTTCGGTCATTGACGCGTCGAGCGGACCCGAAACAACCGCCGCCCGCATCGCATCGACATAGGAATGGACGATGGTCGCACCGCCGCCCGTCTCGGCCGCCGGCTGCAACGAGGATTCCAATGCACAGCTGAGATCATGTAGCGCGGCCAGCCGGTGCTGCGACGCCTTTTGCCGCAGGTGGTCGAGATGCATCAGGAACTGGACCGGATGGCGTGCAAACAGGCCGGCGGTCAGGTCTTCCAGCAGGTTCAGCATTTCAGCCTGTACGAGTAGATTCTTGTCATGATCCATGGCCATTGCCCCCACGTTTCCCGAGACGATGCAAAAACATGGTTAAGAAGCCGTAAACGATCACAGCTTTTCAACGGCGGTCCTAAGGCGGCTTTTGCTTGACTTTTCGCTCCGCGTTCATCATTAGCGCCCCCAATTGCCGCGGCGTCCGTGAACGCCGCCTTTTTATTTCAGCTTATGCTCTAAGGAATTCACCATGGCGAAACCGGCCACCGTCAAGATCAAACTCGTCAGCACCGCTGACACTGGTTTCTTCTATGTAACCAAGAAAAATCCGCGCAATCTCACGGAAAAAATGGTGAAGCGGAAATATGATCCGATCGCTCGCAAGCATGTCGAGTTCAAGGAAGCGAAGATCAAGTAGCCTGCAGCGCAAGCGGCACCTTTACCGGTGCAGCACCTTCTGGACCGATTCGAGAAACTTGGCGACCGATATCGGCTTCGACACGTAGGCCTCCGCGCCTGCGCTCAATATCCTGTCCTCATCACCCTTCCCGGCATAGGCGGTTACCGCCATGATCGGGATGATTTTCAGCTGCGGATCCTTCTTGATCTGCTCGATCAGTTCCAGCCCGCTGACATGCGGCAACTGGATATCCATCACGACCAGGTTGGGCACAAAACTGCGTGCCTTGTCGAGCACCTCGCGCCCGTCCTTGACCGGCTCGACAACGAACCCATGCGCGCGCAGCAGGTCGCAGAACAATTTCAGATTGAGCTCATTGTCTTCGACAACCAATACTCTTTTGGCCACTATGATTTTGT
>JAAUYH010000608.1_pt1 | contig 10318 bp, 6 predicted proteins | sample 7278061 | NCBI WGS metagenome assembly JAAUYH01 (sample SAMN14350203, study PRJNA611818) | marine sediment metagenome | isolation source: surface marine sediment (0.6m) | place: French Polynesia: Moorea | collected 2018-08 | reverse complement strand
TCATACCTATTGTCGTGGGGAAAGAATGGCAGTATGCGATAAGACTTATCAAATTTTAACTAATCCTAATAGTCCCTATAAAAACGAAATTATTCCCATTGAACCTTACGAAAATATACCTTTAGAGGAAGCAGAACCTTATGCTTGTAACAATAAAGCCATTCGTCATGCTAGAGAATCTAAAGGATCAGAATATAATTTGACAGATACTAACAGCAATACAGATTGTTGTTCTCCTGGAGAATGCTGTTAAAAAATAGGGATGTAACGTAACAGTAAAGGCGTAGCATGGACGCGAAGCTTATGCAAAGCGGGATCCTTTAGGAAATCCTTTAAGGCTACGCCTCTACTAGGTAATTTATTTTAAAAAATCGCTTATGATCTGGGCAACTGCAATTTTTTTAACAACAGTTTTCTTGGCTTATGCTAATGGTGCCAATGATAATTTTAAAGGAGTAGCAACTTTATTTGGCAGTGAAACTCTTAACTACAAAGTTGCAATTTGGTGGGCAACTTTGACAACCTTTGCGGGTTCAATCGCTTCGATCGCCTTGGCTGATGCTTTATTAAAAAACTTTTCGGGCAAAGGATTAGTTCCGACGGCTATTGCTAATACAGATCAGTTTCATATTGCGGTAGCTTTTGGTGCAGGATTAACAGTAATTTTGGCTACTGTAACAGGGTTTCCCATCTCTACTACTCATAGTATTACAGGAGCATTAACTGGAGCGGGATTAATGGCAATTGGCAAAGAATTGAATTTTGCTGCTTTAGGCAAATCTTTTTTTATTCCTCTATTAGTTAGTCCTTTAATTGCGATAGTTTTAGGTGCAATTATTTATGGGGTCTTTCGCTATCTGAGATTAATTTTTGGCATTAACAAAGCTTGGTGTATTTGTGCAGGAAATAAACAAGAATTAATACCAGTTGCAGTGACAGCCAACACTAATATTTTACAAACTGTTGTGACTCCTGATATTGCTATTGATACCACCGAAAAATGTCAACAAAAATATGTGGGAAATTTTTTAGGAATTGATAGTCAAAAGCTGGTAGATACTTGTCATTTTATTAGTGCAGGCGTTGTTAGTTTTGCCAGAGGGCTCAATGATACTCCCAAAATTGTGGCTTTGTTATTAACTGTGTCTGCTTTCTCCATCCAAGGTGGAATGTTAGCAGTTGGGTTAGGAATGGCAATTGGTGGTTTATTAAATGCTAAAAAAGTTGCTCATACAGTAAGCAAGAAAATTACTAATCTTAATCCAGGTAAAGGATTATCTGCTAATTTGGTAACAGGATTTTTAGTTATTTTCGCCAGTCGTTTGGGGGTTCCTGTTTCCACTACTCATGTGTCTGTCGGTTCAATATTTGGAGTAGGTGTCATTTCTAAGTCTGCCCATATTAATGTTTTTTCGCAAGTACTTGGTTCCTGGTTTTTGACTTTACCAATTGCCGCGATCACAAGTGGCATTACTTATCTTTTACTCCAATGAAGGAAGGTGATTGAGTAATGAGTAATAAGTAATGGGTAAAAAATTTTTTTTATACTTTATTAATAAAATAAGGAAATATTAATTATGCAAACTAGTATAGGTCAAAAAGTTAATCATTCATCTTTGACTAGATTTTGTGACAAAATAGAAACGCCATTAACTAAACAGAAAATTACAGTTCTGCAAATTAATTTAGGTCGTAAATGTAATCTCGCTTGTACCCATTGTCATGTAGAAGCAAGTCCCAAAAGAACAGAAGAACTTTCGACCGAAGTTTGTCAGCAAATAATCGAAATAATTAACCGTTTCCCTCAAATAGAGACAGTGGATTTAACTGGTGGTGCACCAGAAATGAACTACGGATTTAGACAAATCGTAAAAGCTGCTAGAAATCAGGGAAAAGAAGTTATAGTTCGCTCCAACTTAACCATATTCTTTGAACCTGGATATGAAGATTTACCAGAATATTTTACCCAAAACAAGTTAAGAGTTACTGCCTCACTACCTTGCTATTTAGAATCTAATGTTGATAAACAAAGAGGTGCGGGAGTATATAACAAATCTATCTTAGCTATTCAAAAACTTAATCAATTAGGTTATGCTACTAATCCTGATTTAATAATCGATTTAGTTTACAATCCTAGTTTACCTAAAGACACCAATTTCTCTTTAACTCCTGATCAACAACAATTAGAACAAGATTATAAGAAGTATTTGTTAGAACATTTTAAGATAAAATTTAATCACCTATTTACTATTACTAATATTCCTATTGGCAGAACCAAACAATATTTACAAAGATATAACTTACATGATGATTACTTAACATTCCTCGAAGATAATTTTAATGCAGCAACTTTAAGTAATGTTATGTGCCGTAACGAACTATCCATTGATTATCTTGGCAATATTTATGATTGCGATTTCAATCAAATGGAGAATCTTTCTGCTACTAATTTGACAGGAGAAAAATTAACTTTAGCTAACATTTTATCTGCCAATAATCTCGATATTATTAATGAAATCAAAACCGCAGACTATTGCTATGGTTGTACAGCAGGAAGTGGTTCTAGTTGTGGTGGAGCTTTAGTATGAATTTTATTAATTTAATTAGGTCTATGTTGTGAGAACAAAAAAAATATGTTTCAAAGAAAAAACTAATTATAAATATACTAGGAAAAGAAAATTAATCAGGATACTTAATCCTCGTATGGGAATAGCGATCGCGTTTATTGCTTTACTCTTACTATGTACTATTGGTCCAGCTAAATCTTTATTTGATCAGGCATTTCTTGTAGATTATTTTAATAATAATTCCTGTTCTAGTTGTGTGACTTTAACTTTTATTGGCATCTACATTCTCTTAACTATTATAGGAATTCCTGGCACAATTTTAACCGTAGTTGGCGGTCTGGTTTTTGGTCTATGGTGGGGAACTTTATGGTCCGCGATCGGTGCTACTATAGGAGCATTAGGGGCATTTTGGACAGCCCGCTATTTATTAAGAGATTATATTAAAAATAAGTTTTCTCAGCATAAAGGCTTGAAGATATTTAACCAAGCTGTAATCGATAAACCAATCGCTTTTGTTTTAGCAATTCGCTTTGCCCCGATTTCCCCTTTTAACGTAGTTAATTTCTTATTTGGTTTAACCTCTCTTCACTGGTTTACCTACACAATGACAACTTTTATCGGAATCATTCCCGGCACTCTAGCCTATACTTGGTTAGGAACTAGCGGTAAATCAGCTTTAGCTGGAGAAGATCCCATTACCTTCTGGCTCGCTTTAAGTTTATTAAGCCTACTTTCCATTATTCCTCTAATTGCCAAGAAAAATCCTTAACAAGTAGCTATAGACCTATCCCCTATGCTTTATAAAAGATATTGTTGGCGAATTAAAAATTATTCCTTTCTTTGTCTAAAATTTTTCAACAATATTAATCCCCATAGCGATATAGTTCGCCAGTGTTATTCGCAAAAGCTTACTAAATTAAGTATTTTACTCCTCATTCTTAAATTTTTAACTGCTTAATTTAATGAACTGATTTGATATTATATTTTGAAGTGCGAAGAATAGGAGCTAACAGAGTAAGAATCGAAAATCTTTTTGGCATATTACCAGACTAGGGCTCGGTTTCCTTTACAATGAGCTACTGCATGGTGTGATTACAATCAAAGATAGATTAAACAAAATAACTATGGCAAAGGTTCTTGTCTCCGATCCAATCGACCAAGCTGGGATTGATATTCTTTCTCAGGTTGCTCAAGTAGATGTTAAAACAAAACTACCTATTGAAGAATTAGTTGCGATTATTCCTGAATATGACGCCATTATGGTTCGTTCTGGAACTAAAGTAACTAAGGAAGTGATCGAAGCTGGTCAAAATTTGAAAATTATTGGGCGTGCTGGAGTAGGGGTAGACAATATTGATGTCCCTGCTGCTACTCGCCAGGGGATTGTGGTAGTCAACTCTCCTGAAGGCAATACTATTGCGGCTGCTGAACATGCCTTGGCAATGATGCTTTCACTTTCCCGTCAAGTTCCTGCTGCCAATAAATCCCTCAAAAGTGGCAAGTGGGAACGGAAAAAATTCATGGGGAATGAAGTATACAAAAAAACTTTAGGCGTAATTGGCTTAGGAAAGATTGGTGCCCATGTAGCGACAGTAGCACGCTCTATGGGAATGAAACTCCTAGCCTATGATCCTTTTGTTTCTAGTGAAAGGGCAGAACGTTTGGGTTGTCGCCTAGTAGATTTAGACTTGCTATTTTCCGAATCAGACTATATTACCCTACATATTCCGAGAACGGCCGAAACAGCTAATTTGATCAATGCAGTCGCTTTGGCAAAAATGAAGCCCAATGCTCGTATTATCAACTGTGCTCGTGGTGGAATTATTGATGAATTTGCCCTAGCCGAGGCAATTAAGGAAGGAAAAATCGCTGGAGCTGCTTTAGATGTCTTTGCCAGTGAACCTTTAGGCGAATCTCCTCTAACTGAATTAGGCTCTAACTTAGTTTTAACACCCCATTTAGGAGCATCGACCGCAGAAGCACAAGTCAATGTGGCAGTAGATGTTGCCGAACAAATTAGAGATGTGTTGCTCGGATTACCAGCAAGATCAGCAGTTAATATTCCTGGACTCAATCCTGATGTCATGGAAAAACTCCGTCCTTATCTTACTTTGGCGGAAACTCTGGGCAATATGGTGGGTCAATTAGCTGGAGGCAGAATTGATTTATTGAATATTCGCTTACAAGGAGAATTAGCCAGTCAAGATAGTCAACCTATCGTAATTGGGGCTCTCAAAGGTCTATTGTCTCAAGCTCTCAGAGAAAGAGTTAATTATGTAAATGCCAATATCGAAGCCCAAGAACGGGGTATTCGAGTAATTGAAACTAAAGATGCTGCGGTGAAAGATTATTCTGGTGGCTCACTGCATCTTGAAGCAGAAGGGGCTAAGGGAAAACATTCTGTTACAGGAGCTTTATTTGGAGAATGTGAGCTGCGTATTACAAATTTAGATGAATTTCCGATTAACGTTCCTCCCAGTAGCTATATGCTGTTTACTCTGCATCGAGATATGCCAGGCATTATTGGCAAAATCGGTTCACTACTAGGAAGTTACAATGTTAATATTGCGAGTATGCAAGTAGGGCGTAAAATTGTGCGAGGAGATGCTGTAATGGTATTGAGTCTCGATGATCCACTACCAGAAGGAATCTTACAAGAAATTACTAAGGTAGCTGGGGTTAGAGATGCCTATACGGTTAAGCTATCTTAGATATATTGTTTTTAGCCAACCAATACTCGGGAGAAATACATGTCTGATCGCTGGTGGGAGATTATTGTACTTTGCGACCCAGTTTTAGAGGAGTCAGTTTATTGGCGACTTAATGAATTTGGTTGTTCGGGGACTGCTACTGAAACCAAAGACGGATTAAATTTGATTCGGGCATATATTTCCGAGCTTGCCGTGCAGTCATTAGATCTGTCTTCTTTTTCCGTCTGGTTAAATCAGGACGCAGCAATGTTAGAAACATCACCTCCTGAAATACAGTGGAATTTAATTGAAGAAGAAGATTGGAGCAGTAATTGGAAACAATATTGGCAACCTCAAGAGATTGGCGAGCGCTTTTTGGTCTATCCTGCTTGGTTAGATAACCCAGAAAACTCGTCAAGACTTTTATTGCGTCTTGATCCAGGAGCTGCTTTTGGCACGGGTACTCATCCCACCACTCAGCTATGTTTAGAATCGTTGGAAATGAGGTTAGGGAAAGAAGATACAGAACAGGCGCAACCAACTTTAGCCGATATTGGTTGTGGTTCAGGAATTCTTTCCATTGGAGCCTTATTGCTAGGAGTTGCAAAAGTTTATGCTATCGATATCGATCCTCTGGCGGTTAAAACTTGTCGAGGTAACGCTCAACTCAATCAGATTGATCAATCGAGTTTGGTGATCACAGAAGGCAGTATTGATGAATTATTAAGCCTAGATAAACCTGTAGACGGTATTGTCTGCAACATCCTGGCGGATACCATCATCGAACTGTTCCCCAAGTTCAACAAAATTACTCATGAGCATAGTTGGGCGATCCTAAGCGGAATTTTGTTTGATCAAGCAGATGATATCGCTGATACCGTCGAAGCTAATGGTTGGACGGTAGCAGCTCTCTGGAAGCGCAGGGATTGGTGTTGTTTTAACGTTAGGCGATCAGAATATTAATCAGTTAAATAATCATTAAAAAAATTTATATATATAGCTTTATAGTTATGTATTATACCAAATCCGCATCTCAAAACCCCTTTTTCTTTGTTCCTGATCAAATCCTTCTGTCATCTGTCTTGTCTAATTTTTAAATGGGGTATCTAAATCGGATTTGGTATTAGTAGGAAATTAATTAATTTTACTCAAATTGTCCTTGATGTTTTTTTGTTCTGTTTCTATCCTGTTTAGACTTTCTTTTAAGCTTTCTATTTGAGATTCATTAAGTTTTTTCAGACTATCTATTTCGGTTTTGTTAAATTTTTTCAGACTATCTATTTCGGTTTTGTTAAACTTTTTCAGATTATCTATTTCAGTTTTGTTAAACTTTTTCAGATTATCTATTTCGGTTTTGTTAAATTCTTGCAGGCTATTTGTAAACTTTTTTAGACTATTTGTAAATTCTTTCAGACTATTTATTTGAATTTCATTAAGTTTTTGATAACTCTGACTAACTTTTTGATAACTCTCACTAACTGAATCTACTTTTGAATTTAAGATGACAAGAGAGATTCCTACTGCTCCAATAGCTATTATTATTCCGCCCCAGAACTCTTGACGCCCGGGAAGATGAGCAGGAACTTTTTCATCAAGATGATGAACGTTACTGTCTAATTCGCCAATTTTTTGTAGGTTGGTTGTTAATTTTCCTCCTACACGCTTAGTTATTGTATCTTCTACAGCTTGGAACTTATTTTCAAGATGATGAGTATTGTCCTTGAGATTTTTAAGATCTTTAGAGTTGTTTTCAAGTATTAGAAGTATTCGTGAAATATCTGAATTGGTATTGCCATATATATCAGATATTTCCTGGAGTTTCCAATAATTATATTTTTGTCGTTCTTTATACTCAAGGTTGAGTGAAGCTTTTTGAATGAGATAAGATTCTACCGCCGAAATAATATTATCTATTGGATCAACAAGAGAGGAATTCAATGGATTTATAGCAAGACTTCCTACCTCTGGCAATCTTCGACTGCTTGAACGAAACTTCTTTAACTTATCAATGAAAAGATCCCACCTGCAATTTTCTAAAGTATCTTCAAAAAGGGTTATTAATTTTTCTCGATGTGAAAACTTAAAATTTGATAAAATAAGGTCTATTTCGTTGCGAAGCTCTTCAATGGCTAAACTTTCTTTTTGGGAAAGTTGTTCTGATATGTCATATGTATTACTAGAGTCGGAAAATTCCGGATTTAACAAAGTATATTCTTGTTGCTCCCCATATTTTCGTTCTTCGTTCATCGCAATTTTTGACTCCTAAGCCTTAAATAATAATGAATTCAGTATAAGCTTTTTTGTCCTTTGGCATTTAATAGGCTTGTCCGAATAATTATTTGCTCAACAGGTGTGGAAAATTGGTTAAACCAGCGAACTTTATCCTATTCTCTTTTCAAAATGAGAATTGCTGGTATTTAGTTGCAGCGCGTTGGCTTGGGATGTATGCTGGATCGCGATCGCGTTTGTTATTGGTGTTCCTTTTCCTAATGCTCCAGGACCGAGTTTGCCATACAATTTCCCGATTCTCTCTATTAAAAATTTTGATTTAGTCAGCCCAAAAGCTAAATTTCCCATGAACGTGAATCAAGAGAATGAATTGTCTACTACTAGGGCGTGTCGTCAAACATCTAAAACAAAAAAAGGTGTTCCTTTAACGTTAGTTTTAGTGGTGCCATTTATTTTGCAAATTTTTGCTGCTGTTGGAATTACAGGTTATCTCTCGTTTCGCAATGGTCAAAAAGCAGTTGATCATTTGGCTATAGATCTACAGGAAGAAGTAAGCGATCGCGTTTCTTTGCATCTGGATAACTATTTAAGCACCCCAATAGCTATTAATCAAATGAATGCCGATGCCGTAAAGTTAGGACTACTAGATTTAAGAGATTATAAGACTGCGGGACATTATCATTGGCAACAATTACAAGTATTTAAAAATGTTGGCTATATTTCCTATGCCTTACCAACAGGAGAATATGTAGGTGCTAGGCGGTGGCTAGAGGATGGAACTGTTAACATTGATGAACTTTCCGCCGCTACCAATTGGCAATCCTATGTTTACGCAACTGATAGTCAGGGAAATCGGACCAAGATTATAGATGATACTCCCTATGAACCTCTAACCAAATCTTGGTACACAGAAACAGCTAAGATAGGCAAACCAATCTGGACAGAAGTTTATGCCTGGGATGGTCTTTCAGATATATTATCGGTTCCAGTTAACTATCCTCTCTATGATCGCAATGAAAATTTATTGGCGGTACTAAGTGTCGATCTTCTACTGAAAGGCATTAGCGATTTTTTACGTAATGTTGATATTAGTCCCTCAGCCAAAGTTTTTATCTTAGAGCGCAATGGCTTAATTATTGCTAGTTCGAGTTCAGAACAGCCCTATAAAATAGTTGGAGAAACAGCAGAACGACTCAATGTAGAAAACAGTAAAGATCCTCTTATTAAAGCAACAGCTAAATATTTAAAAGCAATTTTTGGCAGTTTTCAGGGCATTAGCGATCGCCAAAAACTAGAATTTGAGCTTCAAGGAAAACGTCATTTTGCCCGAGTAACTCCCTGGAAAGATGAACTAGGTTTAGATTGGCTGGTAGTAGTCGCAATGCCAGAATCGGACTTTATGGCAGAAATTAACGCCAATACACGTAGTACAATCTTGCTTTGTCTAGCTTCGTTGATCGTCGCAACTTGTTTAGGAATCCTAACTTCTAGTTGGATAACTCGCCCCATCAGTCGCTTGAGTAATGCCAGTATTGCGATCGCCAACGGCAATTTAGATCAAACGGTAAAGATTAAAGGAGTCAATGAACTGAGTATCCTGGCTCAATCTTTCAATAAAATGGCGAGTCAGTTAAAAACCTCTTTTGCTCAACTCGACGCTACCAATCAAACCCTAGAAACCACCAACGCCGAACTAGATCAAACTAACCAAAAATTAGATACTGTCAATAGAGAATTAGAAAAAACTAACCAAGAACTAGAAAATCGGGTTGCAGAACGTACTAAGGAACTAAAAGCAGCTAAAGAAACAGCAGAGGTAGCTAATAAAGCCAAAAGTACCTTCCTCGCAAATATGAGCCATGAATTGCGTACTCCCCTCAACACGATGCTCGGTTTTACCCAAATTATGCAGCGTGACAAATCAGCAACGCGATCGCAATTAAAACAGCTAGCAATTGTTAATCGCAGTGGTGAACATTTATTATCTCTGATTAACGATGTCTTGGATCTCTCCAAAATTGAAGCTGGGCGGTTCTCTTTGAATCCCCATAGCTTTGACTTATACCGACTTCTCAACACCACTGAAGAAATGCTGGAATTTAAAGCGGAGGCTAAAGGGTTGCAGCTTTTATGTGATCGGCATCCCGATTTACCCCAATATATTCGTACCGATGAACAGAAGTTATGTCAGGTATTAATTAATTTGCTTAACAACGCTCTAAAATTTACTACTGAAGGTAGTGTAACTTTACGGGTAAAACCAGATACATCGAAAATTCACACCCTGTTATTTGAAATCGAAGATACTGGTGCAGGTATCGCTCCCGAAGAATTAGATATTATCTTTGAAGCATTTACTCAAACAGAAAGCGGTAGACACTCAAAAGAAGGAACTGGTTTAGGTTTACCCATTAGTCGGAAATTTATACAACTTATGGGAGGAGACATCATCGTTACTAGTACCTTAGGAAAAGGAACTGTATTCAAATTTCACATTATTGCCGAACCTCCTCTGAGAGAGGAAATGCAGTCCCAAAAACAAACTAAACAAGTTATTGGTTTAGAACCAAATCAATCTAGTTACCGCATTTTAGTAGTAGATGATCGCTGGGAAAATCGCCAAGTTTTACTGCAACTTCTCGAACCTATTGGCTTTAAAGTTAAAGAAGCTGCTCATGGCGAAGAAGCAATCGCAATCTGGTCACAGTGGCAGCCTCATCTCATTTGGATGGATATGCGAATGCCAGTGATGAACGGTTACGAAGCCACCCAACACATTAAATCACATCTTAAAGGTCAAGCTACTCATATCATTGCCTTAACAGCTTCTAC